>JAEEGK010032351.1_pt1 | contig 10232 bp, 11 predicted proteins | sample 8958771 | NCBI WGS metagenome assembly JAEEGK01 (sample SAMN16246547, study PRJNA631951) | gut metagenome | biome: gut microbiome; feature: rumen; material: SC-attached | host: Bos | place: Iran: Karaj | collected 2018-10 | reverse complement strand
GTTCCCGTGGCAGTGATGATCTTCGCAGTGATCATGTCCGCAGCCGCCGTCATGGTGCTCTCCGTGATGATCGCACCGGGCATCCGGATCATACTCCAGCGTTCCGGAAGCGAGGGCCTGTGCCGCCGCGTCCGCGGATCCCTGTACGCCGGCATAGAGTCTGATTCCGGCATCCGCCAGGGCCATCTGGGCGCCCATCCCGATACCGCCGCAGATCAGCGCATCCACTTTGGCCGCCTGCAGGAATCCCGCCAGCGCGCCGTGTCCGCTTCCGTTTGTATCGACCACCTGTTCCCCGGTGATCTTTCCGTTCTCCACATCATAGAGCTTGAACTGCTCTGAATGTCCGAAGTGCTGGAAGATCTCCCCGTTCTCGTAAGTAACCGCGATTCTCATTGTATTGCTTCCTTTCTCCATGATGGACTGTTTCATTTCGACCGGCGTGAATTCACAGCAGCCGCCTGTGATCAGCAGCTGTTTCCCGTGAACCAGCGCATCCGCGACCTTTTTCCTTGCGCTGTCGTAGATCGCGGTCACGGTGGTCCGGGCAATGTTCATCCGGACCGCGCATTCTTCCTGCGTGAGCCCTTCGTCATCCAGGAGGCGTAAGGCTTCGAATTCGTCCACCGTCATCCGCACACTTTCAGCGGCTGTGATATCGTCAGGTGAGAAGCTGCGGTAGACCGGCAGCCGCTCAATTCTCCGGCATCTGACAGGTCTCGGCATATTTTCTCTCCTTTCTGACATTTGTCAGAAACTATTTTACATCATATTCGACATATGTCAATAACTATATTTGAAAACAGCATATCTGCTGTATCTTTGGCCGGAATATGTTATAGTATTAACCATTCCAGCCGAAGGAGACGGGGGACGGTCCCCTGCCTCTCCGGATAGAATACCCTTTTCCCGGATGGTTCCGGAGATCAGTTATACTGCGGGAAGAAAAGTATGAAGATTGAATGCGATGGAATCACTTTACGGGATTACCATGTATCCGATATCGAAGACGAAATCCGCTGGTCGACGGCAGATACTTCCTGGTTCTATGAGGATACGCCGTGGATGACCATGGACCCGGTAAATCCGGATGAGCTTCGCCGGGATATGATGGAGGTCATATCCGGCATGAGCGATGATGCAATTCGCTGGCGCCTTGAGATCGAAGTCAATGGCCGCCATGTCGGGTTCGTGTCCTCTTATCTCCTGGACGATCACTTCCAGGCCACCCCCTGGGAGCTGATTGACCCGCATATAAATGCCGTCGAAAACCATTCCGTCCGGGCACTCGGCATTGAAATCTGTGAAGCAGGCTGCCGGGGCCGGGGCATCGGCGGGAAGGCGCTTACCGCTTTTATGGATTATTACCGGCAACTCGGCGAGCATCGCTTCCTGCTGGAAACCTGGAGCGGAAATACCCGGATGCTCGGATGTGCCAAAAAGCTGGGGTTTGTTGAGATCCGGAGAGAAAAAGGCGCATATACGGTCAGTGGAAAAGCGTATGATTCAATCCTGATGGAAAAGTCCTGAATATGGAACCGGCACAGGCCGGGAGGACGCTAACGAAAAGGAGATTACAAGTTGAACATTGACTTTGTCCCCGCAAAGGCAGTTGACGCGGCCGCCATCAGTGCGCTCCGGCAGAGGATTTGGAATACAACGTATCGGGGCATTTATCCGGATGCAGTCATTGATGATTTCGACTTTGACTGGCATCAGCAGCGCGATCTGAAAAAGATCTCAGATCCATCCTTCACGGTATATCTGATTCGATACGGCAGCGAGGATATCGGATATTTCATTTTCCGGCATGACGGTTCCGGGGTATGGCTGCATTCCCTGTATGTGCTGCAGGAGTATCAGCACAGGGGAATCGGAAAGCTGGCCTTTTCCATCCTGAACGACTACTGCAGGAAAAACGGAATCAGCCGTTTTGCCTGCAATTGCAGTCCCTACAATGAAAATGCCATGCGCTTCTATCAGCGCATGGGCGGTGTGGTGGTCAAAACCGATACCGGTCACGAAAACAGGCAGGAAGACGGCGTCATCTTTGAATTCGACAGGGGGGAATAAGCAGTGACAAAGGTTAAGCTCACAATCACAGAGAGCAAATGCAGATGCGAGTATTTCAAAAAAGGGCAGGAATTTATCGTTGAAGATTTATGCCCGCCTTTATGCCATGAACTATGGAACAACATATATCCGATGGTCTATGCGCTGCAGAACGGAGCTTCCCTTGATTATGGAGAAGGCCGCGCAAGGGCCTTTGATGCCAGATGCCCGGATGGTGGCAGGGTTTCCATTCATGGAGAAGTGATAGAGTAACGAATGAACCGGAGAGAAAAAAAAGGCGGAGCAAACATGACGAGTTCTGTGCAGAATTACAGGAATATGGTGGATCAGCCCTGGGGCAGGATGTTCTATGAACTGATTTACAGGCAGCTGAACCTTCCCTCGGACAGACGGCTGAAGATTCTGGATTTCGGCTCAGGCTTCTGCCTGACAGCGGATCACTACGCAGCCCACCATGAGGTAACCGCGGTGGAACCGAATGCGGAGATGGCCAGCCTGCGGGTAAACAGCAATCTCTACAAACTGATACCGCAGGGCACGGAATATCTGGATTCACTTGAAGAAAATACCTTTGACGTGGTGATCTGCCACAATGTGCTGGAATATGTCGAGGATTCCGATGGCGTACTGAAACAGCTGGTCCGGGTGCTGAAGCCCGAGGGAATCCTGTCTGTGGTCAAGCATAACCTGCCCGGGAAGGTAATGTTCTCCGCGGTACTGGCCGATGACCCGAAAGCTGCCCTGGAGCTTCTGAATCCGGATCATACCCAGGACAGTCCTTTCGGGACCCGGAATATGTACAGCAATGAATCTCTTGTCAGCCACCTTGCGAAAACGACGGATCTTGTCGAAACCTATGGAATCAGGGCGTTTTTCGGTCTTTCTTCCAACAACGAAATCAAGTACACAGAGGAATGGTACCGGGCAATGCTGGAGCTGGAAACCAGGGCTGCCACCATGGAGGAATACAGAAGGATCGCTTTTTTCCATCACCTGGTCTTTCAGAAAAAAGCATGATTGTGAATAGTGCAAAAAACAGTGAACGGAAGAGCTGTTCCCTTCTGTTTGGTTTGACCGGAAACATAAGCTTTGATATCAGAATTCCTGTGTGGACTTTTTGAACGAACGGAGAGACGGTGCAGTCATTTGCCGCCCCGGCTTTACTGTGCCAGCTTCCCAATTGCATATTCTGCGTAGCGTTTGGCAAGGGCGTCATCGTAGACGATATCGGCGCTTTCGGAATACTCGCGCATGGCGTCTGCAATCAGCGGATGGTACTCGGCAGGCATGTGTTCGAGTGCCCATTCACCGCCCTCCTTCTTGGAAAGAACAAGCCCGTCTTCTTTATAAGCCAGCACCCTTGCAAGGTTCAGGATCAGGTACATGGGGTTTTCCGTTATTTCCTCCGCTGCTCCTTTAATATCAAACCAGATGGAATCCATGTAATCGCCGCTTGGAACCTCAGCGAACACGTCTTCGATCGGCGTACCATACAGGCACCTGCCCCTTTTGTTGATGATCGTAAAGTGAGCCGCAAGGTCTTTATCCGTGCCGTTCATCCTGCGGATATACTCAGTGGGGTCATCCTTATACCAGTTCAGGTGCCCTGCCGAAAAATGCAGTTCAAAAGGCGTGGGATAAACAAAGGGTTTACAGACATCCCGGAGAACAATGCTCATTTCGATCCCCTTTGCCGGTCCCATCGCATTGAATTCAACCACCATGTCCGTGTATTTTCTTTTTTCAGAGTCAGTCAGCGGATGACTCACCACGATGATCAGGTCGATATCGCTCTTTTGCGGATTGAAGCAGCCCATGACTGAAGAACCATGCAGATAAACGCCAACAAGGTTCTCCCGGAGTATCTCTTTTGACTGTTCGACAAAACCGTTGATCAGGCTGTCAATTTGCTGCTTTTCCATATGTTTCCTTTCCACGGATCCCGAATGTTGAGGTCTTTGGCTCCTGATATGCGTATTGTATAGTACAGGTTTTGGAGGCGGATGGTTCTTTTCATCCAAAAAGATATCAGGCAGAAAACCCAAATCGCCATTTCCCCGTTGAGAACTTCGCTAATAAATGATGCCGCTTCTCAATAGGAATTATGCGCTCCTCTGTAAGAAAGTCAACAGCTCCATTGAGAAGTTGGCTGATACATTATTCAAGTTCTCAATCAGCGCAGCAGCGCAAACAGAAACACGGTCCCTTTTGTTCGTTTTGGAGAATTGGAAAAGCACCTGCTGTATGATCTGCTTGTCAATTTCAAATCCATATGATATGCTTTTTATGGATAATATATGATCTTTTTAACGGCTATTTTATCTAATATGGATCATATTTGATCCATTTGGAGGAAGATATGAGTTTTATCTGGGAAACACCGGAAGAAATCAATTTGGCCCTGGCGCAGCGGCTGCGCGGCATCCGCAAGCGGAAAAACCTTACCCAGCAGCAATTGAGCGAAAAAAGCAATGTCAGCTTTGGAAGCATCAAACGGTTTGAAACCACGGGGCAAATTTCTTTGATTTCGCTGACAAAGCTGGCTGTCGCGCTGGACTGCACGGAGGATATGAAACGGTTGTTTGCGGATGTAAAATACAATTCCATCGAGGAGGTCGTCCGTGAAAGATCATAAGGTGGATGTTTTTCTGGATGAAAAGCCGGTAGGCACGTTGGCGGAAACAGCGGAGCACCGGATAGCTTTCGCTTATGCGGACAGCTGGCTGGAAAGCGGCTTTGCCATCAGTCCCTTTTCACTGCCTTTGGAGCAGAAGGTTTTTGTTCCGGCATCCGAAAGCTTTCATGGCTTATGGGGTGTATTTGCAGACAGCCTTCCGGATACCTGGGGCCGGCTTCTGGTGGATCGCATGCTGCACAGACGCGGCTGTACCGCCGCCGATGTATCTGTGCTGGACCGGCTGGCCATCGTGGGCAGCTCGGGCATGGGTGCATTGACCTATCGCCCCGCCTGGGATCTGTCCCGGGATACTTCTCTGGGAGATTTGGATGAACTGGCTTCTCAATGCGCTGCCTTGCTGCAGCATGAAGAAAGTGCCGATCTGGATGAGTTGTTTTGCCTGGGCGGAAGCAGCGGCGGAGCCCGGCCCAAGGTGATGACTGATACCTGGATCATCAAATTTCCCGCATCCGGCGATATGATGGATACCGGCGTAATGGAAAAGGAATATATGGACTGCGCGGCGGATTGCGGTATTACTGTGCCGGAAACGAAGCTAATGCCCTCCCGGCAATGCGCCGGGTATTTTGCGGTCCGGCGCTTTGACCGGGATCACGGGAAGAGACTGCATATGCTTTCCGCTTCCGCGATCCTGGAAGTGGACTGGCGATATGCGTCGCTGGACTATCATACGCTGATGAAGCTCACAGCGATTCTGTCCCGAAGCAACGAAGCCGATCTTCTTCAGATGTACCGCCGCATGTGCTTCAATGTCTACGCGCACAACCGGGATGATCATGCCAAGAATTTTACCTGGATTTATGATCCACAGTATGATTGCTGGCATCCTTCCCCGGCATATGATCTGACCTGGAGCACAACGTACTTTGGCGAGCACACCATCACCGTGGATAACAATGGACGAAATCCCGGCCATCAGGAGCTGATTGCCGTAGGGAAAAAGGCAGGTATTCCTGTCCGGCTTTGCAGGCAGATTGCGGAGGAAATCCGTGAGAAAACAAACCCGCTGGAAAGGAAATACCGGAACATACGGTCATGAGATCAGTTCAATACCGGATAACAGCTTCCCGGACCGCCTGAAAGTCCAGTTTGGCGCGCACATGCTGCGCCATCCGTGAATCTTTTGAAACAGGCAGATCAGCATAGGAATGCTTTATCCCCTGTCCCACGTTATATGATCAGAAGAAGCAATCCTGATGACGGGTTCATGTTATGGAGGGAATGCCGGATGCGGTGCAGGCTTATCACCCTTATACTCATACTGGTACTGGTCTTCCCGGTCTGCGCATGCGCAGAGGAAGATATGTTGTACCCTGCCTGCGGAGAAGAGGAGCTCTGGGGATATATCAATATCCGGGGTGAATGGGTGATTCCCCCGCAGTATGGAGCAGCTTATGATTTCGGAAAAGCGCGCTATACAGTGGCAAGTACTGTCGATGGTTATGACGGGATTATCGACAGGCAGGGTAACTGGGTTGTGGAACCGCATTACTTCATAGCGGAGCCGGAATATTATTACGGGGACAAGCCGGAAGACGAAGACAAATTATGGCTGATTATGGAGAAGGTGAAAGACACTGGACTGGATATCGGTGATGAGTCTTCAATGGGTTTCTTTGACGCAGCGTCCGGCTTTTTCTTCGGTATTCATGAGAATTGGTCTGTAGGGTGGTTCTATTCTGAAAGCGATCTGATCCCTGCAGTTAATCTGTCTGACGCTGATAATACACAGGGGCTGATGGGATATGTGAACCGCAGAAACGGAGAACTGGTCATTCCCTTTCAGTATGTGGCCGACTCCGAATTCTGCCTGTTTCATGATGGCGTAACCGTAGTGTATTACCCTGAGGAATTTGAAGGAGGAGAAGAACCAGGTCATCTGATCGACGAGCAGGGAAACCCTGTACCTTTGGATGACGGGATTGAAATCGTATTTGGTGCAGGTGTGGACAGCGGCCGTATCCTGGTACAGGACAAAGCCACCGGCTTATACGGTTATATAGACACAAAGGGCAGGCTGGTGATTCCTGCGGTTTATCCGGACAGCTATGGTTTTGATTCAGGCCGGGCCTGGGTGGCATTCAGTGAAACCGAACAGGGTGTGATTGATCCGGATGGAAATGAGATCGTGCCCAGGGATCTGATTGACAGCGTCGTGCATTATAATCATGGATACACCCGTGTATCGTTCACAGATGGGACTGAAGGCTGGCTTGCCATGGATGGCCGGATTATAAACAAGGTTTCAACGGATGCCAAACCGGTGCAGGATAACCGGTTCTGGGAATATACCGGACAAAAGTATTACTGGTATCTGACAGATGAGAACGGGAACACCCTCTCAAAGAATTACGCTTTGTTTGATTCGTATCAGGATTATTATTTCCACGAAGGATTGTCGCTTGTACAGAATGAGGATGGCCTGTGGGGATATGTGAATGTGGACGGACAGGAAGTCATCCCCTGTCAATGGGATGATGCTTATCCGTTTGACGGCGGCCTGGCATTGGTGGCTTACAGTGACGGTTATACGGCTTATATCGATCATGAAGGGACGATTGTCTGGCAGGAGAAATAGTGTTTTCATTTCAGAAGTAAAAAGCACCTGCAGATTCTGCAGGTGCTTTATTCGTGCGGGCTGTTTGAAAATGCATCACCATTTTACAATATGGTTTTTGTCCTTTTGAAGCTTTCCAGTTGTCTGCAATAGTAGTATTCATCACTTGTTTGTATTTTTGCTTTCAGATAATTCACCTCTTCTTCATCGGATATGTGATATGCCCATACATCATAACATCCATCTATATCGTTTTCTGACTGACACATTTTAATCACATATGGAATGTTCGTTGCCTGTAAAATCACTTTCTTCTTATCCGATTCAAAACCAATTGCAATATCGCTTCTTAAATCTGCATATTCGTTCACACCGTCTTTTTGTTCACGGAAAGTTTCTAATTGATCATGATATATTGCCACAGTGAATGGATAATGGATGATCGCTGTCCGATTCCAGGCCTTTTTTAATTCTTTTCCCTTCAACGGCGCTACAACTTCATGGATATTAAAAGGTACCTGAGATGTATCTGTATGCCTTATAACATGTAATTGTTCATATTCTTCTCTATTGATCAATTCCTCCCTCTGAAAAACCTCATACCAGCGATCCCCCTGATGAATAGCATACTCAAACGAAAGCAGGTTCCCTTCCCGTGTTTTAAAAGGGTCATATGACCATACTTCGATTTTCTTTTCAGTATGAGCAATTTCATCCAGCAATGCTTTCTCATCAGCAGGAATAGAACTGTCATATTGGATGCGCAAATCATTGTCCTCCTGTAATTCTTCGTTTATTACTCATTGGAATCCCGATTAACAGTCCATACACTGGTGAAGTCCGGGTCAACCACGATTTCTCCGGTTGAATGGAGCCGATATTCTCCTTTGGGCGCAGGTTTGGTGGAGCTCAGATCCGGGGGAAGCTCAAGAACATCCCCATTCTTTTGTCTGAAACGTATTTTTCTGTCGTTGGCCTCAATGACCGTTCCCCAGTACTGCTTCTGTTCAATAAACTCATTGTCTTTCGTATAGTACGTAAATCCGACCAAAATAGTTTTTCCAGGCAAATCAGAGAAAGACAACCCAGACATACAGTCCTCCCCCTTATATGATTCCAGATTATAGTATAAAAGTATAGAAAGGCTGTTGTATTTGTCAAGACAACAACACTTTTCTGGCGGAGAGGTCAAATGGGTGGTTATGTTTATAGGCGGATTCTTTGGATGTGTGTTCCCGCGGAACAGATTTCCTCTCCTGGTTCAGTTTGACTGGACATAGACATTTTGGTATGATCATTCCTGATGTATAATCGCACTTTGCTTTTGAGATAATCGATCATCCACAAATCGGAGTTTATACGGAGCGTGGCCGGTATACTGAAGGAGGTGGAAATAATGGCTGAATGGGTATCTCATTTAATTGTGGCTGACAAGGTATGGGAAAGATTGCCATGGCTTAAGAGGCATGAATTTTGCGTTGGAAATATCGCGCCTGACTGTAATATTCCCAATGAGGATTGGTCCGAGTTTACTCCATCCCGGGAGATCACACATTGGATGAAGGACAAAAGGAAAAAAGCTGATGACTGCTCTGACTTTCGGGATGAATATATCCTGAAAAGAATCGGCGAGATCCGGTCAGAAGAAGAATTGTCTTTTCTTCTGGGGTATTATGCGCATTTGATAACGGATGCCGAACATCAGCGAACCATCCGGGACGAAAAACGTGTGGCGGCTGCCTGGAAACGCGCAAAGGCAATTGATGAACTTCGTGAGCAGTCTTCCGGTATGGAGGAAAACTGGGACAACTTTAAGAAACTCTTTCCCGACCGTAAGGACCGTATGAAAGATTTTTACGTTGTTGAAAGAGAATATCTGGACGAGCATCCCAGCTCCGGTTATTTCACTGAAATTCAGGATTTAAAAACCTTTCCGGACTATATTGAGTATCTTCCGAAGGGCGCTATCCCTGCAAAAATCAGGATGATGTATTACATGCCAACATTGGAAGAAGGGAAATACCCCTTTGTTGGTTTCTCAAGAGAAGAATGTGCTTCATTCCTTGATCGTTCTGTTGAACTGGCGGTTCGCGCGATTGAGGAGGTACGTTCCCTGCTGGATAAAGCCAATTAACGGTTTGCCCTGCCGGAGCTTTTGATCATTGGTCTTCCGGAATTACCGCCGGACTTTTCGGTTTCTTTCTCTCTCTGTTTCGCCGCCTGCGTCTCAGAGGGTTCCGGCTCTTTCCGAAAACTTCCGCAGCAGCCGGTTTGCGGTCTGCAGCGTCCGGCGGGCCTGATATATGCCTCCTGCGGCAGTTTTCAGTTCCCTTCTTCGCCGTGATATGCAAAGATCAGCTTATCATAAGTCTTTTCGCCGACGGTAAGCCCGTCTTTTTCAGTGCGGACAAGTTTCATGCCTGCTTTTTCCAGGACTCTGCGTGATCCGCTGTTCTCAGCGGCGCACCAGGCGGTCACACAGGAAATACCTTCATGATTCGTCAGGTATGAAAGCACCTTTCGCAGCGCTTCCGTCGCCAGGCCGCGTCCCTGCCAGTTTTTATCAACGCTGAAGCCCACCTCTGTCTGATCGTCCGCATAGTCATAGGCCCCGATGGTTCCGACGATGACATCGTCAACGTCCATAACCCACGAGTAGGAATGGGCATCCGGATAGCTGCCGATAAACCTGCGCACTGTTTCCTGCGCCATTTCCGGCGTCGCATACGGATTCCAGCCGTAGTATTTGACCATCTCCGGATCTGTCCCAAAGCGCCGATACAGTTGATCTGCATCATCCGGACGGTATCCTCGCAGAATCAGGCTGTTAGTCCACAATTCGACGGTGCCATGGACCTCAATCTCCACGATAGAGTCGATCTGTGAGTGGTAAATCAGGCAGTC
>JAEEGK010032350.1_pt1 | contig 10232 bp, 10 predicted proteins | sample 8958771 | NCBI WGS metagenome assembly JAEEGK01 (sample SAMN16246547, study PRJNA631951) | gut metagenome | biome: gut microbiome; feature: rumen; material: SC-attached | host: Bos | place: Iran: Karaj | collected 2018-10 | reverse complement strand
ACACGAAAACAACATCACAGCCACAAGGGCTGTGATGTTGAGAGTGAGTCCTATCTTGAGTAGGCGTTTCAATTATTTCTTTGCTCTGATGGTAGTCGTTTCGCCAATCCATCCGCCTACGTTAAAGCTTTGTCCTTCGTTGTAGTCGTTGAAGAAGATGGTTTCCATCGACGGGAAGGCAGCGGTGTAGGCGCGAATCAAGCTATTGGCTTTGTCGGAGCAAGAGGGGTCAAGTGACTTAGCCTTTTGGCACTTGTCGACAGCAGCCCAGTAGACAGCTCCTCTCTCGATGTCACCGTTATACTGTTTGGCACTTCCGGCATAGAGCATTGCGATGAGGAGGTAAGGCTCGCCGTTGGTCGGGTCGACCTGGGCGGCTCTTCTGTAGATGTCGCGTGCGCGGCCCAAGCTACCCATGTTCTCGTAGCACATACCCAAGTTACGATAGGCACGATACCTACGGTCGTTATTGTCGGTCTTGGTGGCTTGCTCAAAGAAGGTGGCGGCATCGCTCCATTTTCTATCCTTGAAGAACTTGATACCCAAGCTGTAGGAAGCCTCGGGGCTGGGCTCCAACTCGTTGAGGCGGACAGCAGCATCCAAGAAGAGTTTCGAGTCGGCGCAGTCCTTCTTATCAAGGATGGTGGTGATACGCTTGAGCAGGGTCACATCATCAGGCGTCTCTTTCATCTTGGCGCTGAACACCTTGATCAGGTCTTCACAAGAAGCGAAGGGCTGGAACAGGTTGTCGAGGTTGCTTTTCGTTCCCTTGTTGTTGTTGATCGACTTCTCGTTCTTCTCGAGTTGTTTGTCGAAACTGGCAACGGCATCGGCATCACCACCAGCTTCAGCTTCTTCCTTAGCGGCAACCAGTTCGGCTTCGGTATCAGCCAGAGCCGAGATATTGTTGTCGACGACCTCCGAAAGTTCCTGATAGACATTGATGACCGTCATCTTCTCAGCCTTGTCGTTGTTCACCATATCGATGGCTGCTCTGAAGTAGGCATCGATGTAGGCGGCTTGCATTTGCGAGGCATCCATGTCGACGGCATCCTTCAGCACGTTATAGGCCTCTTCGTAACGGTTCTTGTTGTAAGTGTAGATGAGGAAGCCTTTACGACCCATGATGTTGGCCACTTGCGATGCGCCCGTCTTGGGGTCGGTCGGGAAGTACTTCGCACGGTTGTCCATCATCAAGCAGATGGTGTCGATGTAAGCATCCTTTTCCTTCGGGTTGGTGCGGATGAAGTAGTCCATGATCTTCTCACCTCTTGTGTAGATGAGCTGACTGGAGCGCGGGCAGTTGAGGAACACCTCGCGCCAAGCGCTCACCATTTCCATGCTAATGGACTCGGGAGCAAACTTGGCAGCTTCCCACTGCTTGTAGGCCTCACCGTAGATGGAGAGGTTGGTCACGCAGGCCACACTGTCGGCTCCATACTTCGACTCTGCAGCCTCTTGGGCGGTTACGCTCATTGCCATTCCAATCGCAACGGCAATCATCAAAAATTTCTTCGTTTTCATCGCTTCGTATTTTAATTGTTTGACTTGTTATTTTCTTCTTTCAAATATCGTTCCAAAATGATTTGGACAGATTCCTTATTTGTATTTCCGTTTCATGAACCAATGCTCAAACACCGAAATACCCACATTCATCCTTACATAGCGTTCCTGAATCAAGCCGCCTTGGTGGGTGCCGTATTGACCCAATTCCACGGCAAGGTTGACCTTGGAGAGTGTGCGAGGCAACGGCAATGACATTCCAGCCGTGACACCTACCTTATTAATATTATACGCATTGCCATCGTTGCCAGAAAGGCGCACAAAGCCTTTCTCATAGAAGCCGCCAAAGCGGTAGGTGACACGCGAGAAATAGCCACTGATGGAAGTATGGCGCGGCGTGAATTCAGCACCTGCCGACACATTCCACGAATCAGTGAGGCCTTCCGTATGCCCCTGGCGGGCAAACTTCGACCATTGTGTCCAGTTGAAGTCAGCGCCAACAGCCCAACGGTCGTTTTTCTGCAAAGCAATGCCAAAACCAATACCTTGAGGCATGGTCAGCTTGGTGGTAGAGGTACCATAGGCTACAGTATCGATGACATATTCCACCTCGGTGTCCATGTCTTCTTCGATGGAACGGATAAACAAGGTTTGGTTGCCCTTCAAGTTCAGGCTTTGTTGATAGGTAAGGCCGACACTAAGGCTCATGTCGTTACCGAGGCCGGTATCGAAAAGCAAGCCATAGTCAACCATGAATGACTTCACCATCACATCGACGCTACGGCGCGAACCGATGTAGTAGGACGAATCGGGGAAATATAGCGTGGTCTCCGCTTGGCTGTCACCAAAGACATAATAGCCATTGGCTCCCAAAGAGAAATGGTCGCCGATCTTGAAAGCTGTGCCTATGAAAGCCTGGTTGAGGCCACCCTTACCTCTGAAACGCGTGGTAGTTTTGCCGATGTCAGGCAAGGTTTTGTTGACAAGCATGGTGTAACCCGAGGTGCTATAGGGCTGCACGCCGAGCGAAAGCTTCCACCAAGGCGTAAGGCCAAAGGCCATAGCGACATAGTCGAACGAGGCGTTGCTCGATTGCTCCGAGAGGCTGGAGGTGCTAAAAGTCGATGATTTGAAATAGAAGCCAGCGTCAAAGAGGAAAGCCAAAGAGTCAATCTTGGCATACGAGGCCGGATTCTCAACATTAATCATTCCCTTGCCAAACATGGCGTTAGCCACGCTTCCCATGCCTTGCAACCTGCCGTTCATCGACTTTTCTCTCACCTGCCCGATACCGAACAAGGAATAGGGCGAATCCACATCGGCCTGGGCAAAAGCGTTAAAGCCAAAGCAAGCCAGCATCGAAACGACCAAAATGCTTTTCAACAATGATGTTTTCATATTCAATACAATTGCGTTGCACACCCAATTGAGCGTGCAAATATCCGATTTTTTAACTCGTTGAGCAAATATTTATTGCCTATTTTATTAGCCCGTTTTGTTATCTTTTTGATATTCAATACAAAAGAATTTAAAAAACAAAAAAAATGTTCTTTTTGGAGATTTTTTCTTGTCAAGAAAGAAAAAAGTCGTATTTTTGCAGCCGCAATACGGAGGTACCGTAGCTCAGTTGGTAGAGCAGAGGACTGAAAATCCTCGTGTCACTGGTTCGATTCCCGTCGGTACCACCACATAGAAGAGACGCATGGCGTCTCTTTTTTTTGTTGTCATTCTGTGTGTATAGGGCATAAAAAAAGCACCCCCGAGGAGGTGCTTTTTTGTTTTCGTAACTCTTACAATCAGTTCAGGCTAAGGGCAAGGTTCTTGATAACACCAGCCTTGATGCCGTAATGCCAATCAGCAGCATTTTCGAACACTTGAGGTTCGTTAGCACCTTCGGTGTACACATAAATCTTGTAGCCATACTTCAGAGCGCCCGGACGGAGACCGATGAAGAACAAGGTCTCGGTGCTGCTCAGCTGAACGCTGGGGCAGTTAAGAGTCATGGTCTTCCCACCACCTTGGGTCGAGTAACCCAGCTGATTCTTGAAAGTATTCCAATCGCTCACGAAAGAATCATTGTTGTAAGGATCATCAGCACTAACAAAAGCGTTTTGCAGGGTGGTAAATTTGTCCATAACGACTGCATGAAGTTTCATGCTTGCATTGCCACTCAGATTGAATCTCTTGTCTTCCACCACGATTTTGGTAACTTTGGCAGTACCCGTCAGCTTCACTTTCAAAGCGCCAAAGATGTGTTTCAGCGTGAAAGAACTAACATTTTGGGTCTCGCAAGCCATAGCCATACCGACATGGTCAATCGTAGGTTTGCCTTTAACAAGGGTATAGTCTTGTTGATCGGACACCGTAAAGGTCTCACGGTTGTTTTCATCCAAGGGATCTTCACCGTTTGCCACCTTGTCGCAAGGATAGAAAACAAAGAAATGATCTTTTTTGCTGCCGAGGTCAGGACCCGTAAAAGAGGCACTGGCTTTACCTTCGGCGCTGGCATTGGTGCTCCAAATGCCCTTGACAGTCTGAGTGCCATCGGCGGCATCAATGTTGTAAACCATCACTTGGTCATTAGCATTCCACTTGAAGGAATTACTGTTGGTAATGTCGATATAGGCTCTGCCTTCCATCTCCTCCTCAAATTGAGGCAATCCGATGTTCATGGTAGATGCGGTGTCGTTTTTCTTGCACGAACCAAGCAGCATGGCAAAAGAACCGGCAACAAACAATGCCACAAACAATTTGTTCATTTTTTTCATCTCGTAACTTCTTTGTTGGTTTTTAATGGTTTTAATTTGCAGTTTTAGACTTACTCTTCTGGCATGCTATCACCACTACCGGACATCACAACGACCACGTTGTTAAGCATTTCAATTGTTTCAGCCTTAGGGGCTTCATAGTTGTTCATCTTTTTCATTTTTGTTAGTTTTTAAGGTTTTACTTATGTTTGTTAATTAAATATTTAGCCAAAAAGTGCTTATAAATCGGCTGCAAAAGTAGTAAATTAATTCATACGCAGTGGAAAAAAAGTCGTTTTTTAAAAAAGATTTTTTCTAAACCCATGTTTCAAGGAGTTACGCAACTCCTTAAAAGCGTATTGTGGGAACACGCTTGCCAAGTGAAAGAAATCGATAAAGACAAGTATGAAAGCGTGTAGTTTGTGAAGTAATTTGTTTTTCGGTTTTTGGTTCTTGAAACGGTTGGGGCGCCTGAAATTGCCTTCTGCCATCACGCGATGGTACACCTTCTGTGCCCTGCGTCGGCACGATGCATTAAAGAAAGGCATCTCGTTCTCAGGAAGACCCAAACAGTTCACGATGAGATAACCAAAAGCCTGCCATGGCTGCATCAAACACATGGTCTCCAGCCATTGGCGCAGTTTGTCGAGATCAATCTGCCCGTGATAGACATGTAGGGCCATGGCCAGGTCACTCACCTGACGCCACCCCACACCGGTAGTGGTGAAGTGATGCCATGCATGGAAGAAAGTGAAAAACACCATAAACTCTTTTGACGGTATGGTTATGGGAAAACCATCGAGATCAATCTGCTGGACATGCGCTACCAAACCATCATGTTCGATGGCGGCATACAAGGCATTCTCCTTCGGGTCGGTCATTTCGGCACTGACACGGTGTATTTCAAACACTACTTTACCAAACTCCACATTATAGTGGCGTCCAGCATCCACTTCCATGCACCATGTGTATGCGCCAGGAAGCGAACGTACCAAAGCGCAGGCCTCATGAAAACAGGACAAACCCACAAACAGGTCGTTGTCGCCAAACTGCCGCAAGGCGGGGTTAGGATAGAGTTGAGCAAGGCCGAAGCCCTTGAGTAGCACCGGCTCAATGCCATTCTCGCGCAGTGTGGTCACCACCTTGGTCAGTATTTGCTTCGATTCGATTTGGCTGAAAAGGTTCGAACGCAGGGCACCCTTTAACTTGGCTTGCCTATCATCGGAAGGACGATTGCCTTCGGGCAAACGCAAAGCCACATCGGCAACGAGCGTGGTAGTGGCATGGAACCGGGCAATACCCATAACCTCATGCCAATCGACGTCGCCAGTAAGCGTCACAGGCGTACCCCATAAAGCCGCCTGCATTAATGAAAAGTAATGCGCTTCCGAGGTTGTCATGTTCATTCTTCCAAAATCCCTGCTTCGCGCCAGTTCAGAATCAAAGCGTCGATGTCGTGTTCGGCCACCTCGCGAGTGATGTCATAATTGTCCAGCAAAATGTCGACTAATGCAGCGGCATCAAATTCCTTGTCCTGTACGGCTTCCCAAAGAAGTGCAGCCGACGCATTGAGAGAGATCATGCGATTGAAATCGGTCAGATTGGAGCCCTCGTCGACAAGAATAAACTCATTGCCCAAGGTGCGCATTATCAAGCCTTTTTTCGTCCTCATATTAATTAATAATAATGTGTATTTATTGTTTTCCAAATAGTTGATTCCATTTTCGCATGCCTTTCAAAAGATAGCGCCTGACGGGCAGCAAGAGTCTCCACAAGCGCCCACGAGTGGGTTTGCGATGTCGGCCATTCGCTTTGATGATCTCTGTTACTATTGCCAACACTGCCGATTTGCCGACCTTCTCTGTCCCCTTCACGATGCCATCGCCCATCATCACCACCGTATCGCCTTCGATTCGGATAACACGATGCAACACATACCTTCCTTGATAGGGTGCCAAGGCGATGTCGCCTACACGAAGTGACTCGGGCTTACGGAGCACCACGCTATCGACTTCGCCACGAATGAAAGGCAACATGCTACTGCCTACAGGGGTCAGTTGGACTTGTTTGCCCTCTGCAAGCAATTGCTCCATCCTTGCACTATTATCTGTTTTTTCCATCAGTGGGCAACAGTATTATGACATAAGAAGGCGGCATCAGCATCAGGCAGACAATCAAGTACATAGAAAGGCACTGAAGTGACAACCTTTTCGGAAGTGGCATGGTAGCCATCCGCCAGTTGACGCAGGGCATGATATCCAGAATAGGAAGCGAACAGAATTGCATAAGCCTCCGGAAACGACAACCTTTGTATCTTGTTTTCCTTGGCTTGTCGGATACGGACAATGGCGCCCACTGGGACGGTAATATTGCGATAACAAGGCGTCTTACCGCTCCATGGCGTCCCGCTGACGCGAATAATGCCTTCTGAATCAATGTAAAGCACTGGGTTGTCGTCGTTGAGCAACTCACTGCCAGGAATATTGTCTATCCATAGCTGGCTATGGGTACTCTTACCTGTACCGCTACGACCCAAAAACAGATAGCCTTTGCCGTCACACATGGTCACAGAGGCATGCATCATCAAAGCGCCACGGCCGGCAGTAGCAAGAGAAAACAACAGCAGCAGCATAGTGTGCATCAAAAAAACGGCGTCGCTCTCGAGATATATCCGTCCTTGCTTGAAGGCCTTGTCGGTGAAGAGATACACCAAAGGCAGGTCTTCGCCATGTTTGAGCATGACAAAAAGCCATTCGCCGTTAAGCTCCGATAACTCAAAATACAAGCCATCCGACTCGCCCTCATCGGTCCTCACGAACTGTTTGCCACGAATGCTCGGAAGTTTCTGAAGCATACTGACAGTGAAGAGGCACTCCCCATCATCTTCCACAAGAAAGGGCTCATAAGGCTGCATACTCTTCCAATAGGAGTTGCCATCGGGCATTTCCAAGCTAAACTTCTGGCCCGCGACTTGATAGGTTCTCTTCATCAGACATAATTTTCTGCAAAGATACGGTTTTTTCGTGATACGAATGGACGATTCGTTGAAAAACGGGTGTATCCATACTGTTGCCAACAAAAAATCGTACCTTTGCCCGAAATTTTAGAAAACGAATGGACAAGAAGAAAGCGAAGAAGGAGAAAAGGACGCAAGGTCCTACTCAAAAACTACGAACGCGCAATATTTTATTGGCTGTCTTAAGTGGCGGCTTGCTGACAGCGGCATGGCCCACATGGGGTGTGGTGCCACTGATATTCATCGGATTCGTACCGCTGCTGCTTATCGAAGACCGTGCAGCAAAAGGTGACGGTGGTAGCGTGTTTTGGCTCGGTTTCCTCGCCTTCTTGATTTGGAACACGGCCACAACGTGGTGGGTATGGAACGCCACACCGGCTGCCATCATGGCTTGGACCCTCAACGCCATCTTCATGGCCACTGTTTTTTGGCTGTTCCATCTCACAAAAAAGAAAGTGTGCAACAACCCATGGGGTAACTTCTTCCTTATTCCATATTGGATGGCCTTTGAGATGCTCACCTACATTTGGGCTGTCAAATGGCCTTGGCTCAACTTGGGTGGTGTTTTTTCAAGCCAAGTCAGCTGGGTGCAATGGTACGAATATACGGGCTTGGCCGGGGGAACTCTATGGGTTTTGTTGGTCAATATCTTGATCGCCAACATTCTTCAATTCTTTAGTTCAAAAGAAGCTAAACCTATCTTGATCAACATTGGTCTTGAGGCCATCATCCTCATCGTGCCAATCGTCATCAGCAAGTCGATGTATAAGCACTACGAAGAACAAGGCGAGGACACCGAGGTCATCGTCGTGCAGCAAAACTGCGACCCATGGAACGAGCAGTTCGACAGCAATTTCTATGACCAAGTGATTCAAAACAACATTAATCTCTCGCTGCCTTTGGTGACCCCAAACACGCGGTTTATCGTCAGTTCAGAATCGGCCATCCAAGAAGGCATCTGGCTGCATGAGCTAGATAAATCCAAGGCCCTCAAAACACTGCATGGGTATGTCAGTCGTTTCCCCCAGTTGGCTTTCGTCATTGGAGGCACCACCTATGAATGGGTGCCCAAAGGCATGGAAGACGATTTCCCGGCGCGGCAGGTGGGTGAAACCGACAAATACTACTATTGCCACAACTCAGCCTTGCTCATCGACAGCGTCGGCTTGCAGCACCGCAACAAGTCGCACCTTACGCCCGCGGTGGAAGCCATCCCCGAGTGGATGGGATTCTTGCGCAACTTCAGCCTCACCATGGGCATCGCACGTGGCACACTGAAAGGAGATCCAGAATCGAAAGTGATGACATTCGGCGACCATAAGATTGGGGCTGCCATCTGCTACGAGTCGGCCTTTGGAGAATATGTCAGCTCTTTCACCAAGAAAGGCGCCGACTTGCTTTTCGTCATCACCAATGATGGCTGGTGGGGCCACACGCCCGGCTATCGCCAGCACTTTGAGTTCTCAAAGTTACGGGCCATCGAAAGCCGCCGTTGCATCGCCCGTTCTGCCAACACAGGACGCTCCGGCTTCATTAACCAACGCGGTGACGTATTGCAGCAGACCCATTACTGGGTGCCTGATGCCATACGCGCCACTTTGAAAGCCAACACCAGCGTTACTTTCTATGCGAAACACGGTGATTATCTCAGCCGCATTGCGGTTTACCTCACTTTTGTCATGCTCATCACATTAATTGCCAAGACATTCATTGATCTTGGCAAGAATAAGAAAACGGCCAAAACAGCCAAGAAAAAATGAGCGAAAAGACCTGCACAGATACACTCACTCATACCTCGCTCGGTATGACATGCAGGAAACACCCCATACGGTTGTCGTTAGGTCCCTTCCAAGGTATCACTGACGCGCCCTTCCGCAATGTGTTCAAGCGGCATTTCGGTGGCATCGACAAATACTATACTCCTTTCTTTACAGGTATCCACAAGGAGGAACACGCCAAAAACCTGCAAGGCGAAGAAATTGACCCACACTGTAATGACGTTGAGACACTGACCCCGCAGATTCTTAGTACAGATGCAGAAGAAATCCTGCGCTTCGCCAAACAATGTCAACAACTTGGTTACAAGGAAATCAACCTCAACATGGGCTGTCCCTTCCCGAGGGTGGCCAATAAAAAACGTGGCAGTGGCCTCCTGCCCTACCCCGACAAGGTGGATGCCATGCTGGAGCGCATTTTCGAAGAAATCGACATCAAGTTCAGTGTGAAATGCCGCTTGGGATATTTCAACCCGGAGGAGATTGATGCCATCATCCCTATCTTCAACAAGCATCCTTTGAGCGAACTGATCATCCACCCGCGCATCGGAAAACAGCTATACAAGGGTGAATCCGACGTGGAACGCTTTAAGGCTTTAATTCCTTATATTAATGCACCTTTGGTATATAATGGGGATATTGTTTCGGTGGAAAGCTTTGTAAGGATTAATGGTATTCTGAATGATGGTCCTTCGACAGGCTCAGGAGCCTGCAAAACTGTTGAGCAGTTCATGCTCGGACGAGGCATTTTGGCAAATCCGTTCTTGGCTGAACAGATTAAAAACAACATAGCGGACGCATGCAATGCGTCCCTACAGGGGCAACCCGTTGGTACACACAGCGTGTGTCCTCCCACCCACGGCAAAACGGAACGTCTTCACAATTACGTCATCGACCTGTATGAAGACCGCCTGCACCATGCCGGTGGCAACCCTAAGGTGTTGGGGCGCATGAAGGAACTGTGGTCGTATCTGATGAACAGCTTTGAAGAGCCGCAGGTAGTTTGGCGAAAGATAAAGAAGCTTAATGCACTGAAGGAATACGAGGATGCCGTTGAGACCATTTTCAAAGAGATAGCCATCAAATGAAAAAGCCCACCGTTTGGTGGGCTTTTTCATTCGTTTCATCATTCGAACGAGGCGATGGCCTTCTTGATGATTTCGATGGCTTCGCGGAGCTCAGCCTCGGTGA
>JAEEGK010032349.1_pt1 | contig 10233 bp, 6 predicted proteins | sample 8958771 | NCBI WGS metagenome assembly JAEEGK01 (sample SAMN16246547, study PRJNA631951) | gut metagenome | biome: gut microbiome; feature: rumen; material: SC-attached | host: Bos | place: Iran: Karaj | collected 2018-10 | reverse complement strand
TTCATTTTTTTTATCTATATTAAATTTATCTTATTTTTTTTTAAATTGATGTTCAAATTCATTAATTTGTTTTTCATGTATTTTTTCTAAATTTTTTAATTTTATTTTTAAATTATTTTGATTTTTGATTCTATTTTTTTCTTTTTCTAATTTAATAAAATTTTCTATTTCATAATCATAATAATTTGCTTTAGCAAAATCTTTTTTATTTAAATAATATATTTTTAATCTTTCTAATTCTTTTAATTTAGGAGAATTATTTAAATTTTGTTTATATAGATTTTTTTGGAATTGATCTATTAATATATTTTTCTCCTTTTCTTGTGTCTCTAATAAGTTTTCCTTTAAAATATTATGATTAAGAATATATTCATCATATGTAGTATTAATCATTTTATTAAAATCATCAATTTCAATTAAATGTTTCTTATCAATGAATTCTTTTTCTTCTTTTTCTCTATTTTTAATATTATTTGATAAAATATTTTCCTTTAATTCTTTTAATTGATTTATTTTTAGCTCAATTTCCTCAACTTCATTAACATTTCCTTCATTTATTTTTATTTGTTCATATTTTTCTAATAAATTTCTATTTAATAATATATTATCATAAATACATATTATCTTCGATTTCTTTTATATCAATATTATTATTTTCATAATTCATAAACAATAATTTATATATATTAATTAATTAAACATAATAATAATATATAATAATTATATATAAATAATAAAATTAAAACAGTATACAATAACGAAAATAATAATCTTATAAAAATTAAAAAAAAATAAAAAACTCCAAAAATTTTCTATAAATACGATAAACTCATAATAAATTTATAAAAAAAAAATGCAAGGAAAAAGCTTAAAAGATGTCTTTCATTCATTTACAGGTGGAAAACCTGAAATGGAATCTAAAGTATATGCAAAATTATATAAAGAATGTGGAATAATTGACAAAAAATTTAATACAAATGATGCAGATATTAACTTTTCAAAAGTAAAGAGTGGAAAAGTAAAAGTAATAACATTTGATCAATTTAAAAAAACTCTTGAATTAGCAGCTCAAAAAAAAGGAATGACACAAGAACAATTAGAACAACAAATTATTAATCATGGTGGTGCAACTTATCATGGAACTAAAGCTGATTATGTTAAATTCCATGATGATAAAAGTACTTATACTGGTGTTTATGCTAGAGGTGGTCCTACTACTGTTGATGCTGGAAGAGGTGGAATGGTTTCTGATATTTCTCAAACTTGTGATAGATCTGCTGCTGATGTAAGAGGTGTTAAAAAATAAATTTTTTAATTAATTATTAATTTTTATTTTTGAGTGTTAAAAAAATTTTTACTTATTTAATTGTATATGCTTTTTTATGCTTTTTTATATGAGATTATTAGTCACTATTTTTTTTTTAATTTTGTTTCATTTTTATTTTTTTATTTTTTTTTTATAAGAAGTTATTTTTATTATTTATAAAAAAACCGTTAATAAGTAATTAGATAAAAATTCTAAATTTTATTTCTCAAAAAAAAAAAACATTTAAATAAAAAAAATATTTTATTTAACTTAACAACCTGAAGTATAACTTGGTCTATAAGAAGAATAAGAATTTAAAAATTGAGCAGATTTATTGCAACAATCATCATCAAAATTATATTTTCTATTAAAATTATAATTATCATAATCAAAATTTAAATTAGGTAAATTTCTTCTTTGATAATTTGAAGAAGGATTTCTAAAACTATTATTATTCCTATAAGAACTACTATAATTCCCATAATTATTAGGATTACATTCATAAGTATATCTTGGTGACCTTGCTCTTGTTTCAAGAGTAGAAGAATTATTTCTATTTGAATAATTATTCATAGGATTCATTAAATAATTTGATGGTTTATAACCAATATCATATGAATTTTTATTTAGATTTTGATAACTATTAATTGAATAATTATAATTTTTGATTGGACTTTGATAATTATTATATTTATATGAATTATCTAATGTTGTTTTGATTGGATTATCATATGATGTTTTCATTGGATTTTCATATGAATTTTGTAAATTATTTTGATATGAATTTTGAAGTGGACTAATATATTTGTTTTTATTTTGATTTGAAAATTGATTATTTTGAATATCATTTTTGTTTTGATTATCTGAAAAATCATTTTGAGGAGATGATGAGTTTAAATCTTTAACTTGTAGATTATCATTTTGAGAATTATCAGGCCACATTCCTTCATAAGGATCTTTTTCTTCTGGTTGTGGATTTGGGTCTTTTTCCTTTAAGTAATCATCAATTTCATCTATTGTATAAATATCTGGATTATCTTTTTCAATGTCACGAATTCCAATTTTTGCTAATCTTGGAACAATATAATTCCAGTAACTAATATCATATTTATCTAAGTAATCTGAAATTTCTTTGTCATTTAATATTGCTTCTTCCATATTTAATTATGTTAAATTATAATATTTATTTTATTATATATATCAAAAAAAATATCATTTATATTTTTTTTATATATGAATTAATATTAAATATATAAATTTAATGATAAAATTTATGAAATTACAATAAATAAATTAAATTTGAATTTTTTTTTAAAAATAAATAAATAATTATACAAATTTATGAAAAAATCATTTTGGAAAAAATGTGAAACAAAAATTAGGAAATTTGATTATTTTGGAGTTCAGTTTTTTTTTCATTATAAAGATTATAAAAAATATCAAAGTGTAATAGGAGGATTAACATTTGTTATTTATTTACTAATAGGAATAATTTATATATCAATAAATATGAATGGTTTTATAAATAGGAAAAATTTAAATATAATATTTTATGATAAGCAAATAGATATAACTAATCAAATTCAATTTTCAAACTATTCTTCTATTTTTTCATATGGTGTTGAATGTGATGATTTAACTACAAGTTCAATTTTTGATTATATTTCTTTAGAATTAAATTATGTTATTCTTAATAAAACTGATGGAATATATTTAAAAACAAAATATCCAATTTTATCTGAGTTATGCACTAAATCAGATTTTTTTAATGAATTTAATTTATCATTTGAATATAATAATTTAGAAAAATATTATTGTCCAAAACAAAAAGATTATATAATGGAAGGAACATATATAAATGATATTTTTAAATATTATGAATTTACACTTTCATTAAAATATGATGATCAATTATTATATGAAAATTTAACCTCAATTTTACAAAATCATGAATGTAAATATCAAATTTATTTTATTGATACTACTATTGATGCTAATAATTATAAAAATCCAATAAAAAAATCAATACAAAATGAATTTTTAGTATTAAAACCAGATGAAATTGTAAAAATGAATATTTTTTTTAAACAAAAAACATTTGATTCATATGAAAATTATTTATTTGATAAATCAATAAAAAAATATTATATTGGTTTTTCATCTTATCAATTATATTCAATAAAAAAAGGGTATAATAGAGTTATTAATCATTTAGAAGAATATGATATTTTAGGTAAAATTTATTTAAGAAGTGCATTAACTGAAACAATTGTAGAAAGGAAATATATGAAATTAACTGAATTTGCAGCAAATATGTCTTCTTTATTTTCTACAATTTTATTACTTTTATATGTTATTTTTTCAACTATTAATGAATTTAATGCAAATAAAGCTATTATGAATTATATATTTCAATTTCAAGGAGATAAAAATTCAAAAACAAATGAAACTATAAATTTATTAAAAAAGAAATTTTATAGTTTTGAATTTTTAATTGATAAAAGTAAAGAAATAAAAGTAAATTCAAGTATAAATCCAAAAATAAAAAATAAAAATAATTTAAATATCAATATGTCATCTTTTAAAAAAAATAAATCTAAAAAATTAGAAAATAAAAATTTAGAAAAGAATAATTCTTTTAATTCAAATTTAAAAATGTTATCAGATGATTTAATGAGTCCAGGTCAGTTGGAATTATTACATAAAAATTTTAGAAAATTAACTTTTGCAAAAAAAAATGAACAAATATATAATTCAAGTAAAAAAAGTATTTCTTCTTTAACAAAAAATTTAAATGATAAAATAGAAAAAAATAGAGTATCTTTATATAAACGAAAAAAAAGAAAAAAAAACGACGATTTTAATTATAATTGTTTTGAAATACTATTTTATTTAATATGTCCTTGTTTTTCTTGGAAAAAATTAAAAATTAAGAATAAATTAATTAAAAAAGGAGAAGAAAAATTATATTTACAATTAGATATTTTGTCATATATTAGAAGAATGCAGCAATTAGAATTATTAAATTATATTTTATTAGAACCTGGTGAAAATATTATTTTAGATTTTTTATCTAAACCATCTATTTCTTTAGCAAATAAAGTAGATATTCAATCAAAAATTTATTTACAATATCAAAGTTATATTCCACACCATGAAATCGATGATTTTACAAATTATTATAAAATTTTAATGAAGAAAAAAGATAAAAATAATATAGAAAAAAGATTATTAAATATTGCAACAATACAATTAAATAATATAATAAAAGAAGAAATAAATAATTCTACATAAAAAAGAATGATTATATATTAATAGAATTATTTTTCATTTTTTAATAATGAATTTAAAAAACTGATATTTCACGTATGTATAGAATAAAACATATAAATACAAAATAATTTATAACTTTGAATAAAAAAGGAGATATTTTTAAGTTCTTCTTTTTAAAAAAGTTTGTTTATAATAGTTCTGAAAATGAAACATATGCATATCAAAATGTTTCTAATGGATTATATTTTAATGTTTCTTTAAGAGATGAAATTTATTTAGATCAAATTAATGCTAATACTAAAAGAAGTCTTATAAATACATTTCAATTTTTTCCTAAAAAATAAAATAATACAAATATTATATTTTTAATATATCATTTTTTTTTATTTAATAAAATTAATTATGCAAATTAATTCTTTATTTTAAGATTTATTATAAATGCTTATTTACTTCGATAAATCTATTATTAGTTTAAATGAACAAATAAATCAAAGTGATGTTTTAAATAAATTATCACCTGAATATTCATTAAATTTATTAATATCATCAATACCAAATATAAATGATTCATCAAAAAAACGTCCTTCTTTAAAATCAAATTCAATAAACGAATATGATATGAGTATTCAAAAAGAATTAATTACTTTATTAGAAGGAAAAGATGTAAATAGTAATAACAGTTCAATTTTTTTATCTAGAGAAGGAAGTATTGAAAGAAGAGATTCAAATTCAAATTTAAATTATTCAATGAATTCTTTAAATATTAGTAATGGAAATATTAAATTAGTTTATAAAGGAAGTAATCAAAATAATCAAAATAATTTACAAGGAAATAAATCACTTTTTCAAAAACAACATTCAATTAATGAAAAAGAATTTTTATTTAGTGGTGATAATAAAAATATAAATTTAGAAAATGAAATTCCATTTCAAGAATTAAGTAATTCAAATAATATAATTAATTTTAAAGATGATGATGATAGTCCTTCAAATAAAAATAATTTAATAAATCAAAATATTATTACAGATAATAATAATGTAAATAATAATCCAGAAATGCCAATTTCAAAAAATAAATATGGTAATATGTCAATAAGTGAAATTACAAATCAATTATTTTTAATTGCAAAAAAACAAACTGGATGTAGATATTTGCAAAAATTAATATCATTAAATGAAAATGATGATTTAGTAAATAAATATTTTTATCCTAAATTATATCCAACAAAATTAATTGAATTATGTAATGATTTATTTGGAAATTATTTAGTACAAAAAATGATTCCATATTTAAATAAAGATAATTTATATTCATTTACTTCATTAATAATAAAACATTTATTAAAATTATGTTTAAATCCTCATGGAACAAGAGTAGTACAAGTTTATTTAGAACAAATTAAATTAGATAATCAATTACTCACTTTATTTACTAATAGTTTAATTCCAATTATGCCAAGATTAATTAATGATTTAAATGGTAGTTTTGTTTTAATGCATTATGCTACTGTTGTACCTTATCCTAATAATGATATTATTTTTGATTTTTTAAATAAAAATATTGTTAAAATAAGCGTTCAATCATATTCTTGTTCAGCTTTACAAAAATGTATTGATATTGGAAATGAACAACAAAGTCAAAAATTACTTGAAAATATTAGTGAACATTCTATGTTTTTAATATTAAATCAATTTGGTAATTATGTTATTCAATTTGTTATTTCTAAAAATATTACTTCAATTAATGATAAAATATTGGAAGGATTTATTGATAATTTAATATTTTTAGCTAAACAAAAATATTCTTCTAATGTTATTGAAAAATGTTTTGATTATTGTTCTAATAAAATGAAAGAAAGAATTATTAATCAATTATCTGATGAAAGAATAATAAGAGATTTATTAAAAGATATGTATGGAAATTATGTCTTACAAAAAACTTTATCTATGATTCAAGATATAAAAAAAAAACAAAATTTCTTACAAATTGTAGGAAGTGAATTACCTAATTTACAATATTTACCTTTTGGACCAAAATTAATTAAAAAATTAGTATTATCATTTCCAGAATTAAAAAAATATGCAAATCAAATTAACTTAAATAATAATAATAATTTTAATAATAATATGATAAATCCAAATAATTATTATATGAATATGAATCAACTTAATAGACAAATGATAAATTTAAATATAAATAATATTGCAAATAATATAAGTAACGTGAATAATTATTATGGAATGATGGGTATGAATAATTCTATAATGGGAAATAATAATAATCCTTTAATGAATCATTTACAAAATAATAATATGCAAATGCAAAATCAATATAATATGATGAATAATTACAATATGATAAATAGAGATCAAATGAATCCAAATACTAATTTTAATAATTTTATGAATCAAAATATGTTTTATAATTAGTATATTAAATGATTATTGGTAGACTCATATTTGCAAGATTTATCATGTAAGTATTTTATTAAAACAAGTATTTGTAATTTTTAGATAATTTTAATTTTTATATCTATATATAATTTTTATAAATTATAACTTTTTAAAAAAATCTTTGAAAAAAAAGGATGAATAAAAAATATTAAAAAAATGGTAAATATTAAATTTAAATTTTATTAATAAAAAATTGGATTAAATAAATATATATTTATAATTTTAAATATAATAATAAAATTAAAATTTTTATTATAATTTTAATTCAATTAAAATGGGAACAAATTGTTCTTCTGCAAAAGAAATAAATACATCATCACCTCAAAATGTATCATCAATGAATGATACAATAAAATTTAATCAAGTAGAATCAAACGAAGGACAAAAAAATGATTCATTTAATCAAATATTAGAAAATATTAATGAATATCAAATCGAAAATTCAAAACAATTTTCAGATGAGAATAATTCAATATATATGAATAATAATAATGATAATTCAAATTTAAATAATAATAGTGATAATATTGATCAAAGAGTAAAAAATGATATTGAAAATTCATATAATATTGCAGATGATATAAGATCAAGTTTTGCTTCAAATTCATTAATTGAACATGGTGCAGTTTTAAATGATAATAATAGTTTTTTTAATAATGATGAACTATTATATGCAACTGATAAATTAATTGAAATACATGATGAATTTCAAAAAGATAAACAAGTTATGGATTTTAAATCAAAAATGGAAAATTTAAAATCTAATAAAAAAAAAAAAGATGATAATATAAATAATGATGATAATTTTTTAAAAACTAAGAAATTGACTTTAATTGGTGAAAGTAAAGATGATGATATTTCAAATACAAGAATAAAAATGTCAACTATATTAGATATGAATAGTAATCTACTTGATAAAAAAAGTGAAAAGAAAAGACAATCTGTTTTTACTGATATGAATTCTTTAAAAAATTACTTTAATCGATATACTTTTAAAAAGAATTTAACTATGAAAAAGAAAAAGTCTCCAAATAATGATGAAATTAAATCAATAAGTTTAGTTCCTATGAAAAAGAGTGTTACTTTAAATAATAAAAATAAGCATATTGAATTAAATTCTAAAAAAAAAGATTTAAATAATGGAATAAATAAAAATAATAATCATTTGAATAATAAAGATGAAGATGACTCAAATGAAGGTAATATTAATCATAATAATAAAGAAGTAAAAAATAATATAAATAATAAGTTAGAAAAAGAACAAAGTTCTAATTTTCTAAAATTTAAAAATGAAAATAATGGTTTAGGTGAAATTAAATCTAATTCAAGTAAAAATATAATTTCTATAAATCCTGATATTGATACAATAAATGATGAAAATATTAAAAGACGTGAAAAAAAATTATTAAGTTGTAAACCAGAATATAAAGAAGGAATAATTTTATATTTAAATCAAAAAAATTTATTAAATCCAAATATTATAGAAGAAAATAAAGATAAAAATCACATAAAAAGTAATAAGAATGTATTACATTTTGAAGACGAAAATCATGATAAAAAATCTAAAAAAAGTAATAGAAATTTAAATTTTGAAGAAGATAATTATGATAAAAAATCTAAAAAAAGTAATAGAAATGTAATACATTTTGAAGACGAAAATCATGATAAAAAATCTAAAAAAAGTAAAACAAATGTATTACATTTTGAAGAAGATAATTATGATAAAAAATCTAAAAAAAGTAATAGGAATGTAATACATTTTGAAGAAGATAATAAAGATATTCCAAAAAAAAGTAAAACAAATGTATTACATTTTGAACAAGAAAATAAAGATATTCCAAAAAAGAGTAATACAAATTTATTAAATTTTGAAGAAAAAAATAAAGATATTCATAAAAATTTATTAAATATTGAAGAAAAAAATCAAAATATTCCCAAAAAAAGTAATAAAAGTTTATTAAATTTTGAAGAAAAAAATCAAAATATTCCAAAAAAAAGCAACCAAAGTTTATTAAAATTTATTGAAAAAAATAAAGATATTCCAAAAAAAAGTAATAAAAATTTAATAAATTTTGAAGAAGAAAATAAAGATAAAAAACTTAAAAAAAATAATGAAAATATATTAAATATTGAAGAAATATTTAATAACATTAATAAATCATTGAAAAATGATAAAAATTTAATAAAGGAAGATATAGAAAACAATTTAAAAAAAAATAATAAAAATTTAATAAAAATAAATTCTGAAGAAGATAAGCAAACAAAAAAAAGTAATGAAAATTTAATAAAAATAAATATTGATAAAAAAGATGAAACAAAAAAAAGTAATAAAAATTTAATAAAAATTAATAACAATCAAGAGAATAATGAAGATAAACCTAAATCAAAAAATATAAATTTATTAAATCAAAATATTGAAGAAGATAATATAAATAAAAAGCCAATAAAAAGTATATTAAAAAAAAACTCACAAGAAGAGATTAAGGAAAAAAAAGAAGAAAATAGTAATAAAAATTTAATAAAAATGCCTTTAGAAGAAGAAAAAAAATCAAAAAAAAGTAATAAAAGTCTAAAAGAAATTAAATTAAATAATGAAGCTAATCTTCAAATACCTAAAATTAAATTAAATAATGAAATGATTAAATTTTCATCTTCAAGTGATGATTCATTACCAAAAGTAAATAATGAATATGAAGAAAATAATGATTCATCTTCTTCTTCATCATCATCATCATCATCTTTATTTAATGATAATTTTTCAGATGAAAAAAAGCATTATAATATAAATAATGAAAAATTTGATGATCTGAGAAAATTAAATTTTGAGAAAGATAATAATTTAAAAAGAAAACTTTCGATAATTGAAGAAGATAAAAAAGAAGATTTATTAAATTCACTAAGGAAAATAACAGAAAAATCATCATATAGTGAAAGTAAAAAAGAAGATGAAAGTAAAAGTTTAAATGAAAAAAATATAATAAAATTAAACTCATTTAAAGAGAGAAATAGTATTCAAAATGATAAAAATAAAATTATAAATCAAGATATATTAGAAAATAGTGAATTTACTGAAAATTATGATACTAAAAGCAGTAATAATAAAAAAAAAGAAGAAGAATTTATTGCAAGTATTCCTTTACAAATAAAAGAAATTCCAAAAAAAAAAGATTTATTTACTGAAAATAGAGATAGTTTAACTG
>JAEEGK010032347.1_pt1 | contig 10233 bp, 4 predicted proteins | sample 8958771 | NCBI WGS metagenome assembly JAEEGK01 (sample SAMN16246547, study PRJNA631951) | gut metagenome | biome: gut microbiome; feature: rumen; material: SC-attached | host: Bos | place: Iran: Karaj | collected 2018-10 | reverse complement strand
TCTTCTTCTTTTCTTTTTCTTTCTTCTTCTTCTCTTTTTTTTCTTTCTTCTTCTTTTCTTTTTCTTTCTTCTTCTTCTCTTTTTTTTCTTTCTTCTTCTCTTTTTTTTCTCCAAAAATTTTTTAAATCTTTAAAAATTGTTTCTTTTCTTTTTTTCTTTAATTTCTTATTTAATATTTCAATCATTTCAAAAGCTTTTTTAATATTTTCCATTCCATTAACTTTTTTATTTAATTTTTTTAAAAATTGTTTTTTTAGAATTTTATTATATTTTTTCTCAAAGTCCTTTAATCCATTTTCAATTCTATTTTTATTTTCTTCATTTTTTTTATCTTTATTTTCCTTTTGTTTTTTTTTAAATTTCTCTGCATCTTTTTTCATTTTATCAAAATCTAATGATTTAATTTCTTTTTTTTCTTTATTCGCTTTTTTCATTTGAATTAGTCTATTCATTTTAGTTTCAATGTCTTCTTCAGAAATATTTGAATCTGAATCATCAACTTTGTATTTATTATATTTTTCATTAGGATCTTTAGACTTTGATTTTATCGCTTCATCTTTTTTCATTTTAATTTAATTGTATAAAATTGAATTCTAAAATAAATTAAAATAAATTATAATTTATTATTTCAATTTATTAAATTGATTGATATTTAAAAATAATATTAAAATCAAGAAAAAATATTATAATAAATATGAAATTATAAAATGTATAAAAAATATCTTTGAATATGAATATATAATAAATTATTTATTTTTATTAATGATAATATAATGATTAATTAAAATATTTTATATTTTAATTTGTTTTTAATAATTTGTAATATATAAAGCATATTTATCGATTATTAAATTCTATAAATAAATAAATAAATTTTTTTATAAATGGAAAATTATTATCAATCTAATTCTACATTAGCCATAAGATTAGGAACAATAATAAATAATAAAAAATATTATTTATCATGTCATAGATTTTATCAAGTTGAAAAACACTATCCAACAAAAACAATAATAATGTTTCATAATCAATTTTTGGAAGGCCAAAAATGGAAATTAATTCAGAAATATAAAGGCTTATATTATATAAGCTATGATTTAAATGATTATGCAATGAAAGATTGGAAATTATATTTTGATATTGAATCAAGAAATATTTATTTATCAAAGAATTTAAAATCTTTATGGAAATTAGAAAAAATTGATCAAAATAAATTTTATATTAAAGATGCCTTATATGGCTATTCTATAAATTTATCTATTGATAATAAAAGAGATATTAATTCTTATTATGGATCAATATCAAAAGATGAAAATCAAAATGTAAAAAATGTATTTTTCATTTGTTAATGATTGATTAATTGTTTTTTTATAATGAAATTTATATAAAATATTGTTTTAATGCATTTTTTTAAATTAAACACAATTATTTAATTTAATTCTTTAATTTTTATTTTAATTATCTTCTTTTTCTTGATTATCATCTAAATTTTTTATTTCATCAAATATTATTTCTACTTCTTCTTCTTCTGGATTATGTTCTGTTGTTTGAATTGGATTTTCATTTTCATTTTTTATTTCTTCATTTATTATTTTTTTTTCACTTTCTTCATTTTGTTTATTTTCTATTTCTATATTATTTTCATTTTTCTCTTCTTCTATTTTTATATTTTCTTCATTTTTATTTTCTAAATTATCATTATTAATATCTTCTGAATTCAAATTCTCTAAATTTATGTCGTTTTCATTTATCATAGTTCCCATATTATTATTTTTAATTTCAATATTTCCATCATAATTGAAATTTTTATTATTTAGATTTTCAATTTTTATATTTTCAAAATTTTTTTCATCTTCATTTTCTTTATTATCATAATATTCAAAATTTTCACTTTTTATATTTTCATTTTGATTATCGAAATTTTCATTATCATCATTTTTTTTAATTTGAAAATTTTCTTCATATTTCTTTTTATTAATATTATATTTTTCATTTTGAGGAACTTTATTATTAAAATCATTTTCAAACTTATTTTCTTTATTATTATCATTATCTTCTTCAAAATAATTGTTATTTTTTATTATATTTTCAGTATTCATAATATTTTCATTATGAATATAATTTCCATTTTCAATATTTTCATTATTAATATCTTCATTTTCTATTTTTTCTCCATTTAAATTATCTTCAAATTCTTCATTTTCTTCATTATTAAAATTATTTTCATATTCATTATTTTCATTATTATAATGATTTAAATATTCATCATTTTCTTCAAGATTATTTCTCATAATTTTATTTTTTCTTTTATCTATCTCATTATTATTATTTTGTATATTATCATCTTTAAATTCAATATTTTCTTTATTGAATTTATTTTCAATATTTATATTTTCATTTTTATCATCAATCATATTATTATCATTATCAAATTTATCAAATTCATCTATTTTTTTCTTATTGTTTTCTTTTTGAAGTTTAATTTTATTTTGAATAATATCACTTTCAGTTTTAATATCTAAATTTCTTTCATTTGGAATATAATAATTTGAATTAATATTATTTAAATGTTCTTCATCATTTCCATCATTTTCAATTTCACCGAAATATATAACAGGTTTTTCATGATTTAAAGAATGAATAAAATTTTGATTTACTTTAACTTTATTTAAATCATTTTTATAATTTAAATTTTCTTTTTTATATTCATTTTCTTCTTTTGTTTTTAGTATTTTTTTATTTTCATTATCTTTTATAACTAATGGATTATCTTTAGTATTATTTTTTTGTTCATTTAATAAATCTAACATATCCCTAATTTCAGAAATATCAATTTTATAATTTGATTTTGTATCTTTTTTATTATTATTTTCATTATTTTTAATTATTATATTATTATCACTTTTATTTTTATTCATTTCAATAGGTGAATAATATACCTTAATTCCTGAGTTATTTTTTTTATATTCATTTAAGTAATTTGAATGGTCATTTCCATCAAAACTACTTTTTATATGTGACCAATGACCTGTTATTAAATTTTTATTGAAATTATTTAATTTTTGATTTAATTTTAATCTCCTATATCTTTCTAATCCATCTTCTTCACCATCAATTAATATTTTCCTTTTTTCATGTAAATTTTTTATCATTTTATTTAAATTATTATCTTTTGGTATCATATAATTTTTAAATCTTTCATAATGTATTTTTTTATTATTTAAATTATTGTAATTATAATCAGTATTTACAATACTATTTTTTAGATTTTTAGTATTATTATCATTAATATACTTTTTAGTCTTATTTATTAAATAGTAATTATTATTATAATAATTATAATTTTTAATTGGAGATATTTTAGAATTTTCTTGTTTCTTTAAAATATTCTTTTCATTATTTAAATTTTCAAAAATATTCTTTTTAAAGGTTATATTATTTGATATATTTGAATTATTATATCTTAATGAATTTTGTTTAATAGGAGAAAAATTATTATTAGGAGAATAAATATAATTAGTTGAATCTTTTGTTGTTAATGAATTTGGATAATTTTGATAATTATTATTATTACTTTGAGAATTTAAATTTTTTAAGATAGGACTTTGATAACTTGAATAATTAACTTTATAATCTATTGAAGAAACAGGAGAATTAATAAAATTTGAATAATTTTTATTATTTGAATTAGTAAAAATGCTATTTGGAATTTTATTAATTTTATTTGTACTGTTTGGTCTTTTTTCATAATTATTTTTTATATTTCTTGATGTTAAAGAATCTAATGAATTTAACATTTGATTTAATCTTTCTATTTTTTGATTAACAAAATTAAATTTCATTTTTAAATTAAACATATCTAAAGAAGAAGTTCTATCATTTTTATATCTTGTAATATTATATTTTGGAGAGATTGAATTATTTTTATTTACTGTATTATAATCTGAATTTATTATTTTTTTAGAAAAATTATTTTTATTATTTTCAAAATCAATGTTTCTTGAATTATAAGGATTTACTATTCTACTTTTTGCTTTCGTTGTATTATTTATATAATTTGTTTGAAATGAAAATTTGTTTTGTGAATTAAAAGGATTTGAGTAATATTCTCCATTTGGTATATTGTATTTGTAATTCATTAATGTTTTTTTATTAATTTATAACCAATGTTAATTTTAAAAAAAATAATTTTAAATTTGTTTAATGGAAATTTAATTAGATTTTTTATATGATTTACAATATTTTAAATTGGATTTTATTTTTTATTTTTTATATCATTTATCGCCTTTTATAAATATATAATATTATTTTTTGTTAAAAAATATTTGTTATTCTTTAAAAAAACACTATAAATATTCTTTAAAATTTAAAACAATAAAATATTTTTTATTGATAAATAACTTACTAAATATGTCTATTTACCAGAAATATTTATCAACATCAATGAGTATAAATAATAAGAATGATTATAATATTTTTATAAAAGAAAAAGATTTTTGGAGAAATAATACAAATTATACATTATTCAGTTCAAATAATTTTCCCCAATATTGTTCTTCAAATAGTAATTTAAAAAGTAAAAAATATAATAGTTTAGGAGATTTATCAATTGATAATAAAAATAATAACCTAGAATATACTCATTTAAGAAGAAGTATAGTTGAATTAAATGAAAAATTAAAAGAGAAAGATAAAATAATATTAACTTTAAAGAAAAAAATTAATTCAATGAGTTCAAGAAATAATGAAAAAAAAACTTTTTCAACAAAGTCAAAAGGGACAGATAATTTTTTAAATAATAATGAAGAGTTAATATCTTATGATAAAGAAATAGAGAAAAAAAAATATTTTAAAAATAAATATTCATATTCTTTTCATAATAGTTCAAATAATCTAATTAATAAATATCCTTTTATCGACAACGTTAATGAAAATAAAAATTCTTTTGTCAAAAATAATGATAATACTAAATATCATTCTTCAATATTCAAAAATAATGATTGTAAAATATTAATAAATCCAAAATTAACTCAAGAAAATATTTCGTTAAAAAAACCTTTTACTTTAACTTATTATAGATATAGAGATGAAATAATGAAAAATCCTAAAAAAAATAATGTGAAGAAATCGAGATTTAATTTATTCCATAATTTTAACGATGAAAATAATGAATATAATACAAAATATAAATCAGCAACAAAATGTAAAAAAGATTTCTATAATATTAATAATATAAAAAGTAATATTAATAATAATAACAATAATCATAATTATATTCATAATCATAATAATAGTAATAGTAATAATAATAATAAACAAAATCATAATTATAATCATAATCATAATCATAATAATAGATCATTATCAAAAACAAAAATTGAAAATTCATCTTTTTCTAATTCTAATTTAAATAAAGCAAAAAAAAATGTAAAATTTCAAGATCAAGTATTTGATATTAATCAAAACACTATTCAAAATTATAAAACAAGTATTATTAATAAAAGTCATAATCATAAAAATGTTAAATCTCCTAAAGAGAAATTTATAAAACAAAATGAAGAGGAGAAAAAAAAAGATAATAAAATAAATGATAAATTAAAAGAACAAAAGCCAAATAAAAATAAAAATAAAATTAAATTGAATCAACCTAAAAGATTAATAAAAGGTAAAATGACATATAAACAATTACAAGAAATTAAAAATAAAACTATTCATAATTTAGAATATTCAAATGAAAAAAAAATACGTTTTAAAAGAATAATTAATAGTAATCTTAATAATTTAGAAACAATAGAAAATAATAAAGATAACAAAATCATAGATAATATAAATTTAAAAAAATATATTAATAAAGAAGTAATTAAAAATCAAGAAAATCAAGAAAATAAAATAAATCTTGATAATAAAATAATAAAAAAAATAAATAATATAATAAAAAGAAATGAAAATAATATAATGAATGAAAATAATAATAAAAACATTAATTTGAATAGTAATAATAAAACACAGGAAGAAATAATAAATAGTGATGAAGAGAAAAATTTATTAGAATTAAAAAATATGCTTCAAAATGAATTTAATTGTTTTTCAACAACAAATGAAAATAATGAATATGAGAATAAAATTAATAATGAATATGAAAATAAAAATAATAATGATGATGAAAATAAAAATAATAATGATGATGAAAATATAAATGAATTACAAGAATATGATGAACCAAATACTTTATATGAACGTATTGGAATGAGAAAATCTACTGTTGAATCAGGTATAAATTTAAGTAATTATTTATATAATTATGAACAATATTATTCAAGACAGAAAAAACAATTAGAAAAAAATGAGACTAGTCCAGAATTTGTAGAAAAAAATAGAATTCATAGAAGAGAAGAGAGATTGCCTTCAACTTTTAAAAATGAAGATTATGCATTAGAAAAAACAATAAGTGATGTACAAATTTTAATTGATGATTTTGAACAATAAAAATGATATAATTAAAAAAATGTTTTTACATTTTAAAATAATAGTTTTTTACTGTTAACTTTGATAAATATAGATTTATTAAACTATAAATAAACAATTAAATATATAATTCTTTAAAAATAAAATTAAAAAAAATAAAAAATAATTATTTAGAATAATCAAAATTAAATAATTTATAATTTTAAAATGTTAAATAAATCATGGGAAATTTTCCCTTATGTAAAACAAGTGAAATTTGTATATATTATTCACAGGTAAAAAAATTAAATATTGAAAATAACGAAAATAATGAATTTTATGATACAGAAAATGAAAAACCTACAGATGCTTATGGAAATAATATTAGTATATCAAAAGAATCAAAATATTTTTTACATTCAAACGCATCAAAAATTCAAAAAGTATTTAGAGAATATATATCAAAACAAAAAAAAAAGAAAAAAAAAGAAAAATTAATAACAAATCAAGAAAAGAAAAAAGAAATAAATAATGATTTTTCAATGCATTCATTAATTAAATCACAATTAACTACGAAAAAAAAAGTAAATAAAAAAAATGGATCAATTCTAGTAAAAGATGCAATATCAAAAAGAAGAAGTTCATTTCAAATTGAACCAATAAAACAAAAGAATAAAACACTTATATCATTTTTTTCAGTATCATCATCAGATGATGAATTAATAATAAATAATAATATGAAATTATTTGAAGTTAAAGAAGAAATATATGGTAATTTTTTAAAAAAGCCAAATAAAAGTTTAAAATATCATGGTGAAAAAGATAAAATAAACCATAAAAAAAATGGTTATGGAATAGTAACTTGGGATGATAAAAGTCAATTATTTGGTATATTTACAGATAATAAAGTTTCAGGTTTTTGTAAATTTATAAATAAACAAAATAACACAACTTTTAAAGGAGAATATAAAAATAATATTCCAAAAGGATATGGATACTATGAAACAACACATTATTTAAGAGAAGGAATTTGGGAAAAATCAAAATTAAATGGTTTAGGATATGAAATTTGGGATGATAAAACATTTTATAAAGGAGAATATTTAAATAATAAAAAACATGGAATTGGTTTTTATCAATGGGCAGATAAAACTTATTATGAAGGTGAATTTAATAATAATCAAATAACAGGTTTTGGTTTAATTTATTATACAAATGATAGTTTTTATTCTGGTGAAGTTTTAAATGGAAATATGAATGGTTTTGGTATTTTTTCATGGAAAAATAATCATAAATATGTTGGTTACTTTAAAAATGATTTAAAATGTGGTTTTGGGATTTTTATTTGGAATTTAAAACCTTTGGAAGCTTTTGTTGGTTTTTGGAATAAAGGAAAACAAAATGGTGTTGGGGCAAAAATTCATAATGGAGTTTTTACTTATGGAATTTGGGATAATGGAAAAAAAGAAAGTTGGTTAAAAGGAGAATGGGAAGTTAAAAAATGCTTAACTCCTGAAGAAGCAAAATTTGAAAAGTTTCTATATAAAAATGAATTAAATGCATTTATTAAAAGTCTTAGTTTGTAATATATTTTATCATAATAATTATAATTTTTGTATATTGGTTATTATTTTTTATATATATTATTTAAATATTTTATATTAATTAATAAAATTATTTTCTATATTAATCTTATTTTAATTTATTAAATTTTCATTAAAAAATTATAAATAATAAAAAATGTTCTTTTATAAATTTACTTTTTTCTTTTATAATGATATATAAATAATTTTTTAATAAATTAAAACTTTGTAGAAAGAATAAAAATAATTTGATTATTAATTGTAAATAAAGAAAGAACAGAAATATATCAACAAAATTGATTGAAGAAATAAAAAAATATTTTATTCCTCATTTATATATTGATAAAACATAGTTTATATATTTAATCCAAAAATAAATGGAAATACCAAAAGAATGTTAATTAATAAAATAACTAATAAAAATTAAAAAGTTCAAATGATAAAAATTATATTTATAGTAAAGTATTGTTTTGTGTTTTAAGAATATTATTTTCTCTTGAAGATTTAACAATAAAAGAAATATCTGATTTATTTATTTTTTATTTACAAGAAGTTTTTTTAGAAGAAGACATAAGTGTTTGATTTAAAATAATTATTTAAATTAGGATATTTCATTTAATTCTATTATAAATGATTCATGTGAAACAAAATTCATAATAAAAATTATAACTTCTCAATATGAAATGTGGGCAATTACATTAAAAATGAAATTTATCGAAAAATACTGAAAAGGATTTTAAAAAAATTAGAATATTATTCTTTAACGTACTTTAAGTAATTATAATTCTAAAATAAATTATTCAAAAAAATTACAAATATATGAGGGAAATGAAGGATTAAAAAAACACTTCTTTTAAAAAAATAGAATAAAATATAAAATGAATTAATAGAATAAATATATTTTTCAGTCAAAAATAATTATAAATATTTGATTTTAATAAAATTATTATAAACTCTTTTTATAAACTTTAAAAAAGAAAATATATTTTTAAAATATATTGAAATTAATTATTTTATTATTAATTTATATATGATTTTTATTAAGGTTTTTATTTATATTTTTATAACAAAATATTAAAAAGATTAAAGTATTTTGGATATAAATTCTTTTTTAAAAGTAAAACAGAATAAATAATATTATATTATATTAAATAAATTAAATAATATATTATTAAAAATGGATAAAAAAAGAAATTTGGTTAAAAAAACATAAATTAATAAATTATATTTTAAAAAAAAGATTTAATTAAAGATAAACTTATTATTAGAATGTTTGGAATTATCTTTTTTGATTAATATAGATTATTTAAAATTAAAATATTTATAATAAAATGTTTAAAAATTAAAATATAAATAATATCAACATACTCAATTTCAAATAAATTAAAAAACGTTTTTAAATTTATTATAAATATTTAAATAATTTCATCCATTTCTTTTTATTCTTTACATTAAAATTAAAAATAAATAATTTAAAGGATTATAATTTATTATAATATAATATAATATAATTTTATAATAAATCATAGACTGAATAAACGAATAAAAAATAATAACAGTATAAAAAATATACTTTATTTTTCAAATATCAATAAATTATAAAAATAAAAAAAAAAATAAAAAAAAAAAAAAAACAAATATATAAAAAAAACAAATGAATAATAAAGACAATTCACAACCAACGAGAAAAAAAAAAGGAGGATTCCACACAACAAAAACTCGAGAAAAGAGAATGTCAATGCCATCATTAGCATCAAAAACTTCTCAAAAAAAGCAAGATAATTCTCCTATGATAGAAAAGAAAAAATCTTTAGATTTAAAATTACCAGAAATAAACGTTTTACAAGGAAAAAAATATGTAGCAGCAACATTACAAGGAAAAGATGATTTTGGTGCATTAAAAATAAATCAAGATCGTTATATTTACATAGAAAATATATTTAATATTCAAAATTATAACATTTACGGAATATGTGATGGACATGGTTCAAATGGTCATTTTGTAGCAGAATTTTGTGTAGAAGCAATTAAAAAATTTTTCACAGATGAATCAAATTTCATAACAAAACAAAATAAAACAATAACAAAAGAATCAATATATCAAAAATTAACACAAAACAATTATTCATTTTTAAAAAAATATTTTTCAAATCTTCAAAAAGATTTAATAGATGCATCATTTGATACTCATTTTAGTGGAACAACA
>JAEEGK010032345.1_pt1 | contig 10233 bp, 5 predicted proteins | sample 8958771 | NCBI WGS metagenome assembly JAEEGK01 (sample SAMN16246547, study PRJNA631951) | gut metagenome | biome: gut microbiome; feature: rumen; material: SC-attached | host: Bos | place: Iran: Karaj | collected 2018-10 | reverse complement strand
CTTATTCTCTATAGGCAGATTAACATCATTGCGGATGTCACCAGACTCCTTCAACTCGGTCTCTGTGGCCTTCACAAGGTCTGGGCGATTCAGATAAACATTCAGCAAGGCGGCATCAACAGCATCGACAACCTGATCCTTTCCTGCTGATTCTGAGTTGAGTGCCAACGACTTATCAGCAACATTGTGATAAAACGTCGTTGGGGCAAACAGACGATAAAAACGTCCGTCAACACTGTCATTTGGCTGTGCGGCACTGGCGCTGAGCGCTGAAAATACCGCTAATATAAATGCTACTTTTCTCATAACTAAATGCAAAGTTACGATTTTTTTCCAATAGATTGCATACATTTCGCTTTTTTTTCGTAATTTTGCACCTTGATTTAACGCGTACATTAATAAATAAACCAAAAATAGATGAACAAAGACACTCTAATCGGTTTCGTCCTCATTGCACTGGTCCTGATTGGATTCAGCTGGTACAACCAGCCCTCCGCTGAGGAAATTGAAGCCGCACGCAAACAAGACAGTATCGCTGCTGCCATTAAGGATAATGCAGCCAAACAGCAGAAAGCCAACGAAGAAGCCCGTAAGGCTCAGGCCGAAGCTGCAGCCCAAGGTGACTCTACTGCCCTTTTCTTTGCCGCACTGAACGGTGAAAACCAGTCGGTGGTGCTGAAGAACGAGAAAGTGGAACTGACTTTCGACACGAAGGGAGGTACCATCAGCAAGGCTATCATCAAAGGCTTTGAGGATAAGGACAACAAGATGGACCTGACCCTCTTCGACAGCAAGACTCAACAGATGAACTTCATGCTGGCTGGCAAATCGGAGAACATCATTACCAAAGATCTGTTCTTCACACCTTCCAACGTCTCTGACTCAACTGTCACCATGACGGCTCAAGCAGGCAATGGCGGTAGCATCGTATTCAATTACTGGCTGGGACCAGACTACATGCTCCATTTTACATTTGCAGCCAACGGACTGAACGGTATCTTCGCTCCTAACTACAAGGAGATGGATATCGAATGGTCTGATATGGTGCGCCAGCAGGAGAAGGGTTTCACTTTTGAGAACCGCTACTCTACCCTCACCTATAAGGAGAAAAATGGTGGTACAGACTATCTGAGTGAGACATCAGAGAAGATCGATGAGAAAATTGAGGAACAACTCGATTGGGTTGCTTTCAAGAACCAGTTCTTCTCAGCCACTCTGATTGCGAAAGACGAGTTTGCAGCCAATTCACTGATGACAAGCATTCCACAGGAGAAAGGCACTGGCTATCTGAAGCAGTTTAATGCCAAGATGAAGACAGCCTTTGATCCCTCTGGCATGCGCCCTTCAGAATTTGAGATGTATATCGGACCCAACGACTTCCGTCTGATCAAGGATGTTGAGGAGCAGAGTACCTTCGGCAAAGACCTCGACCTGGAGCAGCTCGTTTACCTGGGATGGCCCCTCTTCCGCTACATCAACCGTTTCTTCACGATCTACGTTTTCGACTGGCTCACATCTTGGGGCTTCTCGATGGGTATTGTGCTCATTCTGATCACTCTGTTACTGAAGGCCATCACCTTCCCGATGGTGAAGAAGAGCTATATGTCATCAGCTAAGATGCGCGTGCTGAAACCAAAACTCGACGAGGCCACAAAGCAATACGACAAGCCTGAGGATTCGATGAAGAAGCAGCAGGCTATGATGCAGATGTATGCCCAATATGGTGTTTCGCCTCTGAGTGGCTGTCTGCCCATGCTGATCCAGATGCCTATCTGGATTGCAATGTTCAACTTCGTGCCAAACGCCATCCAGTTGCGTCGTGAGTCATTCCTTTGGATCGACGACCTCTCGACATACGACCCCATCATTGAATGGGGTACACAGATCTGGGGTATTGGCGATCACCTTTCACTGACCTGTATCCTCTTCTGTGTATCCAACGTGCTCTACAGCTATATGACCATGCGTCAGCAGAAGGATCAGATGGTAGGTCAGCAGGCTGAGCAAATGAAATTGATGCAGTGGATGATGTACCTCATGCCAGTGATGTTCTTCTTCATGTTCAACGATTACAGCTCAGGTCTGAACTTCTACTACTTCATCTCACTGTTCTTCTCTGCAGCCATCATGTGGACACTCCGCAAGACGACGAACGACGAGAAACTCCTTGCTATCCTCGAGGCCAAGTATCAGGAGAACAAGAATAACCCCAAGAAAAAGACCAGCGGACTGGCTGCACGCCTGGAGGCCATGCAGAAGCAGGCTGAAGAGATGCAGCGTCAACGCCAAAACAGATAAGAATATGAGAACTAAAAACATCTTTATCATCCTGGTAAGCCTGGTCATCCTGGGCACACCTAGTAAAGCAGAAGAAGTGAAAATCGGCAAGCAGAACATCAAACTCACCAGCGACCTGATGACCCCTGAGGCTCTTTGGGCCATGGGGCGTATTGGTGCTGCAGAAGCCAGTGCTGATGGCAAGCAGATTGTCTATCAGGTAGGCTACTATAGTGTGAAGGCCAATAAGAGCCAGCAGAAAATTGCAGTCATCAACGCTGACGGTACAAGTAATACGACACTGACCACAGGTTCGAAGAGCGAGACTGATCCTACCTGGTACAATGAAAAGATTGCTTTCCTCACAGGTGGCCAGATCTGGACAATGAACGCTGACGGCTCCGATCGCAAACAGCTGTCCAAGACCTCGAAGGACATTGAAGGATTCAAGTTCTCGCCCGATGGCAAGAAGGTTATCCTGCTGCATAGCATTGATTTCCATGAGATCATCAAGAAGAATCCAGATGATCTTCCTAAAGCCAGTGGACGCTTGGTAACAGACCTGATGTATCGTCACTGGGATCACTATGTAGAGTCTATCCAGCATCCTTTCATGGCTGAGGTGACTGAGGAAGGCATTAAGGATGGCATTGACATCCTCGATGGAGAGCCTTACGAGTGTCCGATGGAACCATTCGGCGGCATCGAGCAACTGGCATGGAGTCCTGATTCGAAGAGCATCGCCTACACCTGTCGCAAGAAGACTGGTCTGGCATACTCTATCTCCACCGATTCTGATATCTATATATATAATATAGGTACGCGCGAGACCAAGAACCTCTGCAAGCCTGCTGACTATGTAGAGCCAGAGATTGATCCAACAACCTCTATGAAGTATCAGAAGGTGAATGCAGCAGAGAATCTTAAGAATAATGTAGGCTACGACACCAATCCCCAGTTCTCACCTGATGGCAAGTACGTTGCCTGGCTCTCGATGGAGCGCAACGGCTATGAGGCCGACCGTAACCGTCTGTGCTGCTATGACTTAGCTACCGGCGAGAAGAAATACCTGACAGAGAGTTTTGACTCGAATGTTGATGACTTTGTATGGAGTGACTCCAAGGATGTCATGATCTATTTCATAGGTGTTTGGCATGCCACAGAGAATCTTTATGCCATCAACTGGAAGGGCGAACTGAAGCAGTTGACAGATACCTGGGATGACTTTGGTTCTATCCATCTGATGAACAATGGCAAACAGCTGCTGATGGAACGTCATAACTATACATCGCCGGCTGATCTCTATATTGTCACACCAAACTTCAAGAAGCCTGAGAAGACAGAGATTTCTCAGTTGACTTTCGAGAACAAGCACATTCTGGACCAACTTGCCAAGCCCAAAGTTCAACAGCGTTGGGTAAAGACCAGCGATGGAAAAGACATGCTGACATGGATTATCCTGCCTCCGAACTTCGACGAGAGCAAGAAATATCCTACCCTGCTCTTCTGCGAGGGTGGTCCTCAGAGTCCTGTTTCTCAGTTCTGGAGCTATCGTTGGAACTTCATGATTATGGCCTCACAAGGATATGTGGTGGTTGCACCTAACCGTCGTGGTCTGCCAGGATTCGGACAAGAGTGGCTTGAGGAAATCTCTGGCGACTGGTCTGGTCAGTGCATGAAGGACTATCTGGCTGCTATCGACGAAGCAGCAGAGAACCTGCCTTATGTAGACAAGGATCATCTGGGTGCTGTTGGTGCATCATTCGGAGGATTCAGCGTATACTATCTTGCAGGTCATCATGAGAAGCGTTTCAAGGCATTCATCGCTCACGATGGTGCCTTCAACCTTGCAGCCATGTATCTCGAGACTGAGGAGAACTGGTTCTCTAACTGGGAATACGACGAGGCTTACTGGCATCGTCCTCAGTTGCCCAATGCCAAACAGACTTACCACGATTCACCACATAAATACGTTGAGAACTGGGATACACCTATCCTCTGTATACATGGTGAAAAGGATTATCGCATCAACTACACTCAGGGTATGTCTGCCTTCAATGCAGCTCGCATGAAGGGAATCCCTGCAGAGTTGCTCATCTTCCCAGATGAGAACCATTGGGTACTGAAACCACAGAACGGCATCCTTTGGCAGCGTACATTCTTCAACTGGCTGGATCGTTGGTTAAAGTAAGTAAAGTAATTAAACAAAACGATAATGACTCAAGCAATTCAAAAGACCCTGCGCGATTCTGCCGCTATGCGGTGGACAGCGTTGCTGTTACTCGCTATGGCGATGTTCTGCAGCTATATCTTCATGGACATCCTCTCGCCCATCAAGGACCTGATGCAAGAGACCCGAGGTTGGGACTCTACTGCATTTGGTACGATGCAGGGGTCAGAGGTATTCCTCAATGTGTTCGTCTTCTTCCTCATCTTTGCAGGAATCATCCTCGACAAGATGGGCGTTCGTTTCACAGCTGTACTTTCAGCAGCAGTCATGCTCATCGGAGCATGCATTAAATGGTACGCCGTGAGCGAGAGTTTCACAGGGACAGGACTCGAGGCATGGTTCAACAATAACCTGAACTACATTCCCATCTTCGACGAATTGGGTGTTTCACCCTTCTACGAGGGCATGCCAGCATCAGCTAAGTTTGCAGCCTGCGGATTCATGATCTTCGGCTGTGGCTGCGAGATGGCAGGCATCACCGTTTCAAGAGGAATTGTGAAGTGGTTCAAGGGGCGCGAGATGGCGCTGGCGATGGGTTCTGAGATGGCACTCGCTCGTCTGGGTGTCGCTACTTGCATGATTTTCTCACCTTTCTTTGCCCGTCTGGGTGGTGAGGTAAGTGTCAGCCGTTCTGTTGCCTTTGGTGTCGTGCTGATGTGCATTGCCCTCATCATGACGATTGTCTATTTCTTCATGGATCAGAAATTGGATTCGCAGACAGGAGAGGCTGAGGAGAAGGACGATCCCTTCAAGATTTCAGACCTTGGTAAGATTCTGACAGATGCTGGTTTCTGGATTGTTGCTCTGCTCTGCGTGCTGTATTATTCAGCCATCTTCCCCTTCCAGAAGTACGCTGTGAACATGTTGCAGTGTAACCTGACGCTGACAGCCCCTGATGCTGATTCATTCTGGGCTTCTTCGAGTGTGACGATTGTCCAGTATATCATCATGCTGATTGTGGCTGCCGCAGGTTTCGCCAGCAACTTCCAGAAGAAAGCCAACCTGAAGTATAGTCTGCTCGGACTTTCGATTATTGCACTTGTCACCTATTGTTATATGGGTTACATGCGTCAGTCAGCAGAGTCCATCTTCGCCGTATTCCCATTGTTGGCCGTACTGATTACACCTATCTTGGGTAGCTATCTCGACCATCACGGTAAGGCAGCTTCTATGTTGGTGCTGGGAAGTATTCTCCTGATTGCCTGTCACTTAACATTTGCTTTCGTACTGCCGATGTTCAAGGGAAATGCTGTTGGAGGTATCATCATCGCCTATACGACCATTCTGGTTCTGGGTGCTTCTTTCTCACTGGTTCCTGCTTCATTATGGCCCTCAGTACCCAAACTGGTGGATGCCAAGGTGATTGGTTCAGCTTATGCGCTGATATTCTGGATTCAGAACATCGGACTCTGGCTGTTCCCCTTGCTGATTGGCAAAGTGCTCGACCAAACGAATCCTGGGGTAACTGATCCTACACAATTCGACTATACGGCACCATTGGTAATGCTTGCCTCTCTGGGTGTAGCAGCCCTGATCCTCGGCTTCGTGCTGAAGGTAGTTGATAAGAAAAAAGGAATTGGCCTAGAATTGCCGAATATCACCGAATAATAACTTTAGACAGAAGAACAAAAGAACAATAATCTATACTTATGTTCTTCTGTCAGAAATATATAAAGGAATGAAAATAGGTTTCGACAACGACAAATATATCAAGCTACAATCTGAGCATATTCGCGAACGCATCGCTCAGTTTGACGGCAAACTCTATATGGAACTTGGTGGTAAGCTGTTCGATGATCATCATGCATCACGAGTGCTGCCTGGTTTCAAGCCCGACTCCAAACTCCGTATGCTGGGCGAGTTGCGCGACTCGATCGAAATCGTCATTGTAGTAAGTGCTGATGACATCGAGAAGAACAAGATTCGTGCTGACCTCGGCATCACTTATGACGAAGACGTACTCAGACTGCGTGACGAGTTCATGCGTCGTGACTTCATGGTGGGCTCTGTAGTAATTACCCACTATAACGGCCAGCATGCTGCTGATCAGTTCCGTCATCGTCTGGAGCGCGAGGGCATTAAGTCGTACATACACTACCCCATCGACGGCTATCCCCACAATGTGGAACTGATTGCCAGTGACGAGGGTTTTGGTAAGAACGATTATGTAGTAACTTCACGCCCATTGGTTATCGTTACGGCACCTGGACCTGGTAGCGGTAAGATGGCCACCTGTCTCTCTCAGCTTTATAACGAGAACAAACGTGGCATCCGAGCTGGTTATGCAAAGTTCGAGACCTTCCCTGTATGGAACCTGCCATTGAAACATCCAGTAAACATCGCCTATGAGGCTGCTACTGCCGATCTCAACGATGTGAACATGATCGATCCTTTCCATCTGGAAGCTTACGGCAAGACTGCTGTCAACTATAATCGCGATGTCGAGATCTTCCCTGTTCTGAATGCACTTTTCGAGGGTATCTATGGCGAGAATCCTTACAAGTCACCTACGGATATGGGTGTCAACATGGTGGGATTCTGCATTTGCGACGATGATGTCTGCTGTGATGCAAGCCGTAATGAGATTATCCGTCGTTTCTATGCTGCCACCAACAAGATGGCTGATGGAGCTGACAATGAGAGCGAGGTGAATAAGATCCGTTTGCTCTTCAACCAGGCAAAGATCTCGACAGCTTTCCGCAAGGTGACTGTCGCCGCCTACGAGCGGAAAATCCAGAGTGGCCATCAGGCTGCTGCCATGGAACTTGAGGACGGTACTATCATCACAGCTAAGTCGACACCACTGCTCGGCCCAAGTGCAGCCCTCTTGCTGAATGTCACCAAATACCTGGCAGGTATCGATCATGAAGCCAAACTCATTCCGCAAAGTATGATTGAACCGATCCAGAAGACGAAGATCGAATACTTAGGTGGTAAGAATCCTCGTCTGCATACGGATGAGGTACTGGTGACACTCTCTGTTCTATCCAAGGACGATGAAAACTGTCGCAAGGCGCTTGAGCAACTACCATTACTGCGTGGTTGTCAGGTTCATACAACGGTCATGCTTTCTGAAGTAGACCGCAAGATCTTCAAGAAACTGGGCTGTGGCCTGACTTGTGATCCTGTAAAAAAGAAGTGAAAAGCGAAGAGTGAAAAGTGGCAGAAGTAATCCGACAACGGCTTAACGACTCTCCTTTCGCAAGATGGACAGTGCTCTTCATCGTAGCTACAGCTATGATGATGGGCTATTTTGTGAACGATGTCATGTCGCCGTTGGAGACAATGCTGGAGGTCTCGAAGGAAAATGGAGGATTAGGCTGGTCTTCAAGCGATTACGGATTCTTTTCTGGTTCCAGCGGACTAATCAATGTCTTCCTGCTCATGCTCTTCTTCTCAGGACTGATCCTCGACAAGATGGGCATCCGCTTTACAGGAACACTTGCTTGCAGCCTGATGGTGATTGGCACATTGATCAAGTATGCAGCTATCACTCAGGACTTTGAGATGGTACATATCCCCTTCTTTGATATTGACATGCCAGGTTCTGTGGCATTTGCCAGTCTTGGCTTTGCCATATTTGGCGTGGGTTATGAGATGACTGGTATTACTGTCTCGAAAGCGATGGTGCGTTGGTTTACTGGCCATGAACTGGCATTGGCAATGGGTATTCAGTTGGCAATGGCCCGTCTGGGTACAGCTGCTGCTCTCAGTATTTCTGCACCTGTCGCCAGACATTTTACGCTTTCTACACCTTTGCTCCTGTCGTTGGCTTTCCTGATGATTGGCCTGCTGGCGTTCCTTGTCTTCTGCGTCATGGATCGACGATTAGATTCATCCATAACTACAGAAACGAGCTCTTCTGAAGAGTTCAGGCTTTCCGACATTGGCGTTACTCTTCGCAACCCAGGTTTCTGGTTGATTACGCTATTCTGCGTTCTTTTCTACTCAGCCGTTTCACCATTCCTAAAGTTCTCCACTAAACTGATGGTGATGAAATATGGTGTGGATGCCGATATTGCTGGATTCTTCTCATCCATAGCGCCTTTTGGTACGATTCTGATGACACCACTCTTCGGACTCATCTATGATCGTTACGGAAAGGGTGTCACACTAGTCCTCACTGGCGCCTTAATGCTGACTGCTGTTCATTTCGGTTTCTCACTGCCTATGCATAGCAGTGCCATTGCCATCACCTTGATGGTTATTCTCAGCATCGGCTATTCCTTGGCTCCTGCCGCCCTCTGGCCTTGCGTGCCAAAGATTATCCCTCTGAAATGTCTGGGCACAGCCTATTCGATGATATTCTTCATCCAGAATTTCGGACGAGCCATCATCCCGATGTTTGTAGGCCAGGCCAACGAGACAGACCCCAGTTATACCACATCAATGCTCATCTTCGGCTTTACAGCCCTCGGCGCTGCCTTGACAGCTATTGCGATGTTCTATGTGAACCATCGTAAAGGTTATGGCCTGCAACTGCCGAACATCAAGAAATAGTCTATGAAACGGATTCTGCAACCAGTCATACAAAACATACCATTATTTCTGATTTCCCTCTTATTGATGGGTGGATTTGATGTCGGCTATCAACAACATCTCTTTCATGAGAATAAGCCGATAGATATTCTGACGGGCTATATGGAGATTATCTTCATGGCCTATGTGATATGTCTTTTCTCATATCTGTTCAGAAAGATTTATCTAAAGGTATTCTTTTACCTCATACTTTTTATTCTCTACGGTCTGAGCTGCTACCTGCTTTATGCTTATAGTGCCTATATCACTCCTAATATCCTTCTGCTGCTATTTGAGACCAACAGCAAAGAGGTTACAGGCTTCTTCCAAACCTATCTGATGACACCTGCCATGTATAAAAGCGTGACTATCATCGGCTTCCTGCTGGTACTGACCATTATTGGCGAAATCTATAACAAGCGGATCAGTAAATTTGCCTCTAAACCAATCTGTACGTGGGCCTTGGCTGTAGTCCTGCTATTAGGAGCTATTGGGAGTGTAGGCGTTGTAAAAAGGTATTGGAATCTCAGTCAAAGCAAAACGGCCTATGATGCAGAATGTTGGAAAAGCAGTCATCTTTTTTATAAGGTAATGCCTGTTCCCAATTTCTGTTACTCTGTTATGGCCATATATATGGCAGGACAGGATATCTATTATATGGTCGATGCAACCAAACTGACCCTTGAGAGCGTAGAACCTGTTAAGAGCGACTCGCTGAATATCGTACTCGTCATCGGTGAATCGTTTAATAAATACCATGCTCAGCTCTATGGCTATTCACTACATACAACTCCCAACCAATGTGATGAGCAGAGCCGTGGAAATCTCTATGCCTATACCCACGTCAAAGCACCTCATAACATGACCAGTGTGGTACTGAAGAATATGTTCTGCTGTAATAATGTTCATGAAGGTGAACGATGGCATGATTATGCATTCTTCCCTGCAATTTTCAAGAAGGCAGGATTTAACGTTTGGCTTTGGGACAACCAATATCAGACGAATCCCAATATGGCTATTAACTTTACCCTCAACTCTATCATCTTCAATAAGGAGATTGAGCAACTTTCATATACAGCATATAATGATGTTTGTACGACCTACGATGATGGCCTCATCGCTGACTTCAAGCAAAAAAAAGGTTCAAAACTCGGTAGTCACAACCTGATTATTTTTCATCTGAATGGTCAACACAGACCTGCCAATAT
>JAEEGK010032344.1_pt1 | contig 10234 bp, 7 predicted proteins | sample 8958771 | NCBI WGS metagenome assembly JAEEGK01 (sample SAMN16246547, study PRJNA631951) | gut metagenome | biome: gut microbiome; feature: rumen; material: SC-attached | host: Bos | place: Iran: Karaj | collected 2018-10 | reverse complement strand
AGGTCTCCCGGACCGATCCCGCCTTCCGAAGCGTGGACAGGGAGCTGTACAACGTCGTCAAGATCTCGACGGGATTCGATCTACCCATACCACAACAACCAAAAGGAAACAACATGAGCACGGCTATCGAAGAATACAAGAAGAGTGTCAGAGAGGAAGGACGACAGGAAGGACGTGAAGAAGGACGACAGGAAGGACGTGAAGAAGGACGACAGAAAGGACGTGAAGAAGGACGACAGGAAGGACGTGAAGAAGGACGTCAGGAAGGTGCGCAAGAAAGCCGAAATGAAATCGTCACCAATATGCTGATGGATCACTGCACTATAGCGACAATTGAAAAATACACGCAGCTTCCGCAGGAGCAAATCCTTCAAATCGCCAAGGCGAACAATATTTCGTTGCCGTAGCCTTATATTTCGCCTAACGTTTTATGGCTCTCGCTTGTTTTGACCACAACCAGAGGCCGTGTTTTTCCAAGCTCCAACAAAATCCAAATCATTTACTCTATAGTTCCACCCACTGTGCAATGGGAAGTTGGCGGGCGTTGAGATTGGGAATGGCTTCCTTCAGACGGTCCAGATCGTCGCGGATATAGGTCTGGTCCAACGGAACGGTGAATTCATCGTGATGCGTGGGAATCAGGCACTTAAAGTGGATATTACGCTTAAGCAGTTCGGGAAATCCGGGCTTCCATCGGCTGATGCCACAGAACAACCAGTCACAATCCGCGCCGCTCATGGAGGGAACATGGATATTGGCAGAACCGATATTCATAAGTGTCTTGCCTTCAAGCTCGATGACAAATGAAAAGACTTCGCCGCAACGCCATGCAGAACAACGGTTCAGCGTTTCCAACGGCGGTGGAGCATCGTAGCAAGGTTGTAAGTCGTCGCTGCCCATGTGGCGTGATTCCAACGCCGTAACAAATACACCGCCAGGCATTTCGATAACTTCGCCGTAAGACAGTTCATGGAGATTCTTTTCGGGCACGCCAAATGTACGCATGATATTGCATGCCGTGCGGGAGGCGTAGAGTACCGTGTCAGTCTTTTTGATCAGATACGGCATGTCCGGCAAATGATCCCAATGAGCGTGTGTCATTAGCACGAAATCGGGCTTGGATGTCAAGTACTTATCGACTTCCGAGGGGACACAAAAACGTTTGTTGTCACGGCTGACATACGGATCGATCATAAACGAACCATTGCCGTGTTTGAATTCCAAAGCATTGGTTCCATACCATTTTACTGCCAATTTATCATTCATAAGCTATCGTTAAAACATTACTCATTACTCATTAATCATTAATCATTAATCATTAATCATTGCGGGTTAGTTTCCGCATAAAGTACCATAGGACGAAGCCGTTGACCATCGTCGTGACACCCCATGAGAGCGGATATGTCATCATCAGGCATTCCATCGTGCGATTCACTTGGAAATACGTATAAATCCAGACAATACGCAACAGGCAGACGCCCGCCAGATTCGAAATCGCGGACATGAGCGAATGACCGAGGCCGCGCATCGCGCCGCTAACGGCATCCATCGTGCCACACAGAAAATACGTCGTGAAAAGGATTTTCAGCCGCCGCATCCCCCAATCGATCACTTCCGGATCAGGATTATAGATGCCCAACAGTTGCCGTCCGAAAATATATCCACCGTATCCCATTAGGATGCAGATCGCCGTCGTCAGCGCCATGCAATACCAGAAGCTTCGTTTGATACGGCCATATTCATGGCCACCCAAATTCTGCCCCGCAAAGCTGATGGCCGTCTGATGATACGTGAAAGAACCGACATAGACCATCCCCTCCAGACTGACCGCCGCAGCGTTTCCCGCCATCGCCATCGAGCCGAACGAATTGACAGATGCTTGGATGATGACGTTCGCCAATGAAAAACACGATGCCTGTACGGCGGCCGGAAGTCCTATCCCCATCATTTTCTTGAGGATAGAACCATGAATGCGTAGCTTCCGCAATTGTAGGCGGCAGTCTTCATCCGCCGTCATCAGCGCCCGCAAGACCAATATACAGGACACGCCCTGCGAAATGACCGTCGCACTTGCGACGCCTGCCACATCCCAATGCAGGCAAATCACGAAATACATGTTCAACACGACATTGATGACTCCCGCGATCGCCAAGAAGATCAACGGCCTTTTCGTATCGCCCAACGCCCGCAGAATGGAGCTGCCGAAGTTATATAATAATAGGAAAGGCATGCCCATGAAATAGATACGCATGTACAACGTCGCCTTGTCGATTACGTTCTCCGGCGATGACATCATGCGCAACAATGTGCGAGACAAACCGAAACCAAGCCCGCCGGATAGGAAACCACCCAATAGTGCGATCAGAATGGCCGTATGCGTCGTCCGGCTCAGATTCACGTCATCTTTCGCGCCGTAGAAATTCGCCGCCATCACATTCGTGCCGATGGACAAGCCGAAAAACACGTTGATGAGCAAAAACGTCACGGACGCCGTTGAGCCGACCGCCGCCATCGCTTCATGCTGCGCATACCGTCCGACGACAATTAAATCCGCCGCATTGAAAAGCAGCTGGATCATCTGCGACATGAACAGCGGCAGCGAAAAGCGGACAATTTGGCTGAACAATGGCCCGTGGCACATGTCCATCCGATATTTTCTGTCATTGCCTATCGCCATGACGCCTTAATCGCTCCCATCTGTCCGTAATCAAGCATGTCTAAATTACCGTTCTTTCTTGAATTCAAGATCATACGCAAATGCGCGTCCATCCACTTCCAATGTCAAATTACCATCGATTAGCCTCGCAATCGGTTTCTGCGCCATGCTGGTCCATGGATCGACGATCGTAACACTGACCATCTTGGAGTCATCCAGCCCCGTCAACACCTTCTGACTGCCTTCCACGCGGAACGGCAAACTGCCTGGCACGGGAATCAACCGCCAACGCCGCTCGCCAAGACGAACCCAGCGGAACGATCCGTTCGTCTTCACGCCATCGTCGAAATCGGCCATCGGCAATTCCAACGTATCGACATTGTCCTTTTGAGGCGTCTTCGTAATTGTCGTTATGATTTTTCCGTCATCGCCTCTGGCGACCTGTATGGCACCACCGAAGACGCGGTTGCCTTCCATGCGGGGGCCAGTAATCCCAAGCCTTTCACCGTTTTGCGGGTTGAAGATGCCGAACAGGATTTTCAGTTCGCCATCCGGAACATTCTCTGGCAGAGCCACTTTGATGGTCGAATGATAAAGGCCGGGCTTTCGGTGGTCCACATCCGTCTTCTCGACCGTTCCATAATACAAGATGCCTTCGCCCTGCTTGCTGGAAGGATGCGTCACATGGATGAATTGCGAAGCCTTTTCCGCCGTCGAACCTTTTTCGAAATCCCATTCCACATTCATCTCAAAGACAAGATCGGACACCTTTTTCAAGCTTTTCACCGTAGCTGTAATGTTCTGTTTGGACATGATGGATGTGTACGGTGGACGGGCGTCATAGAATACGCAGTCATCCTTGCGGGAATAGCCCATCGTGATACCGTCTTTCTCAATCACATACGCTGTCATGTTGGGCATTCTGATGTAATAGCCGAACTTGGGCAGAACGCATCTAGGCAGCTTTTTCTCTCGCTTCTTGCCGCCTTTTTTCTTCTCGTTTTCCTTCTTTTGTTCCCCCTCATCCGTCTGATCTTCCTCCTTTTGTTCTTCCCCCCACTCATCCGGACGAACCTCTTTATAGGCCTGGATTTCGTCTGGCTTCATTACGATTTCACGCTTCAGCCGCCAAGGCTCGTCACCGCGGTTGCACCAAATTTCTGCTGTTTCGTCGCCTTCGCCGAACACCGCGTGAAGACGATGGATGGACGTGAGAAGATGCCTTCCGCTTGGCTTCACCTTGCCTTCCGCCACTTCAAGCATCTCTTCAAACGTCTTACCCGCTTCTTCTTTCACATTAACCGCCTTTTGCGTATCAGCGGCTATCTTCGTCTCATCATCCGTTGTATTTTCCATTGGCAAGAACAATCCGAAATCAAACGAACTGAATTTTTGACGCGCCAACCAGTCACACACATCATGGAGCATCCAATATGTCTTGACGGCTTTCGTGGAGAACGGGCCATCGCTCATCGGATTGCGGCCGCCGATCACCGTCATGCCATTGTAATTATCTGATCCATAACCACTTGGTGCAGGATCCGCTTCGGCATATCGACTGCCAAGACCACCTCCAAGCAACACGAACTTGCCATGGGATACGATGTCATGCCATGGCACGCGCTCCCATTTGTTCTCTTCAGCCCCCCAGCGATTGCCTGAATAATGGTCGGCTTGACCGCCGTCGAGCGACCCGATGAGACCGTCGTGGCCGCATTCACTGAGCATCGGTCCTTTGTCTTTCCAAAGGATTTCACGGCATGTATCAAAGGCGGCTGACCATTCCTTTGCCGTCCGCTTGCTGTCGTAGAAACGGCCGTTGCGGTCGAAATAGTCCATAGGCGGAATGGCGGAGAAGACGTCGATGAAGAGGCCATGCGCGCCAATGTTGTCTCGGATAAGCTCCATGTTCTTCACGAGCCACGGCTTGAAGGCATGTGGCAACCAGCGGTAACTCTGCGCTTCGCGCCCTTTGTTGTACCATGCGCGTTGCGGCGTGCCGTCCGCATTGAAGATGACATGGTCGTAGCTGAAGCCTTCCGCGTCCGGATAGAAATCAATGTAATTATCATGCGGCGCGAAAATGATACCGTTCTCCTGGCAAGCATCCGACAACTTCTTGAATGGCTCCAAGCCGCCCATCGGCGGATAGATTTCAGGCAGACGGTAGTCGTAGCCCCACCGTTGCCAGACATGCTTCACGAAAATGCTGTGCTCCATGCCGTATTTTGCTGCCATCCGTGCGCCTTCGGCGGCAGCCTGATAATCACCGCCCCATTGGTCAAGACATTGCCGCCCAAGCAGTTCCTCCAGACCAGGCGATGGTTTGAAACCAACAACACGGCCGTATTCCTTCGCCGCCATAAAGGCGTTCTGCGACGACGGCGCGAAATGGAACGTCACATCGTTGTGCGCCTCCAGCGTGAACAGATTTTCGGATGGTTTGCAAACCATCCTGTCAGGGAAGAAATCCGATGCAATGACCAGACTCATTTTATTACGGTAATCGACTCCCACATGGCGTGTATTCAACGTGAAACCGCCGCGACTCAGCGTAAAATCGGTCTTCGGATCTTCGATGACATTGCCGAAGCCGCCATAGATGCGCCATGGTTTCTCACTTCCATTCCCCAAAGCCAATTTCGAATAACGAGGCTGGCCACGCAAATTGCGTTCCATCCCGGGCATAGCGAAAGATATCTGCAACGTTCCGCCATATGGACGGACACGGACCTCCAACGGGATCGTTCCATACTGTTCCGTCTCAATCTGATGACGGTAGATATCCCTTCCGTATTTTAAATCCTGTCCAAGCCAAGTGATTGGTTCCCCATCATGGGACTGCCCGTAAGAGATGCCTGCGACATCGATTGAAAAGCCTTCATAGACAAGCACTTGATCTTTATCTACAAACACGAGGAAGCTATCGACAATTCCCTCCGGACCAGGAAGCAGAGCCGCGCCATAAACAGTGCCATCCGCACTCTTCAGCTGATAGCAACCAGGCATAACTCTGCCTTCAATGTCCAACTCTGTTGTTCGCAACTCATTCCTTCCTGGTTTCATCGCGGCAGCATTGCTCTTGACTTTGCCTTTAAGCCCCCGTTGCGCCAATGCAATGGCTTTTGCACGTCGTTCATCCTTATCCACTTTTGTCTCTTTCTTGAACTGCTCCTTCAAGCTAATTTGCGGAATGGCCCAGTAGCATTCATCACAACTTGTATTGTTTTTCTCACCAGGCGTCACGATCAACGACAAATCGATTGTCCGCCCCATGTAGTCGCGCAAATCGATTTCCGCCGCCTCCCACGTCTTCGTTGCGGAAAATTTGCGGAACAGACGGCGCGCCTTGCCGCCATCCTGCACTTCCACGATGTATTCGACACCATCGCTCGGAGCCTCACCATTGCGATGGTCGCGAAGCGCCGTCGCAAATGTGAACATCGCTTCCTTCTTCTCCGGCAACTGGATACGATATGTCGCCTTCACATAGCCCGCCCCCGTCTTGAATGGCGGATGGAACGCCAATGCGTCACGAATGTCGTCACGACGGTTGACGCCTTTTCGATTCTGCACAACCAGACCGGATATCGGATCGCTTCCGTCAAAGCCGCGAGCTATCACAGTCTCCGCCTCCGCGCCGACTAGCCGATAGGCGATACGGCGGCTCACGGAACGATCCAGCCGTATGTTCGCGCGATGCATGACAATCGTCTCCGGGCTGTAGTCAGCAACTGGCCTCGTCCCACGCGGCCCCGCCAATGCCAGGCGGAAATAGCCTTTCGGCGACAACCAATAACTGGCGACTTTCCGTCCGAAATACACTTCTGAACTGCGGCTCTTTCTGTCGGCATCACCGATCATCAGATTCATGCCGATGGCCTTCGCCGCTTCCGCGCCGATAACGGCCTTCGGCAGACTCGCCTCGAAAACATAGCCCACGCCTGTGCGACGCGTCACAATCTTGAATTCAGGCGGCACGGCAATCGCTTTTTCGCCAGCGACGTATTTCGGCACCTTCATGAGTGGTTTCTCGATCACATCGACAAGTGGCTGCCCATCATCGTCCTTCAGTGGTTCTCCTTCTTTGTCCAGACGCGGCTTCTCCTCCGAACCACCGAAAACGTTCACAGCGATGACTTTATCCGCTTCCGTAAACGCCGCATCCTGCCGTTTGGCAGGCTCTGTACCATGAAAATAGAAACGCAGATAGTCGCTGTTCATGAAGTCGTCTGATGTCTTGTCATCACAGGAAATGTCGTCGTCCGCAAACTGTCCTGCGACATAGATGTTCTCTTTGTCATGCAAAAACATGACCGTTCCATCGAAACTGTCGCCTGTGATTTTTCCCGCACTGACACGCTCCGAGCCGCATGAAACTGGCGTCGCTTGCCCCCACCATTCGTCCAGATCGCCATCCACCGCGACACTTTTTGTCGCCAACCATGCCGTCTGATCTTCGCCTTCAGCCTCAGCAACCGTCGCATCCTCCTGCACACGCGTTTTTTTCGTCTTGAACAACGCAATTGGATGCAAGCCAAACGCCTCTCCGTCCTGCGGTGTCACATTCGCCTGCGCATGAACAGGATACCACGCTTCCAACGCACGATCCAACGCAGCCCCCTTGAATTCAATCTCGCGTTTGCCCTTCGCCTCAAGCTCGAACGGCGCGACCACGCGACCAGGCGTCGTCTTCCAGTCGTCATTCATCCACACTTGCATGGCGACCGTCACCGTCTTGTCGCTTTCATTCTCCGCAACTACCTTGAAGAGAACGCCTTCAGAAAGAACCGCCGTTTCCGGAATACCGTCGATGGACAGTTTCACGCCGTTCTTCTGGTCAACAGGCGGCAAAAAGCCCCAGCAGGCCATGCAACCAATCAAAAAGAGACTGAAAATCAAACGCATGTTCTTCATATTGTTTTCCTTATGGGATGTACTGCATCAGCCTTTCATCGCCAGCCACACGACAACCGCCACAATAATGACCACCACGACCACCACGACTGCCACCGTAGTGGAAGAACCTTTTTTCGCTGTTTTGTGTCCAGAGACACCTCCAACGAAACCCGCATCGACAGGCCCGCCACCGACCGCAAAAACAGACGGCAATTGTTTCAACGACAACGCCAATTCAGGCTCCGCTTCGTCAACATGCTCCGCCTTAGGCGGTTCCGAAATCTCAAACACGGAATCCAACGGTCGCCATCCACCATCATGGTGGATCAAATCATGCCCCGTCAGACGACCATCATTCAGCATGGCCTCCAATTCCGCCATGGACACGACGATTCCTTCCGACGGCATGCCATCACGGTATATCCGCACCGTTTCACCAGCCTGTCCATTCACTGTTGATTGCTCTTCCATACGACTATCGTTCAATTTATTGCTTTCAGCTTTTAGCTTTTAGCTTATATGACTTCCAAAACATCTTTAGATGGCAACTGTGGGAACGGCGCCGTCGGCAACGTCTGATACCAAAACGCGACGGATGCGATGTCGTCCTGCAATGGTAGATAACGGCCGCCTTCCCGCCAGCCCAACGCCTGAATCGTCACTTTCAAATCTTTTTCGAAACGGATCGGATCCATGATGTGCCAACGATACAATCCGAAACGCTGTTGGCTGCGATAGACGCCGTCCGGCCGGATGACTTGATGCAATCCCGTATATGGCGTCGTAAATGCTTGGTACTGATGCGTTTCACGGTTCTCAAAATTGTACGATCCACAGAAGTAGTCCTCCGTGCCCGTGCCGCAAATCGTCGGAAATTCGCCATCGCCGTCCATGTAGAATTTGATTTCGCCTTCGCCCCACCAGCCGCAATTGTTGACGCCCCAGCAGAGCGTCGTGCCAACGTATTGGCCGCGCCCCTTCACACCGTCCAGAATCGTATATACTTCCTTGTACGGCAACGGGTTGACACGACGGAACTGGGCGTGGAAATACGCGCAATCCTCCGGCACGTCCGTCAGCGTGTAGTTGATTTGGTAATACAACGTCATGTCTTCATTCGAGATGTTCTCGAACGTCATGCGGCAACGCTTCCGGAACGGCATCTCCCAGTAGCAGTTGAACGCGCTGCCCGGATTCACACAGACCGGCAGCGACGATATTTGCGCATACTGCCCCCAGCCCATGCCGAAGAAATCACCGACAGGGCATTCGACCGACGGCTGCTCCTGGTCGTCCCAGTAGATCCGCAGGATGAAGAAGCGCCATGAACGGCCGCTCGGCGTCAGCCAGATCTGCTGGATCGCGCCCTGCCCTTCGATGTCCGCCATCGTGAATGTCTCATGTGCCGCGATCCGCACGCTCGGAGAGATTTTCCATCCCTGCCCAAGCTCCCGTGCGCAGTTCTCGCCCGTGCCGTGGACGGCCATTCCGGCCTTCCCTTTCTCCCCCGTGAAGTTCTCCGCGCAGATCGAACGCGTCTTCGCATTGGAAATTCTCGAGAGATTTCCGAGATTCATCCCTAAGCCGTTAAATGACATTGTCTATGCTCCTTTATCACCTATCGAGGCAGGCCGATTCCGCCGTTCAACAACGACGATTTCATCGGGCTGCATTCTTGCCTTTGACAATAACTCCATTACATTAATGTAAACAGTCTTTCCGTTTTTTAAATACATGATGGCAGTTTTTCATCCCAAAAAGCGCCTTCCGCCCGCCATTTATTTTCTTCCATGACAGTTTTCATTCTCATTTTCATCTCCTGCATCCTCCACATCCTCTGGAACATCTCCGGCAAGAAATGCAAAGACAACGAGGCCTTCACATGGCTGACCACCTTCGGCGGCGCCGTCTTCTGCATCATCGCCATGCTCATCTCCCGCCTCATCACGAAAAATCCCTTCCCGCCTGCGGGCTTCTTCACCATGGCCGCCGCCTCCGGATTCTTCGAAACGACCTATTTCATCTTCCTCTTCTGGTCGTACAAGCATATCGACATGTCCGCCTCCTATCCGCTCGGCCGCGGTCTGGCCCCCGTCCTCACGCTGTTTCTCGTCCCCCTTTCATCCATGATCTTCGACATCAAAGGCCATGGCAGCCTGCGATTCGAACAGCTTCCCGCCGTGATAACGACGCTTGCGGGCGCCGTGCTCATCTGCCGCGACTCATGGAAACGCAGCACTCAAAAGCAAAACGCCGTCAAAGGGCTCACGCTCGCCTGCCTGACCGGCCTCTCCATCGCAGGCTATCATCTCGTCGATTCGCAGACGCTTGAAAAATACACGCAAGTCAGTGAAATCGAATATCTTGGCTTCGTCTTCATTTTCATGTTGCTTTTCGCCTCCATCTGGTTCTTCCCGAAGAAGAATGCCATTCCGCGCATCAAAGAGGAATGGAAATCATGCTACAAGGGCGTCCTCTCCGTCAGTATCGTCGCACAGGGCAACTACATGATCGTCCTCTACGCCTTCGCCATCGCGCAGAATCCGACGCTCGTCACCGCCGCCCGAAACATGGGCATCGTCCTTTCGCTCGTCGTCTGCGCCATCCGCCTCAAGGAGAAAATCACCCCCATGAAGGCCGTCGGCGCCGCCCTCATCACCGCAGGAATCATTTGGATCT
>JAEEGK010032340.1_pt1 | contig 10235 bp, 8 predicted proteins | sample 8958771 | NCBI WGS metagenome assembly JAEEGK01 (sample SAMN16246547, study PRJNA631951) | gut metagenome | biome: gut microbiome; feature: rumen; material: SC-attached | host: Bos | place: Iran: Karaj | collected 2018-10 | reverse complement strand
AGCCCGTCACGATCGAGGAGGCGGTCAAGTTCGTCAAGGCGAACCCCGGCGCCAAGTTCGACGAGACGGTTGACGTCTATTTCCGCCTCGGCAAGGAGCTCACGAAGGGCGACACGGCCGTGCGCGGCGTCGTCAAGCTCCCCAACGGCTCCGGCAAGAAGGTCAAGGTCTGCGTGTTCGCGGGCGGCGACCACGCCGAGGAGGCGAAGGCGGCGGGCGCCGACTACGTCGGACTCGCTGACCTCATCGAGAAGATCACCAAGGAAGGCTGGTGCGATTTCGACGTCGCAATCGCGACCGTCGAGGCCATGAAGGAAGTGCGCAAGTGCGCCCGCGTCCTCGGCCCCAGGGGCCTCATGCCCAACCCCAAGACCGGCACCGTCACGGACGACACCGCGACCGCCGTCAAGGAGGCGAAGGGCGGCAAGGTCGATTTCCGCATGGACAAGACGGGCAACCTCTGCGTCGTCGCCGGGAAGCGCTCCTTCGACGAGGACAAGCTCGTCCAGAACGTCAAGGCCGTCGTCGCTGCGGTTAACGCCGCCAAGCCCGCGACCGTCAAGGGCGTGTTCATCAAGGGAATGAGCATCTCCTCCACCATGGGCGTCGGCGTGCCCGTGATCGCCGCGGCTGACGCCGAATAAAAAGGAGGACGACCGAAATGAGAATCGAGAAAGTCGCAATCCTGAACGAAGTCGTCGCCCGCGTCAAGGACTCGGACTACTGCTTCATCCTGAACCACGGCGGCGTGACCGTCGCGGCGATGGCCAAGCTGCGCGCGGCCCTCCGTGCCCTCGACAGCCGCCTCCTCGTCGTCAAGAACACCTACCTCGCGAAGGTCGCGAAGGAGAAGGGGTGGAGCGACGAAGTGAACGCGATGCTCCAGGGCCCGACCGCCGTCGTCACCGGCCACGGCGAGCCCACCGCCGTCGCGAAGGCGATCATGGAGTTCGTCAAGGACTCCGCCGGAAAGGCGACCGTCAAGGGCGCCGACTACGACTCGAAGATCGTCGATGCCGCGATGGTCGAGGCCCTCTCCAAGGTGCCCGGCAAGAACGAGCTCCGCGCGACCTTGCTCATGCTCCTCAAGGAGCCTGCGACGCGCCTGGCGCGCGTCCTCTCCGAGAAGGCGAAGAAGGAAGGCGGCGAAGGCGCTCCCGCGCCGGAGGCGCCCGCCGCGTAAAAACCGCGCCCCGCGTCTCTCGCCTTGCGCCAGGAAAGCGGCGTGAGGCATGAGACGCGAGACGGGAAAAGAAAAATTTCCCTGGCATGAAAAACGGTCAGGGTTGACAAGTAAAAAGGAAACACGAAAATGACAAACGAAGAAATCATCAAGGAACTCTCGGGCAAGACCGTCCTGGAGATCAACGAGCTCGTCAAGGCCCTCGAAGAGGCGTGGGGCGTCTCCGCCGCCGCCGCTGTCGCGGTTGCCGGTCCCGCCGCTGGCGCTGCCCCGGCCGAGGAGAAGACGGAGTTCGATGTCATCCTCAAGGCCGCCGGCGCCAACAAGATCGCCGTCATCAAGGAGATCCGCGCGATTACGGGCCTGGGCCTCAAGGACGCCAAGGACATGGTCGACGGCGCTCCCAAGAAGGTCAAGGAAGCCATCGCCAAGGACGAGGCCGAGAAGATCGCCGAGCAGCTCAAGAAGGCCGGCGCCGAGGTCGAGGTCAAGTAATCGTACTTCGACAAAAGGAAAGGAGGGTCTGCGAAACCGCAGCCCCTCTTTTTTTCTCTCAGCTCATTTACCAGACTCTACTTCTCGGACTGGTTCCCGTTCCCGCTCTCCTTCTCCCTCTCCTTAAGCTCCCTCTCCGACAGGGGCAGCGGCGTGCCGTCGATGTTGAGTATGCAGGCGCGATGCGCTACTTCGTAAAGGTTCCACGACCTGGGGTTGGTCGGCTTTAAGTCGGGCTGGCCGTTGAAAGTGCCGTCTTTGCCTACCGTCCATACGACACCGCGCTCTGCGTCGTACTTGATCGCCTCGCCGCGGGTGAATGGGTCGCGCGGGACGGCCGGGAGGAACTCCGGGACGAGAGCTTCCAGGCTTTTGGGATACGCGCCCGTCTTGCGCCTGAACAGTTCCGCAGCGATGATCACCTCGACTCCGGAGAACTTGAATTCGGAATTGGCGATTTGGCATGCGACGCTGTGCCATGCCGGGACTGTCGCCTTCAGGACTGCCCTGCCGCCGAAGTTGGGCCCGAAGCGCCAGCCCCCCTCAACAGCTTCCAGCACTTCCTCGTTCAAATTCTTCCAGTCCTTTGCGTCATAGCCGTTGCGATACAGGAATTTGACTTTTCTGAGCAGTTCGGCGTAGATTGTCCATGTGGTGTTGCGGTGGTATGCGTAGGCCAGGAGCAGCGGATGCCTCAAGGCGCGGGCGCAGTCCTCCATCTCGGAATCCGAGAGTCCTCCCATGTTGCTGTCCGAGAGTTTACGGAGTTCCTTGATGTCGGCAAACGACTTGAAATACATGGTGTAGTCGTTGTTCAGCATTCTCTGCACCTTTTCAGGTCGCGAGTCCAGGTCGAATTCGCGCATTGCGTCCAGGAGGCGGTGAAGCTCTTCGTCCGTCGCCTTGCCGGATGTGGCGATTGTCTTCGCGACCGAGAGCGCATGGTGCAGGGCGAAGCCGTCGGCAGCGATCCACCCGAGCGAGCATTCCGCGTCGTTCTCCACCTTCCGCGCGAACGTCACCAAGTCGCGCACGCAGTCCGTCGCCTCGCCGATCTCCCCGTGATACAGCTTTTGCAGGGCATGGAGGCGCGTGAGACGGCACAGCGTACTCATTGCCGAAATCGGCGGGAACGTGGCGCGCTCCCCGGTGGACAGGTCGATGGCGTACCACGTCTTGCGACGGGCTGCATTGCGGAAAAGGGATATGGCTTCGGAGGCGTCGGAGAGCAGTTCGTCTATGTCTTCCGAGGGAAACTGCGCCCATGTCATGCGCAATACCGACCATGCCTTGCCTTGGGACAAGACGACCATCACGGGTTCGCCGGTCTTCTTGCTTGTCGCGTTCGTCGCGGCGACGAGTCCGCAGAAAACGTTGTCCGTCGCGGACGGGACTTCGACTGCGTTCTCGAACTCCGTGATGTCCGGCATCTCGCCGTCGTAGGTGTTGCGGACGAAGTACACGGTCGCCGCCGCAATCGTGCCGCCAAGGGCCACGGCCGTCCATTTGAGTGTCTTTTTCGCGTTCATGGCTGATCTCCTTTCTTGTAGGCATTTTGTCTTGTAGGCATCTTGGAGTTTCGATTGCCGCTTTCGCTTCCGGGAGTTCCGGAGTTCGGGAGACGGGACGGTTTTCGCGCCCCTCTCTCCAAGACTCCTAAACTCCGCAAATCGAAAGCAAATCGTCGAATCCACCGATTAGATGCCTTCAACTGCGCAAACGTTCGCCATGAATTGCGTTGCCGCGCTCCGCGACACGGTCTTTTCAAGAAGACTCGCCATGCCCTCGCACCTTAGGCCGATGTCGGACGACGACAGTCCGGCACACGCCGCGATGTAGGGGGTGGCGGACTGCGGTTCTGGCATCCTGTCCGCGACTCCCGCGTTGAATATGGCGACGGCAAAGCCCAGCGTCACGGCGAAGGCCGCCGCGATCTTCAGTAGCGGGGCCTTGCCCCTTGTCCAGAACGTGCGCCGTTCGCGCTCGTCGCGTTCGACCGCCGCGACAAGCCTGTCCGCGAAGTCCGCCGGAAGGGCGTGAGCGCGCCCGACGTCCTTGAGGGCCGCCCGCCAGCGGCCGAACTCCGCCTTTTCCGCGTCGTAGGCGGCTCGGCATTCTTTGCAGACCTGCAAGTGCCGATCAAGCTCGCGCCCGACGTCGCCCGGCAGAGCCCCGTCGAGCGCGTCTTCCATCAAATCTCTTGCTTCTTTGCAGTTCATGATGTTCACCTCCTGTTCCTCTACTTAGACGATGCCTCGGGGCGAATGGTTCGGGCGATATTTCCGCGAATTGCAATCCTCGCGTCATGGAGGCGCCGCTTGACAGTCCCTTCCGGGAGCGACAGCGCCTCCGCGATCTCGGGAACCGACAAGTCCTCGTAATATCTCAGCACCACGACGCTGCGCAGGGAAAGCGGCAGCTCGCCGACTGCGGCGCGGACGGCCTTTGCCTCGATGCTGGCGTCGAGCGCCTCCCCGGCGTCCGGGGTCGGCGCTTGGCACTCCGGCATGGTCTCCGGGAAGTCCAGCGCGTTCGCGCCTTTCCGCCGCGCGTCTGTGCGGATGAGGTTGAGCATGATCTCGTACATCCACGTGAAGAAGGACGAGCGCCCACCGAACTGGGAAATGCGCGCGACGGCCCTTTCCAGTGTGCGGAACACGTAGTCCTCCGCGTCCGACTCGCGTCCGCACAGCTGGATCGCCGTCTCGAAGAGACGGCTCCCGTATTCCGCCACGAGACGGCGGGTTCCGGCGGCCCTGTCGGCCATTATAGCCTCTGCGATTTCCATGTGATCAAGCGCCACGCTCCCTTCACGCGCTTAGACGAGGGCTGCGCCAAAAGCGTTCGCCCCCGGCTTCGGCGTCTAGGGTTGCTCATGTCAGGTATTTTACCAAAAAATCTACAGCACCGGCAATCCATGTCGCCGGCGGAATCCCCAGAAAGCCGTTGAAAATGCTATAATGTCCGCATGTGGCAATGTCCGCATGGAAAGATACGAGGAGGAATGCCGTGAAGAAGGTTGCCTTGACTGTCGGTATCGCTGCGTCGCTTGCGTCGCTGGTGTCGCTTGCGTCGCCTGCCGGGGAGACGCCGCCGGAGGGCGCGGCGCCGACGCCGTCCGCGCCCCGCGACGTCCTGGACTGGGTCGATCCGTTCATCGGGACGCAGGGGAACGGACACACCACGCCAGCCGCCGCGCATCCGTTCGGCATGGTGCAGCCCGGGCCCGACACCGGCCTGGAGGGATGGGAGCGCTGCTCCGGCTACCAGTACGGAGACCGCGAGATCGCGCGCTTCTCGCAGACGCACCTTAGCGGCACGGGGTGCTCCGACTTCTGCGACGTCGGTTTCATGCCGTTTGTCGGCGACGTCGGCGACGCGCGCGCGAGGGGCTTCAAGTACGCGCAGGACAAGTCGCGGGAGAAGGCGACGCCCGGCTACTACTCCGCTACGCTCGAGAGCGGGGTCAAGGTGGAGGCGACCTGCACCGAGCGCGTCGCGCTCTACAGGATCACGTACCCGAAGGGCAAGACGGCGAGGCTCCTCTACGACGCGACGTGGGCGATGGGTCGCGTCAGGGCGTCCGAGGCGTCGCCGATGAAGGACCGCCGCGTGACAGGCTCGGTTTTCAAGCAGGGCTGGCCGGACCACGAGTACTTCTTCGCGTACGAGGTCTCGCTGGAGCCGACGTCCGTGGAGGACCCCGGGCGCCCCGGCAGGCATCGCCGCGTAGCGCCGTCGCAGATATACACGTTCGACGTCGGCGAGAAGGGCGTCCTGTACCTGAAGGCGTCGCTCTCCCGCACCTCCGAGGAGGGCGCGGCCGGGAACATCGACGCGGAGCTGCCGGGCTGGGACTTCGACGCCGTCCGCGAGGCGAACCGCGCGAAGTGGCGCTCGCTCCTCTCGCGCGTCGAGGCGGAGGGGACGGACGGGCAGATGAAGTCCCTCTACACCTCGCTCTACCACCTCTGCTTCCAGCCGAACCTCATCTCGGACGCGGGCGAGGCGCCGATATACTCGACCTTTTCGTGCTGGGACACGTACCGCGCCGCCGGTCCGCTCTACACGATCCTGACGCCGGAGTACGTGCCGGCCTTCGTGAACTCCATGATCTGGCACTTCGACCACAACGGGTTCCTGCCGGTGTGGACGCTCTGGGGGGAGGACAACCAGTGCATGATCGGCGTACACTCCGTCCCGATGATAGTCGATGCGTACCTCAAGGGGTTCGGCGGCGTTGACTGGGACCGCGCGTACGACTGCGTGAAGAAGACGCTGACGCAGAACCGCCGCCGCCACATCGCGCGCTACGAGCTGCTGGAGCGCTTCGGGTACTATCCGTGCGACATCGTGGAGGAGGAGAGCGTGTCGCGGCTCCTGGAGGGCTGCTACGACGACGCGTGCGCAGCCCGCTTCGCGGAGAAGACGGGCAAGGCGGACGACGCGAGGCTCTTCCGCGACCGCTCGCTCGCGTGGACGAACGTGTTCGACGCAGCGACCGGGTTCATGCGCGGCAGGGACTCCGCCGGGCGGTGGCGCGAACCGTTCGACCCGTACAAGGTCGGCGGCAACGACTACACCGAGGGCAACGCCTTCCACTGGAACTGGCACGTCATGCAGGACCCAGGCCTGCTGGTCGAGATGCTCGGCGGCCGGACCAACGCGCTTGCGCGCCTGGAGGGGCTGTTCGCGCTCGACTCCGCGCGCGGGACGGACGCGCTCCCCGACGTGACGGGGCTCATCGGCCAATACTGCCACGGCAACGAGCCCAGCCACCACGTGATCTACTTCTTCACGCTCCTGGGGCGTCCGGACCTGACCGAGAAGTACGTCCACCAGGTGATGGCGACGCAGTACGGCGTGGCGCCGGACGGGCTCTGCGGGAACGACGACTGCGGGCAGATGAGCGCGTGGTACATCTTCGGCGCGCTGGGGTACTACCCCTTCGACCCGTGCGGCGGGAAGTACGTGCCCGTCAAGTCACCGTTCAGGAAGTGCGCCGTCCGCAAGTAGCGCAAGGGCGAAGATGGAAAGAAGTGATTTAGCCTACCGGGACTGACTACCTCGGAAGACCGGTGGTTGTTTGGGTGTTTGGGGTTGTTTGGGTGTCTGGGTTAGGGCGATTGCAGGGTTCGGTCACGCGGGACGCGTGACCCTACCGAACCTGGTGGGGTCGAGCGTCCCGCTCGACCGCAATCACAATGCTATTTGACTTGGGACTTTTGACGTCGGACGGAATGGCTGGATGTCCGAAGTCTGACGTCATTTCTCAATTTGCAGGCAATTCAGAAAACCAAGGAAAGAGAAGCAAGATGAAAAGGATAATGACAACAATGGCGGCTCTCGGGATCGCGGCGTTCGCGCAGGCCGGCGAGGGCGACGGGTTCAATGCGTCGTGGCGCGGCGGATGGCGCTTTACGGCGGGCGGGGCGATGGACTGGGGGCTTCGCGCCAGGGGCGGCGTGAGGTCTGACGGCGCGTGGACGCGCGCACTCACCGGCATCGCGGGGCGGCGTCCGGCGCAGGGCACCTCCCGCGCGGATGCGCAGGCGCAGGGCGACGCATACGGCGACTTCTCCGGCGGGAAGGTCACTTTCCCGAACGGCGGGCTCATCGATCCGGACGACTCTGGGGATTCCGCCACCGCGACGTGGAACTGGTACCTCCCCGCCGGGGCGCTGGACGACGGCGGCACGATGACGATCTCCATCCCGTACCTCGAGGGGTACGCATCCGAGAGCTTCGGCTACGTCGGCGGCAGCGACGACGGGTGCGCAGCGGGGCTCACGCTGGGGCTCGACCGCGAAATATGGCGGCGCGGCTCGTTCGGCGTCGATGCCGGTGCGATCTTCACGTACTTCCGCAAGGACCGGTTCTTCAAGGCGGGCGGGCGCGCTTACGAGCGCACCGAGTTGTCCGCCTCCGGCACCTACGAGACGGACATCACGTTCAGCCCGGAGGCTGTGGGCGACCCGTGGTCGCAGAACGGGGAGGGCTCGTACGGCTCGGGCTCGTTCTACGGCCCCGGGCCGACGCTGGACCTCGCCGGAGGCGACGTCACCGTCGCGCACAGGTGGGCCGGGGCGACCGGCGACTCCGGCGAGTCGTCGTATTCGCTGCGGGCGAAGGGCGACTACTCTGAGCTGGAGCTGATCCTCGCGGCGAAGCCGTGGTGGGAGCCGGCGGACTGGTTCCGCGTGCAGGGGACCCTGGGCGTGGCCGTCGCGCGGACGCACGCGGCGTTCGAGGTGCGGGGCGCGGGCGCGGGCGGCGCGTATTCGGGCCGCCAGCGGTTCGACGAGTGGTCCGTCTATGGCGTCGGCGGGCTTGGCGGGATGTTCCGCTGCGAGCGCGCCTCGCTCGGGTTCGACTTCCTCGCGCGGTTCCTGGACGAGAGCATGAAGGTGCGCGGGCGCGACGTGCGCGGCAGGATCGACCGCGGCCACTGGACCCTGCGCGTGTATCTCGGCTGGGAGTTCTGATGAAAAATACGGCTAACCAGCATGGCCTACGACGAAGACAAGGCCGTTCCCTGCTGGGACTCCATGGGCGAGACGCACGCCGAGACCGCTTCTGCTCCTGAGCCTTGTTTCAGCCACTGGCATTTCAAATCTGGATGTAAGGAACAAAACCATGACAAAGGAAAATCAACCTTGCAAGTCCACAGCCGCCAGTGTTCGCGGCGCTTTCGTCGCCCTCGCCATCGCCGCGTTCGCGGCGGCGCCGGCCCGGGCCGATTCCCCAACTACCGGGAAATGCGGCGACGACGTGTACTGGACCTTTTATCCGGACCAGAGCAAGCTGGTCATCGAAGGCGTCGGGAAGATGTATGACTACTCCGTCAGCGAAGAGAAGTGGGGGAGAAACCTAGACAATCCTGACAGTAGTATAGTCGTGGAGATCGGCGAAGGCGTGACTAGTGTAGGGGAATACGCCTTCTCTAATTGCCAGAGCATAACCAGTGTCAATCTCCCTGACAGCTTGACCGATATTGGTCCCAACGCCTTCAACATGTGCGTTAATCTCCCTTCGATTTATTTTCCCAAAGGTGTCAAGACAATAGGAACTGCGGCATTCGCAGCCTGTTCGAAGCTGGCCTCCATAGACGTGGCGGTTGAAAACCCCAACTTCCAATCGCACGAGGGCGTCCTGTACACCAAAGGGCTGACCGAACTGATCCAGTGCCCCGCCAACAAGGGAGGGTCATACAGCCTGCCGGATGGCGTGAAGGTCATCATGGCCGACTCGTTCCGCGAAAGCAAACTGGAGAGCGTCAAGTTGCCGGACTCGTTGGAGACCATAGAGAGGTGTGCATTCTGGCTCTGCGATAATCTCGCCAGACTCGAGATTCCCAAGAACGTGAAATCAATCGGATACCAGATGGTGTACGTCTGCCCCAAATTCCAAGCCTTCGTCGTCGATCCGGACAACAAGGACTACGCATCGGAAGACGGGGTGCTGTTCGACAAGAACATGACCAGGCTTCTCATCTACCCTCAGGCCAAATCGGGAGATTCGTATGAGTGCTATAATAAACACGCGCGCGCGAGTTTCCAGTGCAACACCTGGCTTTTTCGCGATAGCGCGTGACGGTTGATTGAGCGGGCTTCAGCCGGGAGGTTGAAGCGTCGGGCGTCATCTGTTAGACTTTCTTGTGTCTCAAAAGCAAGGAGGTCAACATGGACACGAAGACGATGAAAGCCTGCCTACAGGGCAGACTCGGACGTCACCGCCCGACGGTTGCTAATCATACCATAAAGGCGCTGGCGTGTAAACTGGCGCTCGACGCGCAGCGGGGGCAGAACCCCGGCAAGGCCAAGCCCCCGAAAAAGCGCAAGAAGGCGAAGAAAGGCAAGCCGCTGAAGTACGCCCGTCTCGGCCGCGAGAAGCGGCTGCTGCTAGCCGAGCTGCTGCGGCTCGGCATCGGCAAGACGGAAATCGCGAAACGTCTCGACTGCGACCGCGCAACGATCTATCGCGAGATTGGGCGGAATGGCGGTCAGCGTGGATACAGGGTCGCCCAGGCGCAGCGCAGGGCGGACGGGCGCGTGAAGGTCAAGGCGACCGCGAGGCGCAAGCTCACCCCCGCGATCTGGAAGGAGGCGAAGGAGCGGCTCGAGAAGGACGGCTGGACGTTCGAGCAGACCTGCGGCAGGGCGAAGAGGGACGGACGGAGGTTCGTCTGCAAGGAGACGCTCTACAAGGAGTTCTACGCCCGCCTGAGGCTCGTCCTCGCGGGGAAGTCGATGGAAGTCCTTCCGAAGCTTCCCAGGGGCCACAGGAAGCGCCACAGGCGCTGTCCCGCGAAGTACACAAGGGAGGCTGGTCGCGGCAAGATACCTGGCCGCGTGGACATCGACCAGCGCCCCAAGGCGGTCGACAGCCGCGCCCGCGCGGGGCACTGGGAGGGAGACCTCATCAACGGTCTGCGCGGCACAGGGAACCTCGTGACGCTGGTGGAGCGCCTGTCGCGCTTCACGCTCGTCGGATACTCGGCGACCAAGGAGACTGACGCGGTCATGAAGGTGATGGCGGATCTGCTCGCCGGGCTTCC
>JAEEGK010032339.1_pt1 | contig 10235 bp, 5 predicted proteins | sample 8958771 | NCBI WGS metagenome assembly JAEEGK01 (sample SAMN16246547, study PRJNA631951) | gut metagenome | biome: gut microbiome; feature: rumen; material: SC-attached | host: Bos | place: Iran: Karaj | collected 2018-10 | reverse complement strand
TCAAGTAAGTCGGGCCGATGCCGATACCGTGTTCGCCGACGAGAACGGGGAACGACCAACTGACCAAGAAGTTTGCACCCCACTGGGCGAGGCCGCAAACGGAGATGGCGACCGCACGGATGCGGTTGTTGAACATTTCGCCGAGCATCACCCACATCACCGGGCCCCAAGTTGCTGCGAAGAAGGCCACATAGAAGTTTGCGGCAAGGAGTGCAACGATACCGCTCGTATGTCCGAGATTGCCTGCGGCATCGGAACCGAACATGAAGCAGCAGGCGAGGGCTCCAAGCGTAACGGTCATACCCGCAGAACCGATGAGCAACAGCGGCTTACGACCAATCTTGTCGATGAGGAGGATTGCTGCGATGGTCATGGTCAAGTTGATGGCGCTGGAAATCACGCTGGTGAGGAAGGCGTCGCTTTCGCCAAAGCCAACACTCTGCCAAAGCATGGAACCGTAATAGAAGATGACGTTGATGCCTACGAGCTGCTGGAGGATGGCGAGCCCGAGTCCCGCCCAGACAATTGGGGCGATGCGCATCTTGCCTGCAATTGTTTCAAAAAGGTCGGAAAGTTTTGTCGGCTTGTTGCTCTTGAAGGATTCCTGGATTTCGATGGCTTTTTCTTTGATGCCGACACTTGCAATCAACGAGAGAACCTTCTCGGCTTCTTCCATGCGGCCTTTGCTGACGAGGTAACGCGGAGATTCTGGGAGCTGCCAAGCGGCGATACCGTAAATGAGTGCCGGGATAGCTTCGACCCAGAACATCACTTTCCACGAGTGGATACCCATAATCATATTGCTTGCGGAACCCGAAATGCGGACGATGATGTAGTTCGAAAGCAGTGCCACGAAAATACCGATGACGATGGCGAATTGCTGCATGGAGCCGAGCCGTCCACGTAAATGTGCCGGGGAGGTTTCGGCAATGTAAATCGGGGCGATGATGGATGCCACACCGATGCCCACACCGCCAATGACACGCCATGCGATAAAGTCATAGATGGTGAAGGGGAGGCCAGACCCGATAGCACTAATGAAGAAGAGGATGGAAGCCGCAATCATGCATCGCACACGTCCAAATTTATCTGCCAGGCGACCGGCAAAGTATGCCCCGACGGCAGCGCCAATCAGCGCGAGTGAAACGGCTAGACCGAGTTGCATGTCGTTGCAGTTGAAATATCCCTTGAGTGCCACGTTGGCACCGTTAATCACGGACGAGTCAAAACCGAATAGAAACCCTCCGATGGCAGCGGAAAGGGTTATCATGATGACGTGTCCAACGTTGTAATTGTCTTCTACTGCCATGATTGTACCTCTGTTGTTTGATAAATAAATTTCGCGCGTTAATTTAGCTATCTGCCTTTTGTAATTTCAAGGATTACAAATAAACTTAATAGTCTAAAATGGACTAACGCTTTTGTTACGGCAAGCCGAAAGATTGCTCCCTCTGTTCCCATCCCGTATATGATTAGATATATATAATTTTATTAGAATAGGTAATTTTTTTTATGTAATTTGTGGTTTTATTTTGGGGCGTATGTTGGCTTAAATTGCGATAAGAAGGTGTATTAGGATTTATTTATCCAATAGCAATAAATACCAACTTTTGAATTGTGTTGTTTAAAATTGTGCAGATGTTAAATATGCAAACAAATATTTTAGGGGAATATTTTACCCTCCCCAAAAGAGAAATTTTTAAAATTTTAGCTAAAATGTCAGCATATGTCACTTTGAAGGGTTATATTAAAGAAAAAATGCTATTAAGAGGCTTATAATGGAAAATTTTACATCACTTTCTCAGTATACGGGCTTATATCCGGTCTCAAAAACCCTTCGCTTTGAATTGAAGCCGGTGGGTAAAACGCTTGAAAAAATCAAAGAGACTGGAATCATTGAAAAAGATGAAAAACGTCACAATGACTATTTTGACGCGAAAAAGATTATTGATACATATCATAAATACTTTATTGATGCCGCTCTTAGCAAGGTTCCTCGCTTAGATTGGAACTCACTTAAAGAAGCTCTTATTGGTTCTCTTGATAGGTCGGACGCAAGCAAAAAGAATCTTGAGAAAACCCAAACGGAATTTAGAAAGAAAATTGCCAAAGCTCTGGCTAGCCATGACCACTATAAAGAGCTGACAGCATCTACTCCAAAAGATTTATTTTTGAAAGTATTCCCAGACCATTTTGGTGAACAAACCGCTATTGATACGTTTAATGGTTTTTCGTCATATTTTACTGGCTTCCAAGAAAATCGACAAAATATTTACTCAGATAAAGCCATTAGCACAGCCATTCCCTATCGTTTAATTCACGATAATTTTCCAAAATTCTTATCCAATATCGAAGTTTATAAAACTTTGAAAGATAACGCTCCCTCTGTATTGTCTGACGCAGAAAATGAACTGAAGGATTTATTGGACGGGAAGTCTCTTGCCGACATTTTCAAACTTGACGCATATAATGATGTGTTGACTCAGTCTGGAATTGATCTCTTTAACCAGATAATTGGAGGTATTAGTGGTGAAGGTGGAGAGAAAAAGACACGAGGTATCAACGAATTTTCGAACCTCTATCGTCAGCAACATCCTGAATTTGCGCAAAAGCATCTTGCTACAAAGATGATTCCTCTTTACAAGCAGATTCTTAGTGATCGTGAAACAAAGTCTTTTATTTTGGAAACCTATTCCAACGATTCTCAGGTTCAAGATAGTGTAAAAGGATTCTTTGAATCGCAAATTCTGAATTGCGATATTGCCGGTCGTAAGGTTAATGTTCTTAATGAACTGACTTCATTGATTAAGCGAATCGACGAATTTGATTTGGGAAGTATATATGTTAAGCAGGAAGAACTTCCCAATATTTCATTGAAATTGTTTGACAGTTGGAATTCCATTAATGGATTTTTATTTAAGCATGCGGAAAATAGAATTGGTTCTGCAGGAAAAACTGCAAATAAAAAGAAAATAGATGCATGGATGAAAAATGATGCTTTCTCCATAGCAACACTGAATCTCGCAATTGCAGAAAGTGATTCTGACGAAATTTCAGAAGTTCATATCGAATCGTACTGGAATGATTTTGAGGCGAAGGTTCAAAACATTCTTTGTGGAGAACATAGAAAGAATCTTGATGAATTCCTCTCAGCTACTTTTAACGAGAAAAATTCGTTCAGAGAAGATTCTGAAGCTGTTGGAAAACTGAAGGTGTTCCTTGACGCTTTAATTGAAATAATGCATTCAGTCAAGCCTTTGGTATCTGATGTAGAAAATCGCGACCTGTCTTTCTACAATGAATTGACTCCGTTATACGACCAACTATCTCTTATTGTTCCTCTATACAATAAGATTCGAAATTACGCAACTCGGAAACTGACTGAATCTGAAAAATTTAAGTTGAATTTTGAGAATCCCACGCTTGCGAATGGTTGGGATCAAAATAAGGAAAAGGACAACAAATCCATTCTACTAAGAAAGGATGGCCTTTATTATTTGGGCGTAATGAATACTAATGATATGCCCAAAATTGAGGAATTTAATGTATCAGGAAATGAAGATTGTTATGAAAAAATGGTTTATAAACAATTCGATTGTCTTAAACAAATTCCAAAATGCTCAACTCAAACTAAAGCAGTGAAGGCTCATTTTGAAGCAGGAAAAACTGATGATTTTGTAATTGAAGATAAAAATTTTAATGGACCCTTTGTAATATCCGAATATATATGGAAACTAAACAATTATGTTTGGAATGGGGCAAAGTTTGTTTTAAAGTCTGGTGATGGTGACAAAAGGCCAAAGAAATTCCAGATTGGCTATTATAAAGAAACAAATGATTTAGCGGGTTATAAAAAAGCATTGACAGACTGGATTGATTTCTGTAAAAAATTTGTGAGCACATATATAAGTGCATGTGGCTATAATTATGATTTTTTAGATTCTGGCAAGTATAATTCCTTGGATGAATTCTTTTCATATTTAAAGACCATATGTTATAAAATCACCTTCTCCAAAATCCCCACATCCCAAATTGATGAATGGGTGAACGAAGGAAAACTCTTCCTCTTCCAGATTTATAATAAGGACTTTGCTCCCGGAGCAAAAGGCTCTCCAAATTTGCACACTCTGTATTGGAAATCCGTATTTTCTCCTGAAAACCTGAAAGATGTTGTTGTCAAGTTAAATGGCGAAGCCGAACTTTTCTATAGACCTAGCAGCGTCAAGAAACCGTATAGTCATAAAGTTGGCGAGAAGCTTGTAAATCGAATAGGAAAAGATGGTCTGCCATTACCGGAATCAGTCTTTGGCGAATTATTCCGCCATTTCAATGGAAAACTTGAAAACGAGCTTAGCGACGAAGCGAAGAAGTACCTTGATGTTGCTGTCGTTAAAGATGTTAAGCATGAAATTGTAAAGGATCGCCGCTACACGCAAGACAAATTTGAATTTCACGTGCCGCTGACTTTAAATTTTAAGGCCGATTCAAAGAACGAGTATATGAATGAACGTGTTTGCCATTTTTTGAAAGACAATCCTGATATAAATATCATAGGCATTGATCGTGGTGAACGTCATTTGCTTTATATGACTTTGATTAATCAGAATGGTGAAATTCTTAAGCAGAAAAGTTTCAATATCGTTGAGTCTGTCAATTACCAAGCAAAGCTTGTTCAACGTGAAAAGGAACGTGATGCCGCTAGAAAGAGTTGGAACAGCGTTGGAAAAATAAAGGATCTTAAAGAAGGCTTCTTGAGTCAGGTAATTCATGAAATTACCACAACAATGGTTGAAAATAACGCCATTGTGGTTCTTGAAGATTTGAACTTTGGCTTTAAGCGAGGTCGTTTCTGTGTGGAACGTCAGGTTTACCAGAAGTTCGAAAAGATGTTGATTGATAAACTCAACTATCTTGTTTTCAAGAATAAGCCTGAAGGAGATCTTGGAGGCGTTCTTAAAGGTTATCAACTTGCGGAAAAATTTGATAGTTTCCAGAAATTGGGCAAGCAGAGTGGCTTTCTGTTCTATATTCCTGCCGCATACACGTCAAAGATTGATCCTACCACAGGTTTCGCAAATCTGTTTAACATGACTGAATTGACGAGTGCTGAAAAGAAGAAAGATTTTCTTTCTCGCTTTGAAGACATTACTTATGACGGAAAGAATGATAGATTTTCGTTCAGCTTTGATTACAAGAACTTCAAGTGTTTCCAGATAGATTTCATCAAAAAGTGGACCGTTTACGTTCAAGGCAAACGAATTGTGTACGACAAGGAATCGAAATCTGCAAAGGAGATTTCTCCTGTTGAAATTATCAAGGCCGCTCTTGCAAAACAGAATATTGCTTTGACAGACCAATTAGATGTTCTTTCTGTAATCAATTCTGTTGAGGCATCTCGCGAAACAGCATCTTTCTTTGGTGATATTTGCTATGCATTTGAAAAAACGCTTCAAATGCGTAATAGCATTCCAAATACTGATGAAGACTATCTTGTGTCTCCCGTAATGAACAAGAATGGAGAATTCTATGATAGTAGATCTTGTAATGACACCTTGCCAAAAAATGCAGACGCAAATGGAGCCTATCACATTGCTCTTAAAGGACTATATCTAATAAAGAACGTATTTAATGCTGGAGACAAAGATTTGAAAATTCCTCACGAAAAATGGTTTGAATTTGTTCAGGCACGAAATAAATAATTATTAGGGGAATCCCGGAGATAATCCTCCGGGATTTTTGTATATGGATAACTATATTCTAATTTCCACATTGAACGATTTTATATTCTGTCCGTATTCCATTTATCTTCATAATGTGTATATGGAAACAGACGAATCTGTATATTACGCGACACCTCAGGTTCGCGGTAAAATAGCACATGAAGGGATAGATAAGAAAACCTATAGTACAAGAAAGGATGATATTACTTCTCTTCCTGTATTTAGTGAGAAATATGGATTGATTGGGAAAATTGATCTGTTAAAAAATAAAGAGCATATTTTAATAGAACGAAAGTTCCAAATGAAACAAATATTTCAAGGACAGATATATCAGTTATGGGCTCAATATTTATGTTTAGCGGAGATGGGGTATCAGGTAGAAAAACTAGCATTTTATGAAATTTCTACGAATAAAATGATTCCGGTAGAACTTCCGAATGAAGAAGAACTTATAAAATTTCATGAATTTTTAGTCAAGTTTAGATCGTTCGATCCCTCAAAAAAAATAGATATTATAGAAAGCAAGTGTTTACATTGTATATACAATAATCTATGTGATAAAACGGAGGTGGACAATGTTTACTCATAAAGATATTGAATGTCGGAGTATCTTTGTTATAAATTGTATAAAAGAGCGGAATTTAAGGGTGTCTTCGGGAGAACTCCTTTTAGAGGAAGCTGAAGAGCGAAAAACATTGACTAAATTCCCCTTCCAAAAAATATTAGCCCTTTTCATAATTGGACCGATTTCAATTACGACTCCTTTGTTGGAAAAATGCAAAAAATTTGATGTGGCGCTTGTTGTAATGAAATCTAATTTGCGACCGGTATTCTTTTGGGCGAATCATGCGGAAGCCAATTTTATTCTCCATAAAAAACAATATTTATTTGAAAAAGAAAATATTTCTTATGCCAAACAGATTGTTCGAAATAAAATTTTGAATCAAGAAACAGCTCTTGGCAAGATTAGAGAAAAAAGTAGTCTTTTGATTGAGGCAAAACAGACATGCTTTGATGTTTTGGAAAAAATCTCCGATGTTGTTGAATATGATGTTTTAATGGGAATGGAAGGATACGTTTCAAAAAGATTTTTTGAATCGTATTATGAAAATTATAATTGGATAGCCCGTTTGCCACGTGCAAAAAATGATATGATAAATGCGACACTTGATATCGGTTATACAATTCTATTTAATTTTATAGAAGTCTTTTTAAGGTTATTTGGCTTTGATCCGTACGTTGGGGTTTATCATTGTCTTTGGTTTAAACGTAAATCATTGGTTTGTGATATGATGGAGCCGTTTCGTTGTTTGGTAGATATTAAGGTTCGCAAAGCTTTAAATCTGAAACAAATAAAAAATGAAGATTTTAATGTTGTTAAGGGCGAATATCTTTTAAAATTTGAAAAATACGCAGAGTATTCAGCCTTATTTATCCAAGATTTGGTGGCTCATAAGAATGAAATATTTTCGTATGTCCGTTCTTTTTATAGGGCTTTTATGAGAGAAAATGCTGAGATTATGGAACCCTATTTATTGGAGTAAATCATGTTATTGATAAGCTATGATATTAAAGATGATAAGCTTCGAAATGCTTTTTCAAAAATGCTACAGTCAAATGGAGCGATTAGGCTGCAATATTCGGTATATGAAGTTTGCCATACCAAAAGATTTCAGGATATTCTAAAAATGCAAATTGAAACAATTTTTAAAAGAGAGTTTTCGGCTGATGATAGTGTTATGATTTTTGAGATTGATCCTGAGAAAACTGTTAAATATGGGAACGCAATACACCGTGATCAGGACTTATTGATATTTTAATGCAAACCTGAGTGTTTATTTCTTTAGAACGTTGAATCTCTATTTTGTGCAATTCACCTTAAATCAACATGTTGTGAAAAAATATTTGTATAGTGCTTTTTTGTTTAGGGTGTTTTTCCGTAATTCTGAAAAGACGACTTTTTTCTTGAAAAAAATCGAAAAAATGCTAATTTTAAAACATAGAGGCTATACGCCTACGAAAATTTCTACTCTTGTAGATGAATATGCGTGAACTAAAGTAATAATGGCTATACGCCTACGAAAATTTCTACTCTTGTAGATTATATGTACCTTATAGCATACTTTTAAAGGCTATACGCCTACGAAAATTTCTACTCTTGTAGATAAAGTTGAATCACTCCGGCGGCAGAAAGGGCTATACGCCTACGAAAATTTCTACTCTTGTAGATAGTAAAATTTTAGTTGACTATTTGATAAGGCTATACGCCTACGAAAATTTCTACTCTTGTAGATATCATAGCAAGCAACTTTAACTCCACTGGCTATACGCCTACGAAAATTTCTACTCTTGTAGATGTCCCACGGAAGGCCCTCCACATTGTTGGCTATACGCCTACGAAAATTTCTACTCTTGTAGATAAGTTCTTTACACCGTAGCTTTCGCAAAGGCTATACGCCTACGAAAATTTCTACTCTTGTAGATTAGATAACATGAAAGAAAATAATATTGGGCTATACGCCTACGAAAATTTCTACTCTTGTAGATGAAGTCAAAAGGCGGCACCGGCCTATCGGCTATACGCCTACGAAAATTTCTACTCTTGTAGATGGAATGTACTTTGACATGGTGTTGTTCGGCTATACGCCTACGAAAATTTCTACTCTTGTAGATATCAGATTGTCATGAGCATGGTCCAGAGGCTATACGCCTACGAAAATTTCTACTCTTGTAGATGCTTTAAGCGTAGCTGTTATTCGCTCAGGCTATACGCCTACGAAAATTTCTACTCTTGTAGATCGAGTCCCCCGACCCCGTCGTGTATGGGCTATACGCCTACGAAAATTTCTACTCTTGTAGATACGGCGAAATCTACGTAAAGAAAACGTCTGACTATACGTCTCTGAAAATTTCTACTCTTGTAGATGTGAAGTAAAGAAAGAAGGGACGTTGCGCAAGCGCCAACTTCTTCGCCTCGGTCATGGGAGCCTGTAAACAGTTCCCCGCGACTACCACCTAAAGGTGGCCATGCCTACATAAATGCTAAAGCACTAAGTTGTCAAAGGTCGGCTTGCGAAGTTGTCCCGCAGATCGAAGAGCGCGTGCTTTCCCTTTTGAATTCTTAGTCAGTTTTTTCTAAATTGGCGCTCTTTCAGAGCGCATTCAATGCGGCTCGGCCATGTCAAATCAATAAATTGCATTGCCGTGGCTCTCGCCTTTTTCTAAATTTCCCGCGTAAATTTTATAGAGGTTATTATAATGGCTTTGTTTCGCGAAGTAGATAAAAACGAGACGTTCCCTGATATTGAGGAACGAGTTCTTTCCTTGTGGGATAAGGATGAATCGTTCAAGAAGTCGCTGGACTCCCGTCCGGAAACCGAACCGTACACTTTCTACGATGGCCCTCCGTTTGCAACGGGCCTTCCGCACTATGGTCACTTGCTCGCCGGTACCATCAAGGATATCGTTCCGCGTTACTGGACCATGAAGGGCAAGAAGGTTCCGCGCGGTTTCGGTTGGGACTGCCACGGCCTTCCGATCGAATCTCTCGTTCAGAACGAACTCGGTCTCGCGGGCGTTGCCGAAATTCAGAAGCTCGGCGTCGACAAGTTCAACGAAACCTGCCGCGGCAAGGTGCTCAAGTACACGAGCGAATGGAAGAAGACTGTTCGCCGCATGGGCCGCTGGGTCGACTTCGACAAGGGCTACAAGACCATGGACAAGAACTTCATGGAATCTGTGTGGTGGGTGTTCAAGCAGTGCTTCGACAAGGGCCTCATCTACCAGGGCTACCGCATCCAACCGTATAGCCCGGCTCTCGCGACCCCGCTTTCGAACTTCGAAACGAACCAGGGTTATAAGGACCGTCAGGACCCGTCTCTGACCCTCATCTTCCCGCTCAATACGAACGAGGCCAAGTTCAAGGATACGAGCATCCTCGTGTGGACGACGACCCCGTGGACACTTTATTCCAACTTCTGCATTGTTGTGGGCCCGGACATGGACTACAACCTTGTGGAACAGGATGGCAAGAAGTACTGGATTGCTGCAAGCCGTACCGCTGCTTACTTCAAGAACCCGAACATCGTTGATACTTGCAAGGGCTCTGAACTCGTGGGCAAGGACTACGAGCCGCTTTCTCGTATTTCCGATGCTTTTGTGACGCCGGAACAGCTGTCCCGCCACTACAAGATTTACCCCGCCGACTACGTGAGTACCGAAGACGGTACTGGCGCCGTGCATACCGCTCCTTCCTTCGGTGAAGAAGACTTCCAGAAGGGTGCTGAACTCGACCTCGGCCTTTTCGACCCGCTCGATACCGAAGGCAAGTTCACGGACAAGGTCCCGATGTGGAAGGGCCTTGGCGCTAAGGAAGCTGACAAGGAAATTATCCGCTTTTTCAAGGAACAGGGCCGCGTGTTCAAGCAGGACACGATTGTGCATAGCTACCCGCACTGCTGGCGTACCGGCGTTCCTCTGATTTACCGCGCCCTCAAGACTTGGTTCTTGAAGATT
>JAEEGK010032337.1_pt1 | contig 10236 bp, 9 predicted proteins | sample 8958771 | NCBI WGS metagenome assembly JAEEGK01 (sample SAMN16246547, study PRJNA631951) | gut metagenome | biome: gut microbiome; feature: rumen; material: SC-attached | host: Bos | place: Iran: Karaj | collected 2018-10 | reverse complement strand
CGGTCTCCGCCGCCTCCAGGTGCTTCATGTTCATATACTTCTTGTTGCCCCATTGTGTCCCGGCAACATGCCGCAACCGAGCACAGACCAGCATCAATGCGGAGTTTCCATCTGGGAAACAGCCGACCACCCGTGTACGTCGCCGGATCTCGCGGTTCAACCGTTCAATGACGTTGTTGGTGCGGATCCGCGTCCAATGCTCTGAGGGGAAGTCGCAGTAAGTCAGCGTTTCTTCTATGCTGTCCTCCACCTTCTTGGCAGCCTCTTTCAGTTTCATGGCCTGTAATTCCGCCACAACAGCCCTGGACTTCTCCCGTGACGCTTTCTTGCTTTCCTGGGCGTGGATCGCCTTCAGCATTTTGGCGACCTGTTTTACTTTGGATTTGGGAACAACGCTGAACACGTTGCGGTAGAAACGGACGATGCAGCGCTGGTATTTGGCGTCGGGAAACACATCTCCAACCGCTTCCAGCATACCCAGGCACTTGTCTCCGACAATGAGCTTCACACCGTTCAGACCACGCCCTTTCAGCCATTGGAAGAAACTGACCCAACTGGCCTTGTCCTCCTTCATGCCCTCGGCTGCACCAAGGACTTCTCGGTATCCGTCTTCGTTTACGGCGATGGCCACCAATACAGATACATTTTCGTATTCTCCTCCCCAGTTCCGCCGCAGATAGATGCCGTCAACGTAGATATACGGATATCTGCCGCCCTGTAACGGTCGATTGCGCCAGTCCTCAATGTGGACGTAGGCCTTCTTGTTCAACTCACTGATCGTGGAAGGAGATACTTTGCTGCCCCAAAGCGCCTCAGTGATGTCCTCCACTCGGCGGACAGAAACACCGGCCAGGTACATCTCCATAAGCGCTTCTTCTACGCTGCTTTCTCTTCGACGATAGCGCTCAATGATGGCCGTCTCGAAGGTCATACCCTTCAGCCGCGGCACGTGAAGCGTCACCTCGCCGGAGGTCGTGGTGAGATTGCGGTCATAGTGGCCGCTCCGGTAGCCCTGCCGTGCTTCGCTGCGTTCATACCGAGCCGCCTGCGTCAGCTTGGACGCCTCCTGCTCCAGAAGTTCGTTCAGCGTTTCTTCTACGCTATCTGGCCGATTCCAATCTGACGCCCAGAGCACTCTACAGCGAACTACTGGAGCAATTGGGATGCCCCACTAAGTCTCAGCGCATTGCAGCCCGCAAAGCACTCCACCGTGAGACTGAGATCATGCGCGGTGTGGGACAGCACAAACTGGTTGTCGTCGTGGATGAAAGCCATCTTCTGGACAGAAAGATGCTGGAAGAAATCCGCTTTCTCCTGAACATTGATATGGATTCAAGGAATCCAATGGCGTTAATCCTCTGCGGACAGACAGAGCTTTGGAACAAGCTCCATACACAGGCTTACCGTGCTATCTGGGAGCGCGTAGAAATCCACGCAATTCTGCAGCCGTATGATTTGTCCCAGATGAAAGCTTACATCCAGACCCAGTTGGATTATTCAGGATTCCAGGGTTCTATCTTTTCAGATGACGCCCAAAAACTGATCTTTGAATACACCAGCGGCATCCCTCGTCTGATTAACAACGTCTGCCGCAACTCTCTGATCTACGCCTACCAAAACCGCCGGACCATTATTGATGACAAGATGGTGCAGCAGGTAATTGATGGCGAAACCTAACCAGGGGCTTTACCCACGAGGAGGATAGTGCAACGCTGGGGAGCGACATGAGCGCCTCATGGGGTTTGCCGGGAGCGATGCTGCTGCGTCGCTCTCTTTCCCGTCATTTTAGACCGGCTGCTACACGACAGCATACATTCGGCGCTGATGACAGAATTGCCCGGCTATTTTCCGACAGGATAGCTCGGCGGCGACACCTGGATGGCCTTTTTCATCCGACCAAGCTCGATCAGCGCCGAAAAGTTCTGTTCGCGTACCCGCATATACGGCTGCGTCTCAAAAACGCTCCAAAAGTCGCCCATGTCATTTTTGAAATAGCCGCCTTCCCGCATCTGCCGTTCCCCTTCCTGAAGGATGGGCTGCAGGAGGTCATAGAACTGATTCAACTCTTTTGTCTGGAGATCTGCCCGCATGATCAGCGCGTCCAAATTGCCGGGTTCCAGTTCCAGCGCCCGGTCAATGTATTCCAGCTTGGCCTTTTTCGTTCTCGCCTCTTCCGCCAGTTCCAGGTAGTCATAGGCATCCTCCGGCTCCGGTTCTTTTTGCCTGGGCCGCTGCTTTCCATTGTACTTGTTCAGGAACTGGTTGAAGAGCTTGTTCGCTTCCTCGCCGTTTTTTGGCTCACGCTCCTCAAGAAACGCATGGAATTCCCGAAGCACTTTTTCTGTCTCTCTGCTCATATGGGTCCCTTTCTGCTTTGGAATTCGCCAAGTCATTCACTACCCTGGAGCGGAAAAGCTCTCTGCCATCCAGAGTAGACTCATAAATATCAATGTATATATTATCCAATGGGATGTTTCAACTGCGCAGCGAGGGTCCCCAGCCGCTTAGCTGTTGTTCGCTTGTCAACGATCGCCGTACATTCTTTGATAGTAGTCCTTATACTCCCCGCTGATGATCTCCTCCCACCAGGAACGGTTGTCCAGATACCATCGGATCGTCTTTTTTATCCCGTCCGCGAACTTTGTCTCCGGCAGCCAGCCCAGCTCCCTGTGGATTTTCGTCGGGTCGATGGCATAGCGCATATCGTGTCCCTTGCGGTCAGTGACGTATGTAATCAGGCTTTCCGGCTTTCCAAGCTCACGGCAAATCAGCTTTACAATGTCGATGTTGCGCATTTCGTTGTGCCCGCCGATGTTGTAGACCTCCCCGACTCGCCCCTTGCGGATGACCATATCGATCGCTTTGCAGTGGTCCTCCACATAGAGCCAGTCGCGCACATTCAGCCCCTCGCCATACACCGGCAGGGGCTTGTCGTTCAGACAGTTGACGATCATCAGCGGGATCAGCTTTTCCGGGAATTGATAAGGCCCGTAGTTATTGGAGCAGCGGCTGATGGTGACCGGCAGACCGTAGGTGCGGTGGTAGGCCACAGCCAGCAAATCAGCTCCGGCTTTGCTGGAGCTGTACGGGCTGGAGGTATGCAGGGCCGTCTGCTCTGTAAAAAACAGGTCGGGATGGTCCAGCGGCAGGTCGCCGTAGACCTCATCGGTGCCGACCTGATGAAAACGACCGATAGACCGGTAATAGCTGCTTACTTGTCACCATGGTCAGCGGGTAGAGCCGAGTCCCTGCTCCACCCGCGAGAATAATACCCTTCATTTGATCCAATCTCCTGTAGCACCGCCATATTCTCCTTTGGTTCGTTGTCACATAAGGAAGCGGCGATTCTACCTCCTTACAGCCCGTACTTTCGGACTTCTTTGCCGCCCATCCCGGCTTCTCTTTGGAACGTTCATCGGCAACTCCGCCTTTGATTCTTACGATAATTACCACTTACTCAAAGACATGTTCGGTTTTCACCGAGCTTGTATTCCCATGAAACCGAGAAACGCAAAAGCTCAGAATGCCTGTTTTGATCCCTTTGGTACACCCATTTGTCCGACGGATGGCACGCCTTTTTCCTATCTGGGAAAGTGCTCTGGCAAGCACCGCTCCACCAGGTTCAAATAGGTCTGCCATAAGTCTATTCCCATTGGTGCTTCCCGGGTCTGTACTTGTGAAAACCCTTGTACTGCTTCTTCCTATGGCAAATGTGTCTATATACTTACCCGGGCAAAAACTTCCGCCTCTATCCCGTCATCCCAAGGAATACAGAGCATTGGGATAACCTATACCACCTTCGGGTGACTGTTGAACGTACCATCAACCTGATGAAAAACGCTTTTGTCCTTGATGACGGAAAACCTCACCGCTCTTTTACCGTGAAAGCTGATGTCTTTCCGGTCGGCATTGTATAGATCGTTGGCGTCCTTCTGGCGGATACCCTCCATAAACCAGAACACGTCAAAAGCGTCCGCAGATTGATCGCTTCCTAGACTCTCTTAAACTGAATACGCTGCATGCCCGGCGGTCTTGACCGCTGCTTTGTGCTGCCGTCTTTCCTCTGTGTGGACCTTTTGCTCCTCTCTTATTATGGGTTTCACTTGAAATTTTGATCTCCTTGTTAAAGAGCTCGGTGTATTGGGAGCGTAGCTTCTCGTATTCCTCCCGCTGGTCGAGTGTGAGTGATGAGATGTCGGGTAGATTGAATCTATTATGGTTCTGCCGCCCGATAAGCTATCGTGGTTTTCGATGGGCACAATGTGTTTTGAAGTATTGAAGCTCTGTGTGCCAGCGTTTCGTGGATTGATTCCTTATCTGCATCTGCGGCGCTTCGCGGCGATGGACACAGGGGGATCATCGCGTCCCATCAAAATAGTTGCTCATAATAGCGCAACACAGCATGATCGTCAATGAGCAGATCCATGGTCTAAACCTTCTCGTCCTATACCTTCCCGCTCATACCTTCCCATGAACAATCCCAAAGAGTCAAGGCTGTATTTTCCCAACTCAAGCACCCGGTCAATGATTGTCTTCTGCCCAGCCTTCTTTATGGGAATCCGGCCAATCCGCAATTCTGTATTCATCCATGTGAGTTTGGATCACCTTCATGGCAAAAGCATAACCCTCAGCGTCATACTCGTCATCAAGCGGTACCTCATCAACGGGCTGAATCTCAGTCACTCTTCCTTGAGCTATCGGAGGCAACCGATCAACAAGCTCCTGCGCAGTATCTGCCAGTCCGCTGGCATCGAGATACCCTTGGGACGTTCTGCAGAACATATGAAAGCCATGATTTAAATCTACCCGGCACATCTCATAACCGAAGATGTCATGTAATGCCTTTGCAAAGATTTGGCAGGAGCCCATGTGAAGAACCGAAGCATCTTCATACGGGAAACACTCTACCGGATTGGGTCCTACTAATTCAGCATAATGAATCGCTCGAAGTTCGTCATCGGTCATGTTTATTGATCCACACTCTTGATAGGCATATCATCTGTTGTTAAGGTTGCAAACGGCAGCAATAGGAAAACATTGCAGGATAATTCTTTCAGATGTGACTCCACTGCGCAATCTACTGCGATGACCGCCAGAAGCAGAACCTTGAGCAGCTCGCCTTTCTTGGCATAGCGGAATGATACATAAGACATCGTTCCAAGAAGCATAGCAAAGACCAGATAACCGTGGTTGATCAGGATATTAGGATAAGAACTATCAATAAAGGTGTAGCCGTATTGGGCATACATCTCCCAATAATTGAAACCTGGCGTATATCCAAATCCTACCTGTACATACTCTGTACCCCAGAGGCAGGGTGGATATTTGACGAAACCATCATGAGGGCTTGCCAACCGTTGATGAAGCAACTGGTTAAGTTTCTGCCACTTCTCTTCATCTGGATTATAACGAACTGCCAGGATTATCATTATTGCTGCGCAGAGAAAGAAAGAGAGGGAGATCACATAACCAATGATTTGCTGGGGCTTCATTTGCCCTTTAATCCCCAGAACAGATCCACATTTCCGAAATCCCGCCAGCAAAAGACAAGCCATGGAGCAGTACATATTGACCTCCGCCTTTGTGTGCCACCAAAACCAGAGAACAATCGCTCCCATCGCCAGGAACTCCACATATCGGACTTCTCTGCCTCTATAAAACAGCCACGCCACAAGAATGAAAAAAATCATCCCCTGGCAGTCTGTAGTGTTGATACATCCGAAATGGATACCATTCCACCATATATCTAACGTTTGCCAATCTGGTGTTGTAATCAGAAAATGCGTAAACATCACAGTGAAAAACACTGTCGCCACCATCAGATACATTGCAAAGATCTTCTTGTCTTCCACTCTTAGGCCGCCAACCATCAGCATGGCAAGGACCAAGAAATAATAAGAATGGCGGACAAGAAAGTATCCTCCACCGATGAGCAGAAGAACCACAGCGAACCCGAGTACAGCCCAGCTCTCATTTTTCACGTTCAAAAACCGAAGGATCAACACGATTCCGGCCAACACAGTTCCTGCAACATACAGCGGCTGAAACGGCTCTCGGTCGAACCGGGTGAGGAAGGTATACTGATAAACCAGTACCATCAAAAACGCAGCACAATAAAGATAGTCAATCAGTTTTTGGGGAATCTTATTATTGACCTGCTCCATTCCTGTCAGCAGCTTGTCCATATTCCCTTTCTTCATTTCCGATCGTTCTCTTTCTTTATAGTAGTTTGAGAAGTTTAGTGCTTAGTACCGAGGTTTGAAGAAACAAACCGAAAAACAGAACATGATGTTTTGCCGCCAAACCTCTATCTGGCTGACAAGCACGGCTTGCCGGCCTGATTCAGTGCGTTTAGTGCAGGAAAAACGATTGTTTCCCACAGGCAATTCCTCGCTGCGACCTTGGCGCGTTTTATTCCAGGGAATTGTGCGGTGCTGCCTTAACCGATCGTTACCACCGCGGTTTGCATTGATACTGATTCGGTTCTTTCACTTGTCATATTCTATTATCAAATCCACTTATAATTATACCACATCTCGCCCTATTCTACCAGACTGGGGAAGCAGGTTTTTCCCGCCCTCCATTATACTCTCAAGCCTCTCCCTGATTAATCTCATTCCCTTGTTTGATAGTGTAGTATTCCTCGACCGTAACTGTTCCCGATTTAGAATAATCAACCTTCCCTGCCGCGAACTTAAACGTGTAGATGATCGCTCGTACAAAATACGGAACAAAGATCAGGCAGCAGATGATTGTGAATACACGCGGGAAACCAGTTACAAGAAGGATTACATTGAGAACGCCAAGTATACCCATTGTGCTGTACGTTACAATATTGAGCAGCTTTTCTCGACTGATTTGTTTTTTCGTCTTATCCTCACTGATCAGTCTAGTTGCATCGTTGACCAGCGTTTTCGTTGCCGAGTCAAGTGATGTAACTGCAAAAGCCAGCATTGTCAGTGCAGTGAACACATAGATAATGGGGCCTCTGGAGAAAGAAAGCGTGTACCCGGTTGCAGCGGAAACCAGATGCCAGATAACGGTCAAGATGATTAGCGAATAGGTACCATACTTGATGACATCCTTAACAGAATATCCATTGCTGCAATAAGCAACGAAACGACCGCAGAAAACCGACCAAGATACAACTGTTGCCTCAAAGTACCACCAATACGGATTCGTAAACCATTCCTGCCAAGGCTCAGCATTGAGAACACCCTGGAACGGGAGAATCTTGCTCATATCAACCGCGCTGTTGTCAAAGGTGGAGATGGTCGTGAACAGTGCAATAGACGTGACGATAAACATATAGATGTTTATCCTGGAGTACTTTACCAGCAGATTGTACTTCACTGACAACATGGCAAGAGCCACAATGATAGCAATGACGATCACAATCGGAACGATCCGCATAGCTCCCTCGATATTGAGCGGAGCAAGGATAACCGTTGCGGCCATGGGTATTGAAGTACTCAAGCCGATAATGATCGACAGGATATTAAGCACAGTGTTCTTCTTGGTTTTATACGTTACCAAGCTATAAACACCCGCGATCAGCATCAGGGATGTCTGACCAATCGTATAGAAGAGGTCCGCATTCCAAGTACCAAAGGTGTTTTGAAGTTCTGCAGGGAACGAACCGACAAGATACACGCCAGTGAATGTGCAGGCAAGCATTGCCATATAGCTAAACTTGCTCTTGATTATCTTGTGCTGGTCAGGCAACCAGACCACACGCTTCCCGTGTTTTGATAGAACCAAAGCGATGGAGGCAATTGTGCAAACAATAAAGATGCCCAGATAGATAACCATCATCAAGGGGTAATCAGTGGCGTTTCCCTCCAGATGGCCCATTGCTCTAAGGTGTTCGAATAACCAAGTCATTATCAGGAGTCCTCTCTTTCTTAAGATCGATTATCAGCATAATGCTGGTTCTGACAGCCTTATGCTCATCCAAATGCACATTGTTTGTTACATTGAAATGCTAAGATGAACTAACTATCAGCAAAATGACATCAATACCTTACCCCAAAGGACACCGCGCTAAGCTTCAATTAACTTAGTACAACATTTAGCTCTTAATGTCGATCTTCACACAAGCTAATGCTTTCTCAGCAACAGCTATTGCTTCTGAAGCATTCTCTCCTTGCGCAATCACAAACCCAATTCTGGATCCACTATCGACAATATCAGTTATCTGCTCCGATGTACCACAAACGATGCTGATCTGTTTAACACCAGGGATATTCCTGGCCGCATCCAAACCATCTATATTCATCAAAACACCTGCATGTTGATGGAAGTATCTGATAGCAGAGCCTTTAGAATATTTAGGCGTAATATCCGGCTTCTCCCCAAGCGCAATTCTAATGCACGATTCTACCATATCAACGCCTGTTGACAATGGGACAAGATGTGTGGTGATATTATCACCACCTAATCGAGCGCCAATCTCAACAATCTTCGGGCCTTCCTTCGTTACGATAATCTCAGTATGTGAAGGCCCGTTTTCTATTCCGACAGCTTGGTTTGCCGCCTTTGCTACGCAGGCTATTTGTGATAAAACCTCAGAGGGTAGCTGTGTGGGTTGTGAGTGGCCAATTTCAACATAGTGTGGCGCACCCGTTGTCAATTTATCAGTAATCTGGATAACATTACAATTTCCATCTATTGATAATGTTTCTACGCTTACCTCAGGTCCCTGCATATATTCTTCTACAACTACATCCCCGCATTTAGAAAAAGGCAGACAATAAGCATAGGCTTTCTGTATTAGGTTCTGGTCATGAATGTCTTGAACCTCAAATATTCCTCTACTCCCGGAACTATCGGCTGGCTTGACAATGAAAGGGACTCTCATGTTGCTGACAGCACATTCATATTCCTTACTATCAGATACCTTGTAAAAAACAGGAATCGGCACTCCATGTTTTTTCAACGCCCTTCGCATCTCGACTTTGTTCGTTGCCTTCAATGCGGTTTCAGGACTAATGCCTACCAAGGACATCTCTTTAACTACCTCCGCAACAGAACGCATGGGCATATCCGTCGCTAGAGTCATAATGCCGTCGATTCGGTGTTTTTTTGCGGCTTCAACGACTGCAGGAATATCTGTTGTGCTGATTATTTCATTAAAAGTACCCCCCACGCAAAATCCAACTGCATTGGGGTTCTTATCTACTACAACTACTTCTAAGCCCATAGCCTTTGCTTTTTCAATTGCCGGAAGCTGGAGAATGCTTGCGCCAAGAATCATTATTTTTTTCATCATTCCATCATTCGCCAACTCTCTTACTCTTTGTATTGATTCACCGGAACTTTGTTCCCATTTCTTTCGCGGATAATCTTGTCAAACTCAAACTGCTGCCAATCAGGAATCCTGGTTCTCCTGGGGACATTCGACCCGCTTGTAACAATGCACCCTTTCCCTATATGAACTGCTGTTCCAATAGTCGCTCTGGCGCAGATTACCGATCCTGTCCCAATCTCTGTCTCATCCGGAATGAACGCTGTTGGATGGATCAATGTCGGAAGGATAAAGCCAAAGCTGCTGAGTTTTCGAGTCCATTCTTTACGGATGTCCTCATCACCAACCGCAACTACAGCCATTGGGTATTCGTTTACTAATTCAGTAGCTTTTTCCCAAGGTCCAACGGCCCTTTCATTATTCGGGTCATCATCCAAAAACGATATAGTCGAGAAGATTCGCAGACTCTTGGCAATCTCATACACATCAAGACCATGGCTGCCTGCGCCAAGGATGAGAAGATTCATACATCGTGGTTTCAACAGTTTCTGAAGCTGATATTCTCGCTTTTCCCTGGCTTCTTCTTCTGATCTACCATAGCAATAACCATAAACTGGCTTTCCGGCTTCATCTCTGGCTTTTATGTACCGCGCCTCATATCGCCCATCTGATCGAAGACGGACGTTATCTCCTGTTTTCATTCTCCGCCTCCATTAGTGGTCATTAGTGGTCGCAGGGCTTCCTTGTGTACTGCTGATTATACAATAAGTACATTTATATTGCAATAGAACCTATTTCAAGCCGCATTAAATGACCATTATTACAGTGGTCGTTTTGGCATATAAGAAAAAGCCGGTACTATCAGTCCGGCTTTTTCTTAAACAGGTTCGCTAAAAGTATCCGGGTGATTAGAATCAAAAATCTCGTTTGCCCACATAACGGTTACAAGGTTTTCTGTCTCAGAGAGATTAATAATATTGTGCGTGTAG
>JAEEGK010032336.1_pt1 | contig 10236 bp, 6 predicted proteins | sample 8958771 | NCBI WGS metagenome assembly JAEEGK01 (sample SAMN16246547, study PRJNA631951) | gut metagenome | biome: gut microbiome; feature: rumen; material: SC-attached | host: Bos | place: Iran: Karaj | collected 2018-10 | reverse complement strand
TGGAGTAGATGTTGGAGTCCAGGGCGCGGGTGGCGGCAAAGGCATTGCGCTCGATGCAGGGGATCTGGACCAGGCCGCAGACGGGGTCACAGGTCATTCCGAGGTGGTGTTCGAGACCCATTTCGGCCGCGTATTCTACCTGGTAGGGGCTTCCGCCAAAGAGCTGGCAGGCGGCACCGGAGGCCATTGCGCAGGCTACTCCTACCTCACCTTGGCAACCTACCTCGGCCCCGGAGATGGAGGCATTCTGCTTGACTACGTTGCCAATGATACCGGCAGTGGCCAGGGCGCGAAGGATCTTGGTGTCGGTGAAGGCGTGGCCTGTGGACAGGTGGTACAGGACACCGGGGATGACGCCGGAAGAGCCGCAGGTGGGGGCGGTGACGATGGTACCGCCGGAGGCGTTCTCTTCACTCACGGCCAGGGCGTAGGCGAAGACCAGACCGCGGGAGCGGAGGTTGGGCTGGTAGCCCAGGGCCTTGACGTGGTACTTGCTGGCTTTGCGGGAGAGGTTGAGGGGTCCGGGGAGACGGCCTTCGTTGTTGAGACCGCGGATCACGGAGGCCTTCATAGCTTCCCAAATCTCCTGGAGGTAGTCCCAAATCTCGGGACCTTCGCACATTTCTACGTATTCCCAGATGGCCCGGCCGCTGGCGTCGCACCATTCTACAATCTCGTTGAGGGTGTTGAGGTCGTACACTTCTCCGGACTTGCTCATCTCTTTGCCCGGTCCTTCGGAAAGGGCGCCGCCTCCGATGGAGAAGACGGTCCACTCTTCCTGGACGGTGTCATCGGCCCCAAAAGCCTTGAACAGCATACCGTTAGGGTGATAATCCAGGAAGCGGGATGGTTCCCAGTTGATCTTGACCGGGCCGATGGGCTCCAGAACTTCCAGGATGGCAACGTCCGTCATATGCCCCTTGCCGGTGGCGGCCAGGGAGCCGTAGAGGGTGACCTCGAAGCGGGCGGCGTCCGTATGGCGCTCTGCGAAAATGCGGGCGGCGTTGTTGGGGCCCATAGTATGGGATGAGGACGGGCCTTTTCCTATTTTATACAGTTCACGAAGAGAATACATAGGGTATGCGGTTGTGGGCGCAAAGATAAGGATATTTTTTCGTATTTTTGCAGTCTTAACCTGCGTTAGTATGCTTAGAATCGATATCATCAGCGTGGTGCCTGAACTGTTGGAGAGTCCCCTCAGTTATTCCATCCCGGCCCGGGCCGTAAAGAAGGGCCTGGCAGAGATTCACATCCACGATTTAAGAAAGTACGGACTGGGTTCGCGCCAGACGGTGGACGATTATTCCTACGGCGGAGACGCCGGTATGGTAATGATGGTGGAACCGGTGTACAACTGCATCAGGGATTTACAGGCCCAAAGGCATTACGACGAGGTTATCTATATGGCCCCGGACGGGGAAATCCTGACCCAGGGCATAGCCAACGAGCTCAGTCTCAAGGAGAACATCATCATTCTCTGCGGCCACTACAAGGGCATTGACGAGCGTATTCGCGAGCATCTGGTCACCCGTGAGATTTCCGTGGGAGACTTTGTGGTGAGCGGGGGAGAGATCCCTGCAGCTCTGCTGGCCGACAGCATCATCCGCCTGGTGCCGGGTGTGCTGACCGATGAAACTTCGGCCCTTAGCGACTCTTTCCAGGACGGTCTGGTGTCTCCTCCGGTGTACACCCGCCCGGCCGAATTCAACGGCTGGAAGGTGCCTGACGTGCTTCTGTGCGGCAATCCCAAGATTATCCAGGCCTGGCAGGACGAGCAGGCCCTGGCACGTACCAAAGAGCGTCGGCCCGGCCTGTTGGAAAAGTAAGAGAATATTTATACATTTGTAAGCTAATATAAAACTAAATACTATGAGTGAAGAAATTAAGCCTGTGGTAGAAGAAACCGCAGATGTAGCCAAGCAGGAACAGGAAACACCCATTGTGGAAGCCGTCAAGGAAGAAGTGAAGGACGCCGTAGCCGCCGTGGCCGACAAAGCCGTAGAGGTAGCCGATGAAGTGAAGGAAGTAGTAGTGAACTACGGAGAAAAGACCCTTGCAGAGCTGGCCGACCTGTTCCAGGATTTAAGTGTAAGCGTAGACCGTATGAAGCGGTCCAAGGAGGCCGAAGCCATCAAATCGGCCTTCTATAAGCGCCTTTCCAGAGAAAAGGCCGAAGCCGGCGAAGACGCCGCCGTGGAAGAACCCGACGAGAATACCGTTGAGGAGGCCACCGTTCCTATGCAGAGCGGCCCCGTGAGCCCCTTCGCCGCCATTGAGGCCGGTTTCAAGTCCATCTATATGGCCTATAAGAAAGAGCGCGCAGAGTATAATAAGGAGCAGGATGCCCAGCGTGAGGAGAACCTCCAGAAGAAGCAGGCCATCATTGAAGAGCTCAAGGCCCTGGTGGAAGAGCCCGGCGATATGAAGGACGCCTTCCCCAAGTTCCGCGACATCCAGAACCGCTGGCGTGAGATTGGTCCCGTTCCTCAGCAGAACTTCCGTGACATCAACGACACGTATCAGCTGCACGTGACCAAGTTCTACGACCTCGTGGACATCAACCGTGAGCTCCGCGACCTGGACTTCAAGAAGAACCTCGAGGCCAAGACCGCTTTCTGCGAGCAGGCCGAAGCCCTGGCCCAGGACGAAGATGTGGTTGAGTCCTTCAAGGAACTGCAGAAGCTCCACGAGCAGTGGAAAGACCTGGGTCCCGTGGCCAAGGAGTTCAGAGACGAGATTTGGGAGCGTTTCCGCGCCGCCACTTCCGTGATCAACAAGCGTTACCAGGCCCACTTCGAAGGCCTTAAGGAGCAGCAGGCCCAGAACCTGGAAGCCAAGCAGGCTCTCTGCGAAGAAGTGGAAGCCATTGCCAATAAGGAAATCACCTCCTCCACTGAGTGGAACGCCCTGAGCAAGCAGATTGAAGAGATTCAGGCCAAGTGGCGCACCATTGGTTTTGCCACCCGCAAGGAGAACCAGAAGGTCTACGACCGTTTCCGCGCCGCCTGCGACAAGTTCTTCGAGCGCAAGCGTGCCTCCTTCACCGAGTTCAAGGACTCTATGAACGAGAACCTGGCCAAGAAGATGGCCATCATCGAAGAGGCCGAGTCCCTCAAGGACAGCACCGACTGGAAGGCCACCAGCGACCGTTTCATTGAGCTGCAGAAGCAGTGGAAGGAAATTGGCGCCGTGCCCCGCAAGAAGAGCGAGCAGATCTGGAAGCGTTTCCGCGGCGCCTGCGACGCCTTCTTCACCGCCCGTGACAACCGTCCCGACGGCCCCGGCAGCCTGGGTGCCAACCTGGCCGCCAAGAAGGCCCTCATCGAGTCCATCAAGGCCTACGTTCTCGTAGACGCAGAGACCGATGCAGCCGCCGCCAAGGACTTCGCCGCCAAGTGGCAGGAGATTGGCTTTGTGCCGTTCAAGGAGAAGGAAAAGATCCAGGCCGAATACCGCGAGGCTATGCAGGCCAAGTTCCCGGACTTCGGTTCCCGCGGTCCCCGCAGGAACGAGCGCGGCGGTGCCCGCGGAGGCGAGCGTCGTCCGATGACCGAGAAGGACAAGCTCAAGGAGCAGTTCTCCCAGCTCCAGCAGGAGATCCAGACCTACGAGAACAACATTGGCTTCTTTGGCCTTTCCAAGGGTGCAGAGAAGCTCAAGGCTCAGATGCAGGAGCGCATTGACGCCGCCAAGGCCAAACTGGAGGACCTCAAGGCCCAGATCAGAGCAAAAGAAGCAGAGGAGAACGAGCAGTAATTTATGGACAAGAATTCAATCATTGGCTTTGTACTCATAGCCCTCATTATGGTGGGCTTCTTTGGGTACCAGAGCCGTCAAGTTAAAAAACAGCAAGAGTATCAGGCGCAGCTGGATTCCATAGCTGCAGCCGAGGCCTACGCCCAGTTCCAGCAGGACAGCATCTGGAGGGCCCAACATCCCCAGGAAGCTGCCGTGGCAGACTCCCTGTCCCACGAGGTAGTGGCTCCCGCCGCCCCCGTGTATTCGGACTCCCTCCTGAACCTTGCTGCCCGCGCTGAGGAGAAGCTCATCACCCTGTCCAACGACAAGCTGGAAGTTGTGTTCACCACCAAGGGTGCCCAGCCGTACTCCGTGATGGTGAAGGATTACCTCACCTACAGCAAAGACCCTCTCTACCTGCTTCAAGCCGGTAAGACCGAGCTGGGTTATGTGGTTTATGCCCCTTCGGCCATCGATACCCGCAAATTCACCTTCCAGTACATTCCGGAGGCTTCTTCGGACAGCACGGTGGTGATGCGTCTGCCCCTGCAGACCGGTGGTTACATTGAGCAGACCTACACCCTCCTCAAGGATTCCTACTCCGTGAACGAGACCCTCTCGCTGGTGGGTATGAACTTCCAGCGTAACTCCGGCAGCGTGGACGTGCACTTTGATGCCACCATCCAGCGTATGGAGAAGGGCTACAAGAACGAGACCCAGTATTCCCGTCTCAACTACTATTTCCCGGACGACAACAAGCCCGCCAATATCGGTAACGGCCGAAAGGGCAACAAGCGTTTCTCCAACAATATCGAGTGGTTCGCCTTCCAGCAGCAGTTCTTCAGCGCCATTATGCGCGCTCCCGGTAACTTCAGCTTCGGCGAGTTCTCCATTGACTTTGTTCCCAAGGAGGACGCCTCCCACGACCTTATGAACTGCAGCGCCTCTATGCGCGCTTCCCTGGACAATATCCGCGGAGCAGAGCGTATTGACGTACCCTTCGAGTTCTACTTCGGCCCCAACAGCTACCGCGGTCTCAAGGCATACGGACACTCTTACGAAAAGGTGATTCCGCTGGGTGGTAAGATCATCGGCGTGTTCACCAAGTACGTGATTATCCCGCTGTTTGACTGGCTGCACAAGTCCATTGCCAACTTTGGTATCATCATTCTCCTGATGACCATCTTCATCAAGATTGTGGTTCTGCCGTTCGCTTACAAGAGCTACTCTTCCAGCGCCAAGATGCAGGCCCTTAAGCCCTTTATGGAGAAGATCAACGCCAAGTATCCCAAGCAGGAGGATGCTATGAAGAAGCAGCAGGAGACCATGGCCCTGTACAAGAAGGCCGGCGTCTCACCTATGGGAGGTTGCCTCCCGATGCTGCTGCAGATGCCTATCCTGTGGGCTATGTTCCGCTTCTTCCCGGCTTCCATCGAGCTGCGTCAGCAGCCCTTCCTCTGGGCCGAAGACCTGAGCGCCTACGACGACATCATCTCCTGGGGTACCAGCATCCTGGGTATGGATCATATCTCCCTGTTTGCCCTCCTGATGGCTGTCTCTATGTTCTTCTACTCCAAGATCATGCAGACCCAGACCACGCCCGGCAACGATCCCAACGCCAAGATGATGCAGGCAATGAGCCTCTATATGATGCCCATTATGATGTTCTTCATCTGTAACAACCTGAGCTCCGGTCTTAGCTACTACTACCTCCTGAGCAACCTCATCACTATGCTGGAGACCTTCATCATCCGCAAGTGGGTGGTAGACCCCGAAGAGGTGGTGGCCAAGGTAAAGGCGGCCGAAAACAAGCCCGCCCCCAAGAGCAAGTGGCAGCAGCGTCTGGAAGAAGCCCAGCGTATGCAGCGCGAGATGGAGAAACAGAAAGGCAAAAAGAGATAATGATTGCCCAAGCACTTAATCAGTTACGAGCTGCATTACCGTCCGGTGTGCAGCTCGTTGCTGTTTCCAAGTTTCACCCTGTGGAGCGCCTGATGGAGGCCTACAACGCCGGACAGAGGGTCTTTGGAGAAAACCGTCCGCAAGAGTTGGCCGCCAAGGTCCCGCAGATGCCCGCCGATGTCCAGTGGCACTTCATTGGCCATCTCCAGACCAACAAGCTCAAACTGGTCCTCCCGTACGCCTCCCTGGTGCAGTCCGTTGACTCTATGCACCTTCTCGAAGCCATCAATGCCTGGGGAGCCGCCAACAACAAAGTAATTGACATCCTCCTGGAATTACACCTGGGGGCCGAAGAAACTAAACAAGGTTTTTCAGAGGAAGAGATAATAGCCATCTCCGGAGGTACTCCTTCGGAACTGGCAAATGTGCGCGTAAGAGGATTAATGGGAATGGCTACTAATACTGAGGATGAGTCTCGAATTGAATCCGATTTTGCTCGTATTGAGAAGCTATTCAACAAGATCAAAGCTTTCGGCCTGCCTTACTTTGATACCTTATCTATAGGGATGTCGGGGGACTGGCCCATTGCGGTGAAGCACGGGGCTACGATGGTGCGCATTGGCACCGATATCTTTGGACCCAGAGAGTATTAGGCCAGGAGTTTGGCTATCTGTTTGTCCGTGGCTTCGGGAACGAGGCTGCGGATTTTTTCTTGGAGAAGCCTGTAGGACTCTTCCGGGGAGTGTTTGACTTCAAGACCGGCGTCTTCCTGGAAGGGGAAGCCGGGGAAGCCGGCGAAGGGCGTACCGGTGTCGAAGAGGGCCTCGGGGGTGCAGAAGGAGGACGTTTGCCAGCCGTTATAGTGGAGGTCTTCTCCGCGGTAGACGCGGATGATGTCTCCGGTGATTACCCGGCACTGCATCATCAGGCGGGTTACCAGGGCATCGGCCTGTCCTTTCTTGATGCCCAGCAGGCCGCGGATTTCCTTGATGCTGATGCTGCCGTTTTCCTTCAGGTAATCCAGGATTTGCTTTTGGGCGGTGTCGGGCCGATATTTCTCTTGGGCCTGACGGTAGTTGCGGAGTTCGCGGTACCATTCGACGGTGGCGAAGGCCGCCTTGCCGCCCAGCAGGAACTTGCCGTAGGCTATTTCTCCGCTCTGGACGCAGGGGATTTTCCAGTCCCAGGGGGTGTAGGTGAGGTTTTCCTGCGTGTCGAACCAGTTTTCGGGAGCTGTCATTTCCTCGATGGAATAGCCGGGGATGACGTTCACAAAGAAAGGAACGATGCCCAGTTCCAGGATGGTGTCGAGCATAGCCTCCGCACTGGCAATGTGCGGAGGCCGCTGGCTGACTGCTTTTTTCTCAAAAGACATTACTTGCGTCCAAAAAGAATCTCGCGGGTGAGGGCGGGTTCGTTGGTGGTAATCTGGTCCACGCCCAGCACTTTCATAAGGCGGATGTCCTCCTCCTTGTCCACGGTCCAGGCATTTACTGCCATACCCAGGGCGTGGGCCTGTTCTACCCACTCCGGGTGCTTCTTGAAGTGGGAGAAATGGTAGTCTATGCCGTTGATGCCGTCTGCAAAGACTTGGGCCGGGGTCTTGTCCCCTTCCAGATACTGGACGGAATAGCCAGGGCATTTCTTGGCCAGTTCCTTACAGATATGGTAGCTGAAGGAGATGAAGGCAACGCGCTTCGGATCCATCAGCTTGTTGGCCTTGAGGGCTTCCAGGCACTTCTCAATGAGGACATCTTCGCGGCCGGCGTTGGCGTGGGGCTTGAGCTCCAGCACCAGGACGCAGTCTTTGTTCTTGGCACCCTGCTTGAGATACTCGTCCAGAGTGGGAACCTTCTCTTTGTTCTTGAGACTGTGGGCACGGACCTCTTCCAGCGGACTGGTCTGGATCTTGGTCTTGCCTATGGTGGCATCGTGGTTCACAATAACCACGTTGTCGGACGTGAGGTGGAGGTCAAACTCGCTGCCCCAGCAGCCGAAGTCCTGGGCTTCGGTGAGGGCGGCGATGGAGTTCTGGGCATTCTGTTTCCAGTAGCCGCGGTGGGCTACGATCTGGGTATGGGGCACGCGGGTGGCCCAGTAGGCCTTGGCGTCTTCCCATTTGTAATAAGGGCCTTCGACGGGCACCAGGGCGGGTATGGCAGTCTCCCGCTCGTTGAGCAGGAACTTGACCAGCACGGGCTCTTCTTTTTTCTTGCTGCGGTAGAAAATCATCTGCAGGTTGGCGGCGAAGGGGCAGTTCTCGGAGGCCATCCAACTGGCGGCGGCCTCATCTGCAGTGAGGCGGTCTCCTATGCCTTCCAGGCCCAGGTAGGCGCACAGGCCCAGGAAGGGCCAGTCGTGGCCGAAGGTGAGGTCTGCGGCACGGTCGGAGGCGCCGGAGATGACTCTTTCGGCCTGGATGATGAGGGTATCTGCGAGGGGCTTGTTGAGCGGAAGGCGGAGGTCTCCGTTGAGCTCCGAGTTGGCCTGGTTGAGGTAGGCGCTCAGGAATTGCTGTTCGTGGATGCTGTATACGGCGTCGAAGGGCAGGTAGCGGAAGAGGTTGTCGTTGATGTCGAAGGCTTCGGCCACTCTGGCCACAGCGTAGATGCCGTGGAGGAAGGCCGACTCATTCTTGACGTATTTCTTGCCTTCTTCGGGATTCTGGAAGAGGGTCTGGTAGACAGGAGCGGCATCCAGGGGTTGGCGGGGACGCTCGGCCAGGGCCTTCTGCGTACGGGCCCGGATGGTTCCGTTCTCCGACTGGGCAATGTAGGTGAAGAATTTCTCTCCGGTATCCAGGTCCAGGTCGAGATCGGTCTGCTGGGCCAGGAGCTGGGCGGTGAAGCCGTTCATCGAAACGATGCAGCGGGGCGTGGTGCTGGAGACGGCGCGGATTTTCTTGCTGCCGTTCCTGAAGACCTCCGGGAAGCGGTGGTACATCCGTTTGGCCAGCTGGCGGTGCTCCCGGACGCCACGGGGAGTGAGGCGGCCATCCATACCGTCATATTTTTCAAAGATATAGGCCGATTCGCGGAGGAGGGAGTCTCCGGCGGGGGTGAGGGCTACGCCATCGGCCTTGGCCTGTGCCAGGATGTCCCGCACCAGTTTGTAGGTGTAGTTGCCGGCCCAGTCGCTGCGGGAGCCGTGGCGTCCGTAGTGGCTGATATAGAAGGCGTGGTAGCCTCTGGGAGCCGGTGTATCGGTAACGTCTGTGAACTCGTAGGAATGGGTGTTGAAACCGGCCCGCTGGGGGAATTCTTTGAGGAAATGGACCATTTCGGGACTCTGCTCCTGGGCATAGGCGGCACCGAAAGCCAAAGCCAGGGCAAGAAGGGAGAAGATTCGTTTCATGTCAGGTTCTTTGTTTCCCCAAATTTACAAAGAAATATTTACTTTTGTAGTATGAAACTACGCGTTCCCAATACTTACGTCATCATTGCTGCGCTCCTTGTTTTATGCGCCGTGGTTACCTGGTTGGTGCCGGGAGGACAGTATGTCCAGGATCCGGACGGTTCCTTGCGTTATGAGTCCGTGGACCACGTGCCGCAGACCTGGCAGGTGTTCAGTGCCGTTTACCACGGATTCGTGAAGCAGGCCGGCATTATTGTCTTTATTCTGGTAGTGGGCGGGGCCTTCTGGCTGCTCAACGCCACGGGCGCCGTGAATGCCGGGATAGGCCGCTTCATTGCCAGGGTAGGGAAGCGGGAGAAATGGGTGCTGGTGGCCATTACGCTGCTGTTCTCCCTGGGCGGCGCCGTGTTTGGAATGAGCGAGGAAACCATTCCCTTTGTGGGGATGGTAGTGCCGCTGATGCTATCGATGGGCTACGATGCTATGATGGGAATGCTCATAGTATATGTGGCCTCCAATGTAGGCTTCTCCAGCGCTTTCCTGAATCCGTTTACGGTGGGCATAGCCCAGGGAATGGCGGATCTTCCGCTCTTCTCCGGTATGACCTACCGGCTCATCTGCTGGGCCATTCTTACTGTTCTTTTGATGGTGTTTGTGCTGGTTTATGCAGCCAAGACCAAGAAGGCACCCGCCGTGAGTACGGAGGCCGTGGCCGCCGAGCCGCTTACGGGCCGTCAGATAGCCATCCTGTCTGTGCTGGGCGTGACGGTGATTCTCCTGGTTGTGGGTGTCACACAATGGGATTGGTACCTGCCGGAAATCACCGGCCTGTTCCTGCTTATGGGTATTGTCTGCGGCATCATAGCCGGCTTTGGCGCCAATAGGATTGCCGAAGAACTGATGGCCGGCGCCAAAGATATCCTTTCCGCCGCCCTGGTGGTGGGCTTTGCCTCCGGCATCATCGTAATCCTGCAGGACGGCAGGGTAGTGGACAGCATCCTGCACTCTATGCAGGAAGGCTTGGACGGCACCGGGCCGATGGCGTCCCTGTCGGCTATGTATGGCATCCAGGCCGTGATCAACTTCCTCATTCCCAGTGCATCGGCCAAAGCCGCCATCACCATTCCCATTATGGCCCCGTTTGCCGATATGGTGGGCGTCTCCCGCCAGGCCATGGTGCTGGCCTTCCAGTTCGGCGATGGCTTCACCAATATGCTAACGCCCACTTCCGGCGTCCTTATG
>JAEEGK010032335.1_pt1 | contig 10236 bp, 10 predicted proteins | sample 8958771 | NCBI WGS metagenome assembly JAEEGK01 (sample SAMN16246547, study PRJNA631951) | gut metagenome | biome: gut microbiome; feature: rumen; material: SC-attached | host: Bos | place: Iran: Karaj | collected 2018-10 | reverse complement strand
TTCAAGGTTTCTTTCAAAAGTTTCTCAGCACTGCGATAATCGTGTTTAGCGTATTGTATCATAGCCTTATTGTCCATTACAAAAATATCGTTGAAGTCATCACAATTATTGACAAACGACTCTAATTCATAATTATAATGCGCCGCTGAATCTATAAAAGAATCCTTGTTTTCAAGAACAGCAAGTGCTAAATATCCATCGATTAATTGCAAATAAGAGTTTATTATTTTATCTAAACAATAGTCATCAAGATTGTCAATCTTGTCGAAATATTTCAATGCACGACGTGCCCAATTTATTGATTCTCGACAATCATTGATGTCTCTGTCGGAGTGATATAACATAGACAATACAGATGCCAACCCACCCATATCTTCGTAGTTATTAGACTTTTGTGCTAATTGAAAACCTTTAATAGCCGCCTCAATCCCCTGTTCTTTCATATTCACATCTTTGTAAAAATCTGCAATATTGTAATAGCAATAACACATATTTACAGTATCAGCATATTGTTGTGCAACTTGAAGTGCATCATATAGTGCCCGCCACATATTTTGATAATTATAAACATAATAATAATCGACACTCACATTAACCAATCTCGCAACATAAGATTGAATATCTCCAATAGATTTAGAAATTTCAGCGGATTTTTTACTATACTCTATTGCAAGTTCATGTTGATTTTTTCCAGCACAGCCCCAGCCCCAATAGCCATACAACTTAGCCAATCGAGAAGAATCCTTGCTATCAAACAAAGAAACGCCAATAGAAGAATATTTGATTACAGTATCTGGGTCATTTGATTCACGACCAATTTCTTCACACAGCCTAAACCTCGTCGTGTCTGACGTAGCGGCGGCGTACTCGCGCAAAAGGCTGTCCACGACGTCGAATTCTTCATCTTCGGCGTCGTCCTGTGCCTTCGCAAACAGCGACAGGCAAAGTATGACAGTCATTATGGCAATGCGCCTTAACATTATAATTGGATATTAATCAATTTCGGCGCAAAGATAACAAAAAAATGTTAAAGAAGTGGCAATAATTAATTATTAAGTTTATCTTTACCCCCAACTTAATCCCATTACCACAATGAAAAGAATATTACTTTTGATACTTTCGATAATCCTCGCTTGCGGGACGCTACAAGCGCAGGACGGCATCGTGTTTACGTTTACTTGCAACAATAATCCATTGAAACTCAATGAGATGATATACAAATCTTCTCGCGGGCTGACGTATCAGGTAAGCCAGGTGCAATATTTTGTAACCGACATCAGGATTATCAACAAGGACAAGTCGGTGAAGGATTTTCCGCAGAGTTGCCATTATGTCGATGTGGAGATTGCAAAGACATTGCAATGGATACCGGCGGCGGATTTTTCGCTGCAAAATACTGATAGTATTGAGTTTACATTTGGATTCAGTGCCGCGCAAAATCGCAGTTACAGGTTCAAGAATCCGCCTGAAAACTTGATGTTTTGGCCCGACTATCTCGGCGGCGGCTATCATTACATGAAGACAAACATACTTTACCTCGACGCCGACGGCAATACAAACGCTTTCAACTGCCACATCGGTCGCGGTCAGGTGTATAATGCTGATGGCGAACCAGTTGAGTATATCGACAATGATTTTCGCGTCAAGATTCCCGTCAAGCGGCAGGGCAGCAACGCCGTCATCAACCTCAACATCTCCACTATGTTCGACTACCCAAACGCCGAACTTTTCACCGACTATCGCGGCATTATGAACAATCAAAAGGCGATGAAAACCTTTTCAGAAAACATCAAGGCGGCGTTTGAACGGTAGCCCCGCACGTGTCCGCCGCATTTTGTCGGTTGATTATCCCAATTCAAAATGCCTGTCAACACATTCCGGCACGTTCTCAGGCTCGTGGGTGACGAGTATCAATGTCCTGTCGGGCTGCGCGGCGTATTGATTGATGAGTTGCTTGGCGCGGGATTTATTGGCGGCGTCAAGACCGTGCAGAGGTTCGTCAAGTATCAGAAGGTCAGGATTTTTTATCATCGTGCGGGCAAGCAAAACAAGGCGTTGCTCGCCGTCGGAGGTTTGCAGGAATGGGCGGTCGGCAAGGTGTCCGATGCCAAAAGTGTCCATTATCTCCTGTGCCTTTTGGTACTGTGCGTCGCTGCACTGGCGAAAAAGTCCCTGAGTATCAAAGAGTCCCGAAGCGACCACCTTTTTGCAGGGCTGGTTTTCGCGGAAGTAGAGGTGCATCTCCGCCGAGATGTAGCCGATGCGTTTTTTGATGTCCCAAATGCTCTCGCCCGTGCCGCGCTGACGGTCAAAGAGCATTATGTCCATATTGTAACTCCTTGGGTTGTCGGCGGTTATAAGGCTGAGGAGAGTAGATTTGCCGCTGCCGTTTGGTCCTGAGAGCGACCACTTCTCTCCCTTCCTGATTTGCCAACTAATACCCTCAAAAAGCGTCCTGGTGGGATATTTGATGGCGACGTTGCGGAGGTCGGCGGCGATGTCAAACTGTCGGTCGTCCTTGTTGAAGGGTTCGGGCAGTTGCAACGGAATATTGGATTTGCAATTAAAAATCATATTCTGAAAATCCTTGTCTGCCAAGAATTTATCCTTATCCATCTTAGGGAAATATTCAAGGTCGCGGCACGGTATCACCGACTTGGAGATTTCGGGAATGTCCTTGATGTCGGGCACCACAAAAATCATCTGTTGACGGTCGGCGATGTCGCTGAACACTTCGTTGAGGACGGCGCGGGTCTTGAAGTCGAGACCGATGAAAGGATTGTCGAAGATGACTATTTCGGGCTTTTTGATGAGTATCGTCGCAATCAAAAACCGCCTCAGCTCGCCCGACGACAGCATCAGCAATGTCTTGGGGAATAGCGGGCGCAGGTGCAGTTTTTCTATCCAAAAATCCTTGTCGGAGCCGGGCAGGTCGGCGATGAGGTTTTCGACGGTGGGGCGGCGCGTGTTTTGGATTGCGTCCCATTCGTTTTCCGTTGCCGAAAACCTTTGCTGATAGTACATATTGGCGTAGTCAGCCATTGTATATGCCGATTCAAAACCCGCCTTGATTACTTTACCTTTCTGATAATGAACGCCTTCGGGCAAAAACGACATCCTCATCACCCCCGACCTAACAATCACCTTGCCGGCAATCATTTCGGCGAGTTTGGTCTTGCCCGCACCATTTGCGCCCACAATAGTAGGATGTTCGCCCTTATAAACCGTAAGATTTACCTTGCTGCGAAAATCAATGCCATAAACAAACGGCTCTGCATCAATTAGTTCTATTAACTTATCCATAGTATTAATTCAAAGCAAAACAATTACTTTCAGGATGTAAAGGTAACAAAAAATGTAATATAACGCGGCGGAATTTGATGATTTATGTCAAATTCCGCCGCCATATCGAGAAACATCATAAAGCAAAAAACACGTTATTTTCAGCGGAAACTTCAAAAAAAATGACATTTCCGCTGAGAATAGCAACATTTTTACGCTATTTTCAGCGGAAAGTAACAACCTACAACATCATATACAACAGGAAACAACATTGGAGATTTATTTGCAGGGTAACGAAAAAAAGCCGCAAAGAAGAAAATTCTTTCTCTTTGCGACTGAAATATTGTTGGTTGTCGTGGCGACAGACAGTAATTTAGACGTTGTACACAACGTCTCTACTTGCGCTGCCAGTCGGTAACGACGCCGATTCTTTCGTTGACACGATCAGTGATGTTTTCCGCATACCAAGGTGCTCTAAAACATCTACTGATTGCAGCCACATTACGTCCATCCTCCAATTCATAAACCACCCAATACATAAGAACCAACTGCTTCCTTTCGATGCCGTCAGTATCCTTGTAGGTGTCTTGCCTCCAATTGCTGTACATAAGGCCAACACCACCAATCTTGCAATTGTTGAACTCCGGATGGTTTTCGAATCCCCTGTTGCGCTGCGACATTTCGTAATCCACAATCATCTTCATCACACCTTCATTGTCCCATTGAACTTGCTTTTCCAATTCTGCTGTTGTAAGTGCACGATTGGGATTGTAACTCAGTTTCCACATCTGGAAATTCTCTTCGTCGGTCACCAAACCAGCAAAGATGAAGGCTGTCAGCAATGGCGAGATTGTGACTTTGTTGCCAAGTGCCTTGGAATCACACAACGAAAGCATATTGTTACGAGCCTTAGCATAGCCATAATGTACCGTGCCAAAATAATCGTGCGACTGTTTGCCTTCCCTTACCATTTTCCACTCCATATTACCAGCTCCCATAAAATCGTTCAGGTAAATCTTGCCGATATTTTTGGTGACAATAGTTCCGTCGTTGCTCATAGAACCTACTGACTTGCCATTTTGGTCGGTTACATTGCCAGTGTTGGGGTCAATCTTATAGACCGCACCGGGAGTGTTGCCACCGTAAGTGGTTGTCATTGAGATTTCGAGCGTTGCAGGATTGTACATACAGACACCCTCTTTGTCCAAAAAGAACATATACATTCCTGCATTAGGGTCAGGCTGCGGAATACCAATCTTTTTCAATCTTTCGGCTTCTTCTGCCTTTTGCTTCTTGTCGCCGCCAGTCACCTTGCTCTTCGCCTTATTAACAAGACCTCCCAACTGAGCCTCGGCGTTGTAGTTAACGCCCATCATCAGTACGAGCAAAGCAATCAATGCCGCGAATACTGTTCTTCGTTTTTTCATAATTTGTAGAATGATTATTTGTTAATAATTGAATTGAACTGTCTAAGATTACGGCGAGGTCAATACGCCTACGCGCCGTAGGAACACAAAAAGTGCCTACGGCGGAGTATTATTTTGTATATCACTGAATGAATGAGTATTACAATGGATTAGAGGGCGGCTATTTTTACCCCCCGGTAAAGTTTACATTACTTTTTATATTTTTTATTACAAAACAATCCATCTATAATCGTCTTTATTGAATTTGTAATTATGAAGCAATAATTGCGCCAACACCGGTTTTATAGTTGTTATTTTTTGATGAAGTGAAAAAAATGTTGAGAGATTTTTTCAACCTTTAATCCCCCTCTTATATCTCCTTCACCAACCTTTTCCCCATTACTTCCTTCATCGCCTTTTCACCCTCGGAGGCGAGGCTGTCAATCTGTTTCATATCGCTAATCGACTGCAACGGGAAGCTCTCGTCCTCGCCGTAAGACTCTATGCGCGAGCAAATTGTATCTACGGAAATGTTGGCGGTGTCGGTGGCGGGGATGTAGATGGGACTGCCGCCGCCGTCGTTGCGGAGTTCGGCGAGAAGACCGACATCTTGAAGGCGTTGCGCCACGTGGAGAAACAGTTTTTGGGAGATTTTGAGTTCCTCGCTCCACGTAGTGGCATCCTTGGGCGGCTTGGATTCAGCGAAATTCTTCACGATTTTGGTCATCAGGAGTATAGAAACGCGCTTCATCAGCCTCGGACTTATGTTGCCGGCGGAGAGTTCGGTGGAATAATTGTTGACATTCTGAACCGAATACGCCACCTCGCAGCCGAGCAACACTATAATCCACGAGACTTGCAGCCACACCAAAAACAGCGGCAACGCGGCAAAACTTCCGTAAACCGCGCCGTATTCCGACACACCCACCTGAAACGCCACATACGCCCACTGCCACACCTGAAAAACAATGCCCGTGATAACGCCCGCCGAAACCGCCGACTTGAAATTGACCTTTGTATTGGGCATTATCAAATATACAAGCGTAAACACAATCGCCATCAACAAGTACGGCAACACATTGATAATCACAGTCAATACCGGCGAAAGATAATCCGTAAAATACTCGTCGAGCTTTGTCCTTACGAAGAAAGTCGCACTGCTCGCCGTGATTATCAGTATCGGCGAAAATACCATAATTGTCATATAATCAGTAACTTTGCGCAGGATTGGGCGGTTTTTCTTGATGTTCCACATAAAATTGAACGCCTCTTCCACGTGGCTCAGCAGCTCAAACACCGCGTACAGGAGCATTATGACGCCAATGCCCGCGATGATACCGCCCTTGGCGTTTTCGAGCATCGACGACGCAAAGGAAATCAGATAATCGGCGGTCTCGGGATTCGCGGCGAAACTATCACGTATCAAGTCAGTTACAATGGTTTCCAACCCAAAACCCTTGGCGAGCGCAAATGCCAACGCGACCACCGGCACCGACGACAGCAAGGTAAAATACGTCAACGCCGATGCCCTTACCGCGCAACCATTCTCAATAAAACCGCGCACGGCTATTATCAAGATTTTCAATATGTTGAACGCGCTGCGCTTGCGGGTTGACATATTGTCCATATCCGCCCGCCAGATGTCCTTTACCACAAAATCCTTGGCAGCGTTGTATTTGTCGATTAGTTTTGCCATAATTACAATTATTTTCCAAAAACTTTAACGTAATACTCCACAATGTCGTTGACTTCACACGCACCTTGTTTGTCCCTGACATACATTTCGCCGATTACAACTATAATGCTGTCGTTTTCGGCGCGGAAATAGCGTGGAGGATACTCTTTGAACGCCGCCAGATTGGCATTGATGGTATCCTGGATGGCATATTCCAATACAACCCGTCCGTTGCGCGATACAATCAACGTCTTGCTGTCGTTGTCGAATCTTGATTCACAATCCAACAGATAACGCTTTGCACCGTCTATCGGCATCGCGTCGGTCAATTCGGCAATTTCCAACAACTCATATTCCGCACTATTGTCATCACCCGAACGGCGATATTTGTTAGTAGTGTACCAATAGGGCCAATCCTCGTATTTGTCAACGAGAGTGTCGCATCGGTGCTGATGCCTAAGGTAATTAAACTCAGAACGCAACATCTCATACTTGGCATTTGCGACGCTGTCCTGCAATATACTTTCGATGTCCACTTCACTGCGGAGCGTCCAAGTGCTGGTATCAAAAACACCAATCTCCTGGGCGTGGCTCACCAAACGCGAATACTGATTCCGCACGCTTATGTTGCTGGCAGAAATTGGCGGTATGCACGTGAAAATCACCATCACAGCCATCAAAACGATGGTCATCAGGTTGTAACGGTTGGCGGCGGGGATTTTCAGCATAAACGGGAACACGGTCATCAACACATTGACAATCAACAGATAGACTCGCCATTCGGTGAGACCGTATTCGTTGATGCGATAGATAGTGCCTATCCAGAGCAAGACAATCGGCGCGATGGCGATGTAAGTGAAATTGTTGTAAAACCAATCGAAATGGCTATTGTCCACCAACTTATTGAGCAAATTGCCCACCAAGACCAAACCAATATATATGCTCACCATATAAGCCACGCCGCCGCGAGGAAGTTCCATCGCAAAGAGGATTTTCAATACATACACCAACAGCACAAATGTATAAATCACCAACGCGGGAGACAGTATGAAATCCACAATAATGCGCAACAGCCGGCTGCCATAATTTTCCTCTTTGTTAAAATGCTCCTGCAAATAGCAGAATGTCAGCGGCAAAATTACAAACCCAACGAAAATATTGACGTGCGCCAACAGATGTTTCAAATCAGCATTAAAAAGGTATATCACCGACCCGATGATGGCGGAAACCATCGCCGACAATATCAGACTAAGCAACCCCGCAGACGCCATCTGTCCAAGCCTGCAAATCACAGTGTTGGCGAATTGACGGTTGTCGTTTTTGGTGAGGTCGGCGGCAAGGACGATGAAAGCAATTATATTCATCACCCAAAACCACGGCTGCTCAATCATCCTGGCATTATGGAAGCCAAGGTAAGCCACCCATATCAAAAAATACGACGCATAATAGGCTATCTTGTTGATTTTGCGGAGGGTAATTGCTATTACAAACAATATTAACACAAACGCCAATGGGTAAAACTCGTGTATCACCCTCTCCACGCCCAACATCGACGCAATGGCAAACGTCAATCCCATCGCCGTCTCCACAGGAAATTCGGCAGGCGCAGACTTCACAGATTCTAATATGTCTTTTATCTTAATCATAGCCAACACTTATTAATTTTGATGTGGCAAAGATATTGAAATCTTGGCAAAAATGAAAAAAATAGCACAAGAATTTCGTTTTATAAATTTACACAAATTTAATAAAAAAAACAAAAACATTTAACATGTTTAAAAAAGATATATGTTTAAATTTGCAATGACAAAAAAAATTAACAGTTTTTGTCAAACGAAGTTAATATTCATTAAACAACGAAACAAAAAATGAAAAAATTATTCATCATTGCAGCAGTTGCTGCGACAGCACTCCTCTCGAGCTGCGCAAGCACAAGCACAGTATGTGGTGTTGGTGGTATCTACACTAACGTTAAGGAAGGTGTAACCGCAACATCCAACAACGTAGGAAGCAAGGTTGGTACCGCATCTGCCACCAACATCCTCGGCATCATCGCAACTGGCGACGCAAGCATCAGCACAGCAGCCAGCAACGCAGGCATCAAGAAGATTAGCCACGTTGACGCAAACAAGAAGTGCGTCCTCGGCATCTTCTCGACCTACGAGATTTTCGTGTACGGAGAATAATCCTAAAAAACTACAGTAAAGCACGGGAATGCCGTAAGTAAAAAATACGGCGTTCCTTTTTTCTATATATTGCAATGAAAATAAAAATACTTCTATTGACACTTTTATGCCTATTATGCAATAGCATAGTTAACGCACAGAAAATTTCAAAAAGATTTGTGTCCAAAAGCACCGAAACTGGCATAATATACTTCATCAAACCATACGAAATGCCGTACCAGGGCAGTAACAGGGTGGTTGCCAAACCAATGCTATACGACCTAACAATTATCACCAATTCAGACTCAGTGGCATTTTGCACCTCAATCTTCACCAAAGAACCCGTGTCATTGGAAAATGCACAAATCACCATATCCGACGGCACAACATACACCCTGCCACTACAAAAAATTGTCGTCGGCATGGAAAAAAAGCATTACAAAAACAGATACAGGTTTTACATCACCAAAAAACAACTTGATGCAATGTACGGCGGTGCCAAGCCTTTTGATGTAAACTTTGGCAACGGCATAGTATTTTCAATTGCAAAAGGCTCATGGGCAGCCGAAAGCCAGACCTACAAAACTATACTTAACCTTTCTACCATCAACGAACAAATACAAAGCACCCAATAATCAACCCACTAACTGCACCGCCGACTCCGAATCTGCGGTGCAGTTTTTTTTATTTGCAAAATTCACCACAAATGCCTAACTTTGCGCAAATTTTGCAAAAATGACACAAAACCACACGACATACCTCTCCCTCGGCTCCAACATCCCCGACCGCGCAGCCAATCTAAGCCGCGCCGTCAATTGCATTGCCGAATCAATAGGGACAGTCACAATGCAATCCCCAATCTACGAAACCCAATCGTGGGGCTACACCGACGGCGACTACCTCAACCAAACCATCGCCGTAGAGACCGCGCTCCCGCCACAACAACTATTAACCGTCGCCGCCGCCATCGAAACCGCCCTTGGGCGCGTCCGCAGCGGCAACGGATACGAGGCGCGGACGATAGACATAGACATTTTGTTTTATGATAATGAAATCATTGACAGTCCACACCTTACAGTACCTCATCCAAAAATTGCTTTAAGGCGTTTCGTATTGCAGCCCACGGCGGACATCGCCCCCGACTATCTGCACCCGACGCTCCACAAAACCATCAGTCAACTCCTCGACGAGTGCCCCGACACCGGAAAGGTTAGAAAATTCGTAATTCATAATTCGTAATTCATAATTCGTAATTCGTAACTCATAATTCGTAATTGAAAAAATGATCGCCATCAACAACGTAACGGTAACATTTTCAGGCAACGACCTGTTTCAAGATATAAGTTTTGTAATCAACCCCAAAGACCGCATCGGTCTGACGGGCAAGAACGGCGCGGGCAAATCGACGCTCCTAAAAACCATTGTCGGCATACAACCCGTTGACAAAGGCTCTGTAACCATTCCAAACGGCGTTACAATCGGTTATCTGCCACAACAGATGGAACTCCCCGAAGGTCGCACCGTGATGGAAGAGGCGTTGACGTGTTTTGAGGACGCCAAACGGCTCGAAGAGGAAATCAACAACCTTTCCGCCCAAATCGCCACGCGAACCGACTATGAATCAGAATCTTATATGTCGTTAATCCACCGTATGACCGAAGCCACGGAACGTCTCGAACTTCTTGGCGGCTCCAAGCGCGAGGCAGAG
>JAEEGK010032332.1_pt1 | contig 10237 bp, 17 predicted proteins | sample 8958771 | NCBI WGS metagenome assembly JAEEGK01 (sample SAMN16246547, study PRJNA631951) | gut metagenome | biome: gut microbiome; feature: rumen; material: SC-attached | host: Bos | place: Iran: Karaj | collected 2018-10 | reverse complement strand
ATGAACTTACAATCGCTGACAAAGGCCTTAGGCACGGTCTGGCCTTCGAGCTGTTCTCACACTGACGACTTTTTAAGCTCCTCAAGGCCGCTCTCGCACAGCTTCACTATGGAGGCAGCCGCATTTTTTATGGCATTAGGGTTGTCGCCGTCGGTAGGGTTTTTCAGCATCAGCTGGAGCTGGTCCTCATCTCCCTGGGCAAACTTAACGTTCAAAGAGAGCGTCTTTTGAATCTCGTCGTACTGCCCGGCTAAATCGGCAAGGGCTTCTGTGTCTTTCTTATCTATAGCTTCAATCAGGGCGTTGAAGTAGTTGCGGATCACCGAGTACTGGATAAACTCAATCTCCAGCTTGGATAGAGCAGTCACCTCGATCTTGTCCACATCTTCAATCTTCTTCTCTGCCAGCTCCGTAATATTTCCGGCGTGATAAAAGACATGGTCCACAGCCACCGACTCAAGGTAAAAGCCGTTCTGCTCAAGCCAGGCCCGAAAACCCACCAGCACATCGCTTATGTATTTCTCGCCATGAGGTGTGAACTGTACTTCCTTGCCGTTTACAAATATCTGCATATTATTCGATATACTCAAGCATCTTAAGCAGGATACGGCTGGAATTGGCCCCTGCTATATCTCCGAAATTCTCGTAGCTGTCATGAGCCTTGCCATCTGCCTTGTCAGATAAAGCGCGGATAACCACGAATGGTTTGCCGTACTTGATACATATTACAGCTACCGAAGCGCCCTCCATCTCGCATGCATAGGCGTCATACTCTTTTTTAAGCATCTCGACATATGTTTCTGATGCGATGAACTGGTCGCCTGTTGCTATTGTTCCTTGGAAGACATGCTCTTTCCCGACAACTTCTACAGCTGCTTTATATGCAAGCTCCACAAGAGCCTTGTCACAGTAATAGTATTCGCCGGGCTCCCTGCTTATTCCTGGATCGCCCGAAACCCACATGAAACCATTGTTGGTGATTATGCCATAATCGTGCTCAACCAGCCTTGTGGCCACAATCTCGTCAAGGACGTTCATTCCATCAGCAACTCCACCTGCTATGCCGGTAAACAGCACTTTTGAGATGTTATATTTGTTCAGCATTGAGGTGATACCGGAAGATGCCCGCACTTTTCCTATGCCTGCTCTTGTGATTACCACATCCTTGCCCCGCAGCTTGCCCACGTGATATTTCACTCCGCCGATCTGGTCCACTTTCTCAATTTTGGCTTCATTGAGAAGTACGCTGATTTCGTTATCCATGGCAGAGATTATTCCTATGCGCTCCACATCGCCCTTATGGGAGCAGCCAGTAAAACACAACAAAGCAATTAATAATGCAATAATAAAAGATTTTTTGTAGTTCATGCCCACATTATACCAGCCAAATTGTCATCAAACAAGACTGTTTTATATTTGACATAGTAAATTATGAAAGGTTTTGGGATGCATTCAAGCTGATGGATTCCAAGCCTAAAGACCTGATCAAGCCATACGTGCTTATCTAATTTTTAGAAAATTTGAATGGAATGGTAACCGTGGTGTTACCAGATTTCACTTTACTGAATGTCCAGCGGCTGACAGCGTTTTTGATTTCAGAGTCAAACTCACTAAAACCAGTATTGCTGGATACAGTTGAAATACTTATGATTTCACCGCCAGGAGCAATAGTGAATTTCAGTTTAACTGTTCCTTCAAACTCCTTTTTTTGCAGAAATTTACTATAGAGATGTTTAATACCTGGGGTTCTCTGTCGCACTACTTTCATGATGTCCGCAGCTGAACGAGTTCCACCACCTGCATTTATGGTGATATCACGCATTGACGGAGTCTTGACCGAACCCGAGCCGGTAGACTGCAGGGTGACAGTATCTTCAGATTCCCTATTTCCGCTGTCGCAGGAAAGGATAAAAATAGCGAATAAGACTGCAAGAAAAAGCAGAGTTTTCTTCATGGTTAAAATGATACAACCACATTTTGACTAAGTCAATGCAGTGGAATATAGAGTTGACAGAACAGCATTTCTATATGATATTTTAAAAAGGAGAATTATATGAGTACAAGTTCAAAAGTATTTATCGGTATTTCCGGTATTCTGTTCATAATTGCAGGCATAATGTGCCTAGCCAGCCCGGGTGCCACACTGCTTTCACTGGCATTTATCCTTGGTTTCTTTACCCTGGTTTCCGGAATCCTCTCCATGTGCTTCTATTTCAGCGGCTTCAAGGCAGTTGAGGGGAGCGGCTTTGTCCTGTTTGCTTCTATTGCTGATATCCTCATAGGATTATTCCTGCTGGGACATCAGGTGTTTGTGGCAGCTGCTATTCCCTTTGTGTTTGCATCCTGGATTCTGGTGGCTGGTGTGCTGGCAGTAGTTCATGCTATCGATTTCAAGAGAGCAGGTTACCCAGGTTGGAATTTGCTTCTTATATTCGGCATCCTGACAGTTATATTCGCAATCTGTTCTTTCGTGGACCCGGCACTCAGCGCATTCACAATCACATTTATGGTGGGATTTGCCCTCATCAGCCGTGGTGTGAACCGCTTTGTGTTCCTTGTCGGAGTTAAGAAGCTTTTAGAATAGCTTTACTTTTTGTGCTGGATCAGATTGATTATGAATCCTGATGGGGATTTAAGAAGCACGAATTTGGAAGACGCTGTATTTATCGTTCCATCATTCACATATTCCTCAAACCCCTGAGCTTTGAACAGTTTGTATGCCTCGTCAAAATCATCCACGTTGATTCTTATTCCTGTTAAATCACTTGGAAGTGTCCCATTATGTACGATATCCAGCGAGAACCCATTCGCATTTTTCAGCCGGAAAACTGAATTATCAATGCCGTTGATCCCAATGCCTTCTTTTGTGTGGCGTCTTTCAAAACCAAGTTCCTCAAAAAATTTTATGAGGTCCTCAGGGTGTGCTGTGACAATAAGAGGATTAAAACTTGTAATCTTCATAATACTTTTCCTTTTTTAAAACTATTTTTTTCTCACGGTAAGACTATATTTGAATTGCCTTCCTCGGTCACATATCTGAACTGGAACTCATCAAGTTCTTCCTCATCATAGATGGAGTACATATGTAATTCTGTATCCCATCGGTCTACTGCTTCCTTAGCACTGTAAGCATCAACAGTCATTTCTTTTGAGATTCCCAGGTTATCGCTATAATGCACTATAAACTTTGGCATAGGTCGTCACTCCGCATCGGGCATAAGCAGTGCTGCGATGATGTAGGCCAGAAGCCCTGTTCCACAGCCTAGAACAAGCACAAGCCAGATAATCCTAACAACAGTAGGATCCATATCAAGATATTCTGCGATTCCGCCACATACTCCCCAGATTTTCTTGTCTCTTGATTTCCTAAGTTCTTTGTTCGGCATTGGTTACTCCTATTAACTTAACAATCAAGTTATGGATTACAGACCTTACAAGCCGTATAACCCTCTTTAATTGCCTGTTCTTTTGATAATGATTTTGTTTTTGAATCTTTGATTGTATGGCAATTTTCTTTGTGATATTTCTTACCATTTTCTGTAATATATACGGTTATGCTTTTCTTTTTATCAGTACTATTGGGTTTATCAGAATTTTGAGCAATAAGCATAGTTGCAATAAAAAAAAGAATAATTGTAAATAGTATTTTACGTTTCATAATACTAATATGTCATATTCTATTAGTTATTTCAAGAATAATCAGCAATTCAGCAGTCTGCACTTGTACTCGTCAAGCAGGTCGTTGACCGCGTTAACATCATATATCTTGTTAATAAAACAGAACCTGATAATCAGGTCATAGTGATTGTTTTTTGGAATGGAGTAGGCTGCACTGTCTAAGAGTTCTACAATTTCCTTCTCGTTCAGTTCCAGGGAAAGCCCCAGCAGTATGACGGTCTCCTTGCTCGGGTGATAGTTCTTGTCGCTACGTATTTTGGAGAACAGCCTGCGGTCCAGGTGCACCTTGTTGTATACCTCGCTGTCGTTCAAACCGCGTTCTTCGATCATCCGGAACAGCACGGTCTGGAATTTATTCAAGTCCTCATTTTCGGCAATGAAATCAGCAATAGGGGATTTGGATGCACATGGTTCTCGTACCAGAAGCTCAGTATTACATGAGTCATATGTTGGTTCTGCGATGGAGCAGCAGACACCAGGGCGAAACCTTCTGGGATTAATGATTTTTGCCGGGTGTTTGTCCAGATACTTCTCGATATATTTCTGTAATTTCTCTTTCAGGTTCACCATACTTATATTATATCATTTGTCGCTTTGAAAGTGACCAATTTATGCAAAAAAACTTCTAAAATTTGCACATAAGGAAGGTAAAATATGAAAAAAACTACAGAAAAACAAATGGACGTTGTATTTATCCTGGACAGAAGCGGCAGCATGGCCGGGTCGGAGAAAGACACAATCGGAGGTTTCAACAGCTACCTCAAGAAGAACCGTAAGAAGGATTACCTGGTGACCACAGTCCTCTTCGATGACCGCTATGATAAGCTCTATGAGCAGGAACCGATAAGCGAGGTTGAGGATCTGGATGAAGACACTTATTTTGTCCGTGGCTGTACTGCGCTCCTTGATGCTGTGGGCAAGTCCATCAAGCTGATGGAGCGAAAGGCTGAGGGCAAGGTTCTGTTTGTCATCACCACCGACGGCTATGAAAATTCATCAGAGAAATACACCAAGGAACAGATTAAGGAGATGATAACCGGGCACAAAGAGTGGGAGTTCATGTATATCGGAGCTGATGTGGACTCTTACAGCGAAGCAAGTGCAATCGGAATCTCGGCAGATCATACCTCTAACTATAAAAAAAGCAAGAAGGGTATCAATATGCTGTATGATGCTGTAGGAGTGGCCTGCTCATGCTGCCTCGCGGAAAAGGATATCGGCACCGAATGGAAGAAGGAATTAGACAACTACATCAAAGAGAATAAGAAGTAAATAACTCCTATGGGGGAGTGTTATTACTGCGGGTAAAGTGATATAATAAAAAGCAGTTAAGGAGCATCGAAATGAAAATCACAACATTTAACCCGCAGATAATAACAAAAGACGCAGAAGCTCTTGTAAAGCTGTTTGAGAAGCTGGGCTTCGAGAAACGGCATCAGCAGGAAGGAATAGGGGAGCTGGATGTAAAAGGCATCCGCATGAAGGACGCAAACGGCTTTACCCTTGATGTCTCTCAGCCCGATGCACTGCCTCCCGGACCAGATCTGGTGGCTATCCGCATGAATGTGGATGATTTTGACGAAGCCTATAAGCTTCTGACCTCTAAGGGCTTTAAGAATTACTATGGCGACAACACTGCCAGCACTAGGACAGGCAAGTCTGCAATCATGATCTCACCAACCGGTTTCGCAATCAACCTTGTCCAGCATCTTAAATAAGTGTGTCTATCTTGACAGATAGCAGATTGGTCAATAATATTTAGCCTGAATGGACGATTAGCTCAGTGGATAGAGCACTTCCCTCCGGAGGAAGGGGCCGGGAGTTCGAGTCCCCCATCGTCCATTTTTTTATTTCTTCATAACCAGAATTACAGCCACAAGAATGCACAGGAACGCTGCCAGGTAGTTCCACTTGAATTCCTCTCGCAGGTAAAGCACAGAGAACACCGAGAACACAGAAAGGGAGATGACCTCCTGTATTATCTTGAGCTGTGCAGTAGTGCAGTAGCGGGATCCAAGCCGGTTAGCAGGCACTTGGAAGCAGTACTCGAAGAAGGCGATTCCCCAGCTTACCAGGATGACTATGATCAGGCTTGTGGACTTATGCTTCAGGTGTCCGTACCATGCAAATGTCATGAATGTGTTTGAAATCAGCAATAATAAAACTGTATACCACATGTATTTATTATAAAATTTTACTTGACATATTGGAAGAGGGGGTGTATACTCAAAATATAATTAGTTAGACAAACTAACTAAATGGTAGCGTATGAATAGTTCAGACCAGTTAAGCGATATCCTTCTCCAGATGTACAAAAATGTCATCAACTTGGAGGATAATGCCCGCAAGAACGTCAATTTCCGTATAAACCTTTCCATAAATGAGATTCACTTCCTGGAGGCTGTGGCCGCAGGGTGCAAGGGGGGCTGTACAATCAGCAGGCTTGCTGACCTCCTCAACATCTCGAAGCCTTCCGTAACAGTTATGGTCAACAAGCTGGAGAGTAAGGGATTTCTTAAGAAGAACCCTAGTATCGAGGATGGCCGTTCTGTAAAAGTTATCCTTACACACGAGGGAGCCAAGGTAAATGCTTACTACCGCTATTTCCGCCGCCGTATGGTGAAAAAGATTAATGATGGCCTTACCGAACAGGAGAAGGAGTTCCTGGCCAAGGCATTTGAGAAAATAAATATTTACTTCAAAGAGAGTCTGGAAGAAAAAAATGAGCTTTAGAATTGTTTCGACAGGCAGCTATGTGCCTGAAAAAATACTGACTAATGAAGAGCTGTCCCACATGGTGGAGACAAATGATGAATGGATCACCCAGAGGGTTGGAATCAAGGAAAGGCACATCTCGGTGGATGAGCCTACCTCCGAGCTGGGCTATAAAGCCGCCCAGAGGGCCCTGGACGCAGCAGGTGTCACCGCAGACCAGATCGATATGATCATAGTGGCTTCCATCACCGCAGAGTACAAATCCCCCAACGTAGCCTGCATGATACAGAAGAAGCTGGGTGCCACCTGCCCGGCCATGGACATAAACTGTGCCTGCAGCGCCTTTGTGTTTGCCCTTGAGACAGCAGCCGGCTACTTTGCCCGGGGCAAGGTACAGAGGATGCTTGTAGTGGGTGCCGAGCGTCTTTCTGCCACAGTGGACTGGCAGCACCGATCAACCTGCGTCATCTTCGGCGACGGTGCCGGTGCAGTGCTCCTGGAGAAGGGGGACAACTACCTTTCATCCAGGCTCCATTCCTACGGCGACAACGATATAATCCGCATCCCCAACTACGCAGGCGATTCCCCATTCTACAAGGGACCCATCGAGAAGCCTGTGATCAACATGCACGGCCAGGAGACCTTCCAGTTCGCTGTAAAGTCCATCTGCCGCGACATTCAGGATGTGGCTGCCGACGCTGGTATCCAGGTGTCTGACATAAGCTGGGTAGTACCTCATCAGGCCAACAGCCGGATCATAGACTACGCAAAGAAGAAGCTCCCCATTCCGGGCGACCGCTTTTATCTTAATATAGAACGTTATGGAAACACCTCTTCAGCAAGCATTCCCATCGCGCTTGATGAACTAAATAGAAAGGGCTGTTTCAAGAGAGGCGAGCTGTTAGCTCTCTGCGCCTTCGGGGGCGGACTCTCAAGCGCAGCCTGCATAATCAGATGGTAAGGAGTTAAAAATGGATATTTTTGAGAAACTGAGAGACAAAATTGTAGAAAAGATTGACTGCGACCCAAGCAAGGTTACACCGAACACATCACTGATCGGCCTGGGAATCGATTCCCTGGACACAGTGGAGATGATCATGGACCTGGAGGAGGAGCTGGGCGTAGAGCTGGAGTTTGACGAGGCTGTGACTACAGTTGACGACCTGGTTAAATTCATCGAGAAGCGCCTTAAGGAGAAAGAGAATGCTTAACTCTGAGCTCTGTTCTATCCTGGGGATTGAGTATCCTATCTTCCAGGGAGGAATGGCCTGGATTGCCGACGGCAAGCTGGCTGCAGCTGTCTCCGAGGCTGGCGGACTGGGAATCATCTCTGCGATGAATGCCGGTGCCGACTACCTTAAGAAGGAGATTGAGACTGCCAGAAGCCTGACAAAGAAACCTTTCGGTGTGAACATCATGCTGATGAGCCCCCATGTGGCAGAGGTTGCCCAGGTGGTTGCCGACCTGAAGGTTCCGGTGGTGACTACAGGCGCAGGAAACCCGGCCAAATATATGCCTATGTGGCAGGAGGCAGGTATCAAGGTTATCCCTGTTATCCCTTCGGTTATGCTTGCAAAGCGGATGGAGAAGCTGGGTGCAGTTGCAGTTGTGGCAGAGGGGGGCGAGTCGGGCGGCCATATAGGCGAGCTCAACACAATGGCCCTTGTTCCGCAGGTTGCTGACGCACTGACTATTCCAGTTATCGCAGCAGGCGGTATCGGCGATGGCCGCGGTATTGCCGCAGCCTTCATGCTTGGTGCCAAGGGTGTGCAGATGGGAACCAGGTTCCTGGTGGCAGCTGAGTGTGGAGTGCATCCCAACTACAAGGCCAAGGTGCTTAAGGCTAGCGATATAGATACCATAGTTACAGGCCGCAAACTGGGGCACCCGGTGCGCAGCCTCAAGACCAGCTTCTCAAGGAACTTCTTCCGGCTTGAGGCTGACCCCACCGTCCCCAACGAAGAGCTTGAGAGCGCCGGAATCGGTGCCCTCCGGGCCGCCGCTGTGGATGGCGACGATACCAAGGGCTGCTTCATCGCAGGCCAGATAGCAGGTCTTGTGAACAAGGAGCAGACAGCCAAGGAGATCGTCGACGAGCTTGTACAGCAGGCCGAGGCACTGCTTAAAGGGACAAAATGGGTAAAATAGCATTCTTATTCGCAGGCCAGGGGGCTCAGTACCCTGGTATGGGCAAAGACCTGGCCGATAACAGCAGTGCCGCAAAGGCAGTGTTTGCAATGGCAGACAGCGTGCGGCCCGGTACGTCGGCCCAGTGCTTCGGCGGCACACAGGAGGAGCTTTCCCTTACCGCCAACACCCAGCCCTGCATATTCTGCGTTGACCTTGCTGCCGCCAGGGCACTGGAGGAGCAGGGTGTGCGCTGCGACGCAGTTGCCGGCTTCTCGTTAGGCGAAATTGCAGCCCTGACTTATGCAGGGATGCTTTCTGACCAAGACGGGTTCAAGCTTGTATGCCGCCGCGCCCAGCTTATGAACGATGCCGGCTCTTCGGTGAAGAGCATCATGGCAGCCGTTCTTAAGCTTGACAACGCAAAGGTGGAGGAGCTTGCAGCCAGATACCAGCATATCTATCCGGTGAACTACAACTGTCCGGGACAGCTGGTGGTGTCGGGGGCGCCTGAAGAGATGGAAAGCTTCAAGCTTGATGTGAAAGGTGCAGGCGGAAGATATCTGCAGCTGCCGGTGAGCGGAGGCTTCCATTCCCCATTCATGGCATCTGCTGCTGAAGAATTTGCTAAAGAATTATCCAATTATAGTTTTAAAACATCTAAATTTGATATTTATTCAAACTATACTTCTAAAAAATACAACAATTCTGTGCAGGAACTGCTGACATACCAGATCAAGAGTCCGGTTAAGTGGCAGGCCCTGATTGAGAACATGATTGCAGACGGAGTGGACATTTTCATCGAGTGCGGCCCAGGACACACCCTGTCCGGCTTTGCCTCGAAGATAAACGGCAGTGTCCGCATCTACAACGTGGAGACAAGTCAGGATGCACAGCGAATAGCTGAGGAGATTAAAAATGCTTAAAGGAAAAGTTGCGGTGATAACAGGGGGTTCCAGAGGAATAGGCTTCACAGTAGCCCAGAAAATGGCTGAGAACCACGCTGATATTGCCCTTATAGATGTAGGAAACATCGAGAACACACAGGCTTCCTGCGACATGCTCAAGGTTTTCGGCATAAATGCCCGCCCATACCAGTGCGATGTCTCTGACTTTGCCGCTGTAAAGGCTACAGTGGCCCAGATCGCAAAGGATTTCGGCACCATCGACATCCTGGTGAACAACGCCGGAATCACAAGGGACAGCCTTATCTTCTCCATGAGCGAGGAGAACTGGGATGCGGTAATCAACATCAACCTGAAGAGTGTGTTCAACATGACCAAGCACGTAAGCCCCATCTTCCTGAAGAAACACTATGGAAAGATCATCAACATCAGCTCCATAGCCGGACTTATGGGCAATGCAGGGCAGGTGAACTATTCTGCATCCAAGGCCGGAATCATCGGCGTTACCAAGACTATAGCGAGAGAGCTGGGTGCCAGAGGAATCTGCTGCAATGCGGTGGCACCTGGTGTCATCGACACAGATATGACAAAGGACCTGCCAGGCCGGGACAAGCTAATCGACGCTGTTCCTATGAAGAAGGCTGGAAAGCCCGAGGATGTGGCCAACCTGGTTCTTTTCCTTGCCAGCCCTGTATCTGATTACATCACTGGCGAGGTTATCCGCGTAGACGGCGGAATGGCAATGTAAGGAGAATTATGAGACGAGTAGTTGTTACTGTTCTATAACGATTGGTTCGCCCGAGCAGAGCTGA
>JAEEGK010032329.1_pt1 | contig 10237 bp, 3 predicted proteins | sample 8958771 | NCBI WGS metagenome assembly JAEEGK01 (sample SAMN16246547, study PRJNA631951) | gut metagenome | biome: gut microbiome; feature: rumen; material: SC-attached | host: Bos | place: Iran: Karaj | collected 2018-10 | reverse complement strand
ATAATAATATAAAAAAAAATATAATAAAAAAAAAAATAAAAAATAAAAAAATTAAAAATGAAAATTTAAAAACTGATGAAAATAATATTAATAATAATAATAAATTAAAAATAAATTCTTCAAGAAAAAATAATAATAATAATAGTTTTTCAAAGAAAAAAATTATTATTCCAAACAATAATAGAAACAAAAGTATTAATAATAAATATTTTAATAATAATAATTCAGTAAATAAAAAAATGATAAAAAATAATTCAAATAAAAATTTAATATCAAATTATAATACCGAACATAATAATAATAATTCAAACAATGAAAATAAAATACAAACAATTAATTTAAAATCTAAAGCAACAAATGATGAAAATAATAATAATAATGAAGAAAATAAAATTTTTAACAACGAAAAAAATAATGACATCAACAGTTTAAGTTTTAATAGTTTAAATAATAATAATAATAATAATGCAATAATATTTGATGAGCCTTTAGAAAAATTAAGATTAAAAATTCAAGAATTAGAAAATAAAATTATAAGTGAAAAAGAATAAAAAATAAATAATATTTAATTTTTTTTAATTAATATAAATAAAATATAAATATTCTCATTAAAAATAAATATTAATTTTTAATGGGCAATAATATTTATGAATGCCTGTTTACAAAAAATATTTGTAATATGCCAATAATTAAAAGTGAATTTAGATTAAATAATAATAATATTAATAATATTAATAATACTGATAATAATATTGATAATATTGATAATAATTTAGATAAAAATAATATTTATAATAATAATGATGAAAAAGATAATAACAATAACAATAATATAAATACAGAACATAGTTTTTTAAAAAGCACAAATAACAAATCAACCGAAAATTTATTTTACAATAATAATAATAATAATAATTTTACAGAAATTACTGATAAAATTAATAATAATAATAATAATATCAATAATAATAATAATAATAATAATAATAATAGAGTAAACAATGAATTAAATAATAATATGAATTTTTTATTTGGAAATAATAATATTAATAATATAAATAATATAGGTCATGGGAATAATAATAACAACAATAGAGGATTTTACAGACAAGGGGTAAGAATAGGAAGATGGGGTCATGTTCCTTCTAATATAATATCTTTTATTCCTTTTAATGAAAAAATATGTTTTTTAGGAACTAATAAAAGTTTGATTGTATATAATTTTATTAACAATCAAATTCAATTAACTATTGATAAAGGAGTACCTTTAGCGGATAAAATGTTAAAATTAAAGAATAAGAAAGTTTTATTAATTAATAATTATTCTGTGCCTCAATTTTCCATTATATGTTAAAAATTAATTATTATATAGTTAATTTATTTAGTGTTTGGATAAAATTTAATATTATATAATTTGAAAAATTTATAAAGAAATTTTTATTTTAGTTTATATAATATTTCTAAATATGATATAATCATTGAAATCATTCATTTAAATTTTTAATTATTTTGAAATCATCATAAAATTGAATTATAAAGAAAAAATTTATTTATTTAAAATAAATATATATTTATATTTAAATAAAATAAAAGAAAAATTTAATAAGAATATACCAAATTGGGAAAACTAATATTATTTTTATATTAATTCATAATTAAAAAATAAGTTTTTATATCTATTTTTTTTATACATATATTCTAAAAAGTTTAAAAATAATTTTTTAACCCTTATTGTCATGCAAAAATTAAAATAAATGGAAGAAAAAAAAATGTCTTTTTTTTCTGATGATATTTCAGAAGATTCTGAAAATCTTTTTGATTCACAAAATTCTGAACAAGATTATTTTTCATTAAATAAAAAAACTGAAAATTTGTTTGGGGAAAAAATTACTATCTATACATATAATGAAAAAACAAGAGGAGAGACTGATTTTAATAAAGAAAATCACCTAGATTATAAGAATTTGATAAATTCAAATGAAAACAATGATTCAATTATTAAATCAAATTTTAATGAGAATAATATTGAAGAAATTATAGAAAGCAATGATTTTGAAAGAGAAAATGAAAATGAAAATAATTATAATGAAATAACAAATATTAAAACGTCAAATGAAATAATTGTTAAATTTAAAGTAGAAAAAAAGAAAACAGGAAGGGGAAAAAAAGGAGAGAAAAAAAAAAGAAATAATAAAACTCATACATTAAATTCTCGTGATAATATGATAAGAAAAATTAGAATTTATTCAATTAGATTTGGATTAAATTTAATTAATAATTGTATAAAGAAAGATTTTGGAAAAAAAACAAGAAGAATAATTAGAGGAATTTCTAAAGAAATAACTTCTGATATTACAATAGATTTTAATTTAAAATTTTTTGAAACAACTTTAGGACAAATTTTTTCTAATCCAATAAATGATAAATTTAAAGTTAGAGATAAATTTCAAAATATTAAAGAAATTAATAAAATTAGAGAATTAAGAAAAAAATCAGAAAAAGCATTATATATTAATGAGTTATTAGATTTAAAGTTTAAAGAAATTTATGATATGTTTGTTTATGGAAATAAAGAAGAAAATAAAGAGAAATATTTAAAATATGGAAAAGATGATAATACTTTAAATTTAGAAGAATTATTGTTAACTTTTAAAAATAAATTCAGTGATGATTATATTAATAATTTAAGAAAAGAAGCTCATGAAATTATGACTTTTTTTGACCCAAAAAATGCAAGAACTTCAAGAAAAAAAAAATTTAAAGAAACAAATTTTCAAATGTAAAAAAAACCTATTAATGAAATAGGTTAAAAATAGGAAAATTTTTAAAATAACTATTTTTTAAATTTTTATTCACTAAATAAAAAATAAGAATATTATAAATTTTTTATTTTAAAATTAAAAATTGAATTTCTTAAACTCAAAAAAAAATATTTACTTTTTTTCTTCATTCTCATATAAAAAAAATTAAAACACATACAGACGAATTGTTGAGCATCCCCCTCCGCCTCCATTCCCTAATCTCCGTCTGTCCTGAGGCGGCTTAATGGCCGACCCACAGCGAGGTGGCGGTGGGAGCTTGCCGACGCCACCGCTCTCAGCCGGGGTATATTTTTATATTTTTATTTTATCCGAAATATTTGTGTGAAATCAATAAAATAATAAAAAATAAATTTGATATTAAAATTTAAAATTATAATTTAAATACTAAATTTAAAAATTGATTACTTTTAATAAATAAAAAATGATTCAAGATGAAAGTAGTTTACCTCAAATGACAGAGAGTGAAATAAATGAATTATATAGTAAAATAGCAATAGAAATAATGGAACAAATGAAAAAAGGGAAAGATGTAATATCAATGGTAAACAGAGATAATATAATAGAATTAATAGCGAAAATAAAAGAAGATGAATCAAATTATTATTATTGTCATACAGATTTAAAAAAAGGGAATGAATCAGGAATTATAAATTTTACAAAACATAATAAAATAGTATATGAAGCAATTAAAAAAGAAGTTAAAGAAAGTTGTAATTTTGATATTATATTTTATAAAATAGGAGAAAAATGTAATGGATGGAAAAAAAGATATGCAATAATTGTTAAGAGAGGATTATTTTCATCTAAGAGACCATTAAAAGGTTTTCAGAAAGACAAAGCAAAAGATAAAACAAAATATTTAAAAGATTCTAGACTTACTTTAGAAGATGGAGGAATAAAAAATAAAACTCCTCCTGAATGGCATGAACCTAAATTTAATTATAGAATGAAAATTGAATATAATCCTTATAAAGATTCAAAAAAAAAAGAAGAAAAAGGGAAAAAAAAATTGTTTGTTTTTTATTTTCCTTCGAATGAACAAAGACAAGAAGTGAAAGAATTATTATTTGGAAGTAATATAGATGAAAATGCAATTATTAACAATTTAAAAAAAATAAAAAATTTAATTGAAGAATCATTTACTTTTTATGGTATATTAAAAATATTATCAGTGAAAAATAAAGTAAAAAAAAGGAAAAATCAAATAAATGAATTAAAATCATATTCAAACCAAAGTATAAATGGATTAATAAATTTTGGTACAACAATTTTAAAACATAATTTAATAGAAAAATATAAAAAAAAAGAAATAGTAGAGCCTCCAATAGCTCCATTAAAACCAAGTAGATTAAAACAAATAAATAAGCCAAAAAAAAAATTAAATTATATTCCTTCAAATTTTCAACCTATTCTTACTTCATTACCTAATAATTCTACTAATATTTCTGAAGAATTTGCAATTGGAGAATCAAATTTAAATGGTCCTATTGATGAAGATTCTTTATTTAAAACTTCTAATGAAATGAGAAATAAATTACAAAAGTTAAAAAATTGTTTTCCTAATGATTTTAATGGTAATAATAACCAAAGTCAAGGAATTGCTTTTGTTATTAATGATGGAGTTAAAGTTGATAATTTACAAAGAGGAAATGAAGTTATGGATGAAAATAATATTGAAAATGCAAGTTTAATTTGTTTTAATAAAAATAAACCAGAAATAATATTTAAAGATGATAATAATCAAGAAGTTTTAAATCCAAAAAGTATATATGATATATCTAATGTAATTGCAAATTGTAATAGAGAATTAAATGGTCAAGAAGATAATAATTTAATATTATTAGGTCCTAAAATAGATAAAAATAAAGGATTTGAATATTCTTATAAAAAAGATCCTTCAATTGATTATATTGATCCTGAATTAATTGGGATTAAATATAATAATGGTACTTATCCTAATGAAAGAAGAAATTTAATTTGTATTCAAATTTTTCAATTAATTTATGAATTACCTTCAAATAAATTAAATGAAATTGCTAATGCTGCTTTAAGACAAAATATAAAAATTAATACTGATAAACCACAAGATGATTTTTACTTTTATCATATTGTTGATATTGGAAATAATCACAAAAAAAAATCTCCTTTAGTTAAAGCTAAAAGATATAAAAATAATCATTTTGTTGTTGAATTTAATAAACAATATTATTTTTTATTAGATGAAAATAAAAATAAAATAATTAATGTTGAATGTTTTTGTATTCCTTGTAATTGTTTTGATGAAAATATGAATGAAAAGCAAAAAAATTTTTTAGTAGATTATTTGAAACCTTATAATTTAGGTAACTCTGAAATAAGTATTAATAGTATTTATCAACATCAAAATGAATATGATATATTAAAAAATGGGAATAAAGTTTCAAAAAAATCTAAAATATTAATTTTTGGATTTAATGAAAATTCAAATGAAAAACCAACAATAGGAATGAAAGGTAAAGATTATTCAATAGGAGATAATATTTATATAGTAAAAACAATAAATAAAGATATTTTAGAAAAAGCTTCTAAAAATTCAGATTTACCTAATGAAATAAAGGAAAAATATTATGATGTTAAATTTGATGATTATAATAATTTTTTATTTAGACCTCCTGATAATATTCCTTTAGAAGAATTTTTAAATGATATTGGAAATCAAATTGATGAAAGTGATGTTGAAAAAATTCAATTTAATCAAAAGTTTAAATTTTTACCGCAATGTGAAAAATTTATTAATGAAGAAAATTTAGTCAAATCTAAAAATTTAGCTTTTTTAACAAAAGCTGAAAAAGATCAAATTACTGATGAAAAAAGAGAAGGTGAATGGATTTATAAATCACCTGCAATTAAAGTTAGGGTTCTTTCTAAAAATTTAGGTGTTGATAGGAATGAAAATTTAAATCAATTTAATTATTTTTCAAATGAAACTGATCAAATAAGTAAAAATGACTTTTTAGATAAAGAAACAGTTTATCCAATAACAGAAAATAATTTTAATTTATTAGATATGGAATTATTAGATTCTTCAAAATTAAATAATTTTAATAATTATCAATGGAAAATATCAATTAAATTTAATAATGAAGAACAAATGAAAACATTTATAAATGCATTAGAAGATGCAAAGCTTAAAGCAAATTTCGTAAATGAAAAAGATTTAATTCCTGAAGATATAAATTATTTAAAAACTTTAGCAAATATGGGAAATATAGAAGAAACAAATTGTTCAATAAATTTAGGAATAAGAGTAATTGAATTTAGAGAAGATTATAATTTACCTTTTGATTCAGTAATGAAATTTTCTATTGATAAAGGAAGAGGAAATAAAGGAAAAAGTGGTAAAACATTATTAGAACATTTAGAACTTGAAGAATATAATTTTGAAAATTCAATATTAAAAAATGATGAAGTGAAAGAAAAATTACAACAGATTAAAAATATAAAAGGAGATATAATTCCAATAAAAGGAGGAAAAAAATTAGAGAAAAAAGTATTTAATTCAGGAACAAGAAAATATACATTTAAAAATAAATTAATAACAAAAATTCCTTTAAGAAAAGGAATAGATAAATCAGTAGAATTTAATATAACATTTGAAGGGAATAATTCATTAATAGAAGAATTTGGTTGTCCAATTGATTTTACAGATACTATTGATAAAAATGCTGATATTGGTCATTGGGCAATTTATAAAAAATATATTAATGAAAGAGGAGAATATGTTTATGAAGATAAAGTCTATGGTGCTTTAAAAACTGATTCTTGGGATCCAAGTTTAAATTCTTCTTTTCTTAATTTATTTGTTAAAGCTCATGAATTTTATTTAGGGAGTTTCAGTTTCGATGGTAATGATGGTAAAATATTACCTTTAGGTAAATTTGAACCTAATGTTTTTAGAAGAAAAATTATTCAAAGAATTCATGATTTATTTAATTCATCTCCTGAAGAAATTTTATATAAAGTTAGATTTGAAGAAAATAAAACGAATTTTTATGATTTTTTAGAAAAAAAATGTGTTCAACATCCTGATATGAATAATATTGATGAATGGGATTTTAAAGATATAAGATTAAATAATTCTAAAGATTTAATTACTAACACTTTTAGAAAAAGATTAGGAATTAAAACTTTACATTATAAAAAAAATAATGAATTTTATGAAATTTTTGCTCAAGCTGAATGGAAAATATTTTTAAAAGAATTAGTTAAACAAAAATATTATATTGATAATTTTGAATCAATGTTTAATGAATTACCTGAAAATAGAGAAGAAATATTTAAAAATTCATATTTAGCAGAAAGAATGTCTTCAGTTATTTATTTAGGAATTCCTTCAAAAGGAAGGGAAAATGTTTGGGAATTTTTATTAAATGTTAAACAATTATATAATGAAACAAAGAAAAAAGAAGGTTTTAAAAATTTAACTCGTGAAGAAATATATAAAGAATATAAAAAAAGAAATAATGAAATAAATATTGTTTATTCTTTAATAGATAATGATATAAATTATTATATTAAAAAAGAGGTAATTAAAGATGTTGATATTATAAAACAAATAACAAAAGCATTTTTTAGATGGACTGAAGATGGAATAAAATTTCAAAATAATAAAAAAAATACTAAATATGTTTATTTTTCAGGAATATTATCTATAGTTCAAAGAATTTATGATTTTGTTCAAAAAGAATCATCTACTTTTTGGTTATTAATTGGCTTAAGTCAATGTATTGATTTTTTCCAACAAGAAAATCCTTTTTATAGTGAAGATATGAGTTATATTAACATTTATCTTTTAGTCATTAAACTTATAATTGAAAATAATTTAAATGATATTTATAAGAAATTTTTATCTTTAAATTTTCCTATTGAAACTTTAATTTCTCATAATATTGCTTCTTTATTTTGCGATTATTTCCAAGGAGAAATTCAAATGAGAATTTTTGATATATTAATTTTTGAAGCAACTTATCATTCTTATTTAGGAAATAATTTACAATATTTAAGAATTTTATGTACTATTCCTATTACTTTAATGACTTTTAAAAAGAAAAATATATTAAATTGTCAATCTGTTTCTGAATTACAATCTGTGTTTGAAGATATGATTGTTGGAACTTATAATATTAATAGATTTATTAATAGATTGAAAAATAATTTTAAAAATTATTTTACTTATGGAAATTTTTTCCAAAAGTGGTTTGGCTTAAGTAAAAATATTGCTTGGGATAGTAAAAGAGATAAAATTCAAAAGGAAATATATTATTTTTTTAATCCTATTAGAAAAGAAAATAGGAAATATTTACAACCATTTGAAGATAATGAATATCAAAAAATTATACCAAATGATACATTAACTTTCATTAAAACATTTTCTGATAATTTAGAAAGTAAATTAGAAAATGTAAGAAAATTATATGGCTATGGAACTCCTTCATTTGATAATTCAGATTCAAAATATCATGGAATTTCATTTAGAATAAATAAATTTAAACCTTTATTTGGAAATATTAATAGTGAAATTAAAGATAATTTAAAAGTTAATATTGCATTTTCAGATAATCAAATAATAAATACAAATGAAATTAATTCTTTTGATGAACAAAATCTTATAATGAATCCTGATGATTGTAGTATTATTAATATAAATGATTTATATTTTGATGCTCAATTTCCAAATGAATATTTTACAAAAATATTCCCACATTATTTACATATTATTATTACTACAAAATATAATAATTCAATATGTTATTTTTCTTTTAATATTTCTCATTTTGAAGTAATGAAAATGGATAAAATTATTTTAGAATCTTTAGGTGACGACAGAAAAAAATATATAATAGAAATAAATATTTTTAGATATTCAATGGTATCTATTTCATCAGATGATATTTCTTTATTTAATGCACTTTTTTCTTCTCCTGAATATAAACATAATTATTATATTGAAAATGAATTAACTTATTATATAAATTCTGGAAGAGATTTTACTAACACAGTATATTCCTTTATTCAAGAAGAAAATAATTTAAAAACTACTTTTCTTAGTTATTTACCTTTTAAAGATGATGAAAAATTAAGTGATTTATATTTAAAATATAATATTATATCTACTTATCCAGATCAATATAATAATTTAAATGAAAAAATTTTAAAGAAAGATTCCAGAGATGAATTTAAAAGATTAATTACTAATAAAGTAGAAGAATTATTATCTAAATGTTTTGATGAACAAATTGAAAATAATGATAATGAAAAAAAAAATGATAGTTTAAATGTTGTTCCTAAAATAATGGAATGGTTAAATGAAACTAATAATTCTTTAGAAGAAATTTTATATTGTTTTGCTTTAATTGATAAATCTTCTTTTACAATCAGTGAAAAATTATATTTATTATTTTCAATTGGGCAAATGAAAAATCATATAATATTTAATAATGATAAAATTTCAATTATTAAAGTTAAAGAAATGATTTATGCTTTATATAAAAGATATATGATTTATTTTACTAAAAATGAAGTTGATAGAATGATAGATTTTTATATAAAAGATGAAAGACTATTTAATTTAAAATATGCTTTAATTTATGATTCAAATTATCAAAAAAATATAACAGAATTAATTTATGATCAAGAAAGATGGCTTCCTTTTCAAGGAGAAATTTTATATGATAATTTAGATACACAATTTAATGCTTATATAAATTATTTTGTTAATCATTTTAATATGAAATCAATTCCACAATCAATTGTGAAAAAAATTCTTTCAACAATAATAAAAGATGGTGGAAATTTATATAAATATAAAGAAAAAAATTTAGATACAATTGCATTAGTAATTTCAAGAGATAATATTCAATATATTCATTATTATAAAATTGTCTCATATGATCAATTTAGAATAGAAGAAGGTGATTCTTATATTATAAATTTAAATGATAAAGATAATATTCAAGATATTGTTTTATGTAATGAATGTAATCAATTAGAAATAAATAATTCTTTTTCAGAAAAATACGAAATTTCTTTTGTAGAATTTAAAGAGCTTTTCTTTAAATTACCTTTCTTAAGTGAATTATTAAGAGTTTCTTGTTCATATATGCATCAATCAAAAGGTTTAGAAGATGAAGAATTTGAAAATATAAAAATAGAAATAATATTAGATGATATAAGAAAAGAAGAATTTTATTTTCCTGAAAATTTATATAATGATAATGATGAACATAATATTAATTTTCATCCTAGAAAATCTCATAGTGTTAAAGATTTAATAATTGAAATAATTAGAAATAAACATAGTTCTACTGTTGAATTTTTAAGAAATCATTCTTTATATATTTGTGAAGTAGTGAATACATAAACTAATATAAATGAAA
>JAEEGK010032327.1_pt1 | contig 10237 bp, 10 predicted proteins | sample 8958771 | NCBI WGS metagenome assembly JAEEGK01 (sample SAMN16246547, study PRJNA631951) | gut metagenome | biome: gut microbiome; feature: rumen; material: SC-attached | host: Bos | place: Iran: Karaj | collected 2018-10 | reverse complement strand
CTTCGGCTATGGCAAGATGGTGAAAACCGGCATTGTGGTCATGTTTCTTGGCTACTTGCTTTTGGCAGTGCCTATGGCAACCACCACAGCCAAAGTCACTATGTTCTCTGCTTTGGCACTCATCGCTATCGGCACAGGCCTGTTCAAAGGTAACCTGCAGGTGATGGTTGGCAACCTCTATGATGAGGCCAAATATAGTGCTTTCCGCGACAATGGCTTCAGCCTGTTCTATATGGCCATCAATATTGGCTCGATGTTCGCTCCCATGGCTGCCACCAAGGTGACGGACCTCTTTCTGGGCAAGGCAGGTTTCAGCTATGTGCCGCAGATTCCATCCTTGGCGCACCAATACCTCGACGGCACTATCACACCCGAAGCGCTTTCAAGCTTTGAGGCATTGGCAGTGCAACAGGGTGGTGATATCAACAATCTCGCTGGTTTTGCCAACAATTATATCGATGCCTTGTCGGGTGCCTACAACTACGGTTTCGGCGTGGCTTGCATTTCGTTGATTCTCTCGATGGCCATTTACTTGAGCTGCCGCAAGTGGTTCAAGCATGCCGATGTCAATACCAAGCAGGCTAAGGCGATGGAAAGTACCACCGTGAATGTGACGGAACTCTCGAAGGAGCAGACCCGCGAGCGCATCACGGCTTTGGTGATGGTGTTCGCCGTGGTCATCTTCTTCTGGATGTCGTTCCAGCAGGCAGGCCTTTGCTTGACTTACTTCGCCCGTGACTATACGCAAAGCTCTGCCACGGGCTTCACTCGCATCGGCTTCAATATTTGGTCTTTGACATTGATTGCCATCTCGGTGTACACGCTGTTTGGTATCTTCCAGTCGGAGACAAAACGCAACAAACTGATATGTGGTATCGTGACGGTGCTGCTTTGGGCAGGCGCCATCGCCTTGTATCTTGGCATGCCCGACCTCATCAACATCCTGCCGCAGCAGTTCCAGCAGTTCAACCCGTTCTTTGTGGTCGCCCTGACGCCCGTCTCGATGGCCGTCTTTGGCGCCTTGGCGAAGAAAGGCAAGGAGCCTTCCTCGCCGCGTAAGATCGGCATGGGCATGATTGTAGCCGCCCTCGGCTTCCTCATCTTGGTCGTCTGTTCCTTCCCCTTGGCTAGTCCTGCCGAGCTGAAGGCCCAAGGTGGTGTGAGTAGCACTTTGGTTTCGCCCAATTGGCTCATCAGTACCTATTTCGTGCTGACCTTCGCCGAGTTGCTGTTGAGCCCCATCGGCATCTCATTTGTCACAAAGGTGGCACCGCCCAAGTACAAGGGCATGATGATGGGCCTGTGGTTCTGCGTGACCGCCATCGGCAACTACCTCACCAGCGTCATCGCGCGCATCTGGGGTACTGGCATGCCGCTCTGGATGGTCTGGGGCGTACTCGTGGTGCTCTGCCTGCTCTTCGCCGTGTTCATCTTCTCGATTATGAAGCGGTTGGAGCGGGCGACGCAGGGGTGTTAAATATGGTATATCCTTCGGATAGTAATCTGTTTAAAATTAAAATCAAAATCTTTGAGAATCCGTGTCTATGGTCAAATGACTGGAAGACACGGATTTTCTTTTGATTTTTGAATGATTTTTGATGTATTTCTGCCCTTTAGGGCATTCCGTCAACTAACATTTATTAATTTTGCAGCCAAAATAATAGACCATGTCAAGAAACGAGCAAGAGCTGAAAGGTGTAACGCTGCTGGGCAACCAAAACACGCAATACAACTACGACTATACGCCTGAAGTGTTGGAAACATTTGAGAACAAACATCCTGAGAATGAATACCTTGTAACCTTGGATTGTCCTGAGTTCACTTCGCTGTGCCCCAAGACGGGCCAACCCGACTTCGGACACCTTATTATTAATTATATCCCCCGCACGCTGATGGTGGAGAGCAAGAGCCTAAAGCTCTATCTCTTCAGCTTCCGTAATCACGGCGACTTCCATGAGGACTGTGTTAATATCATCATGAAGGACTTGGTCAAGCTGATGGATCCCAAATATTTGGAGGTCATAGGCTTGTTCAATCCTCGTGGCGGCATCTCCATCAAACCCTTTGCCAACTATGGCGATGCGGAGCATCAGGACATGGTGCACGCCCGTCTCCTTGCCAGTTTCCATAATTCCTAACTGAACAACTGAATAACTGAACAACTGAAAACTGAAATGAAGGACGCAGTAATCATCATCTCCGGTGGTATGGACTCGACCACGATGCTCTATGAGTTCAAGGATGAAATCGCCTTGGCCATCACCTTTGACTATGGCTCGACCCAAAATGGCCGCGAGCGTGTATGTGCCGTGACGCATTGCCAGCGTTTGGGCATCAAGCATATCATTGTTCCGCTGGAATTCATGCACCGCTACTTCAAGAGTGCCTTGTTGATGACGGCTGATGACATCCCTGAAGGCAACTACGACGACGAGAACATGAAGTCGACGGTGGTGCCTTTCCGCAACGGCATCATGTTGGCCATTGCTGCGGGTATTGCTGAGAGTAATGGTCTGAAGCGTGTGATGATTGCCAACCATGCCGGCGACCATTCCATCTATCCCGACTGTCGCCCTGGCTTTGTCGATGCCATGTCGGAGGCCGTGTCGGCGGGAACCTACGAGAATATTAAGGTCTTTGCACCTTATACTTACCTTAGCAAGAAGGAAATTGCAGAACATGGCAAGGCTTTGGGATTGGATTATACCGAGACCTATTCCTGCTACAAAGGTGGCGAGAAGCATTGCGGTAAATGCGGCACCTGCCGCGAACGCCGTCAGGCGCTGCTCGATGCAGGCATCGAAGACCGTACCGAATACGAATCATAATGCTAAGGTCCCTGAACTTGTCGAAGGGCCGACAGATAATAACGGTGCTTCGACAGGCTCAGCAACCTGCTTCAACTGAATAACTGAACAACTGAAAACTGCCAACTGAAAATGTATTACGTCAGAAAAACCCTAGAAATATCCGCATGTCACCAGCTTTATCTCGACTATGAGAGCAAATGCGAGAACCTGCACGGCCACAACTGGAAGATCAATGTGTATTGCCGTGCCGAAAAGCTCGACAGCAATGGCATGGTGTGCGACTTCACCGAGATCAAGCGTTTGATACACGGAAAGATTGACCATACCAATATCAATGAGGTCCTTGACTTCAATCCGACAGCCGAGAACTTGGCCAAGTGGATTGTGGATACCGTTCCAAATTGCTACCGTGCCGATGTGTGGGAGTCGCGCGACAACAAGGCTTCCTACATCAAGGACGACGCCCCACAAAATTTTGATTGATTTTAATAAGCTATCAGCCATCAGCAGTCAGCTATCAGCTTGGTTGGTTCTGAGCTGAGAGCTGATTGCTGAAATCGAAGATTCAACGAAGTTAAAGCTGATGGCCAATCAATTAAACAATTAAACAATCAACGATTCAACATTGTACAAGATTAACGAAATATTCTACTCCCTTCAAGGCGAAGGCTACCACTCCGGAACGCCTGCGGTCTTTGTGCGCTTTAGTGGATGCAACTTGCGTTGCGATTTTTGTGACACAGAGCATCAGGACGGACAGTTGATGTCGGTGCAAGAGATTGTTGATGAAGTCAATAAGTATCCTGTCGCACCATTGCTTGTGCTGACAGGCGGAGAACCTTCTTTGTTTATCGATGAGGCATTTGTGGCGGAACTGAAGCAAAAAACAAACAAGACCATCGCCATCGAAACCAATGGCACGCGACCTTTGCCTACCAATCTCGATTGGGTGACGTTTTCGCCAAAATCAACCTTTGAGGGTGGCAATTTAGAGCCTTGTGTGTTGAAGTCTTGTGATGAACTGAAAGTGGTCTATCTTGGTCAGGATTTGACGCAATATGAAGACATCAAGGCCCAACATCGTTTCTTGCAGCCTTGTTTTTGTGAAGATGAAATGCAACGAAAAGCTAATATGAAAGCCTGCGTCGAAGCCGTGATGCAGAACCCTGGCTGGCGGCTTTCGCTGCAGATTCACAGGGTTTTGAATATTCCATAAATGTCAAATAATCGCTTTTTTTACTATCTATTTTGTATTATACAAAAAAAGTAGTATTTTTGCATCGAATATAGATAGTAAATAATAATGTTATGGAAAACCCGTTTGCCCTTGTTCCGTATGTTTCTAAAGAGTATTTCTGCGATCGTGAAGAGGAGACAAAAACTATCGTAGAATACCTCGTTAACGGCTCGAATATCACTCTGATTTCGCCTCGTAGATACGGAAAAACAGGTCTAATTTATCGCATTTTTGATGAAATTGAGCAGCAAAAAGTTGATGTCAATACGTGTTATGTTGATATTTATGCGACAGAAACTCTAGAGGATTTCATCAAAGTGTTTTCGGAAGCCGTAATTGCCTCGTTAGAAAAGAAAAAAGCTGTCAAGTCGTTTTTCCAGTTCCTCGGAGGTCTTCGCCCTATGCTTAGTTACGACCCCTTGTCGGGGAATCCTGAGTTGACGCTTACCTTTCGTTCCGACTATGAAAAGAAGCAAACTTTGGCATCCATCCTGCAATTCATTGAAAAACAAGACAAAAAGGTTGTTGTTGCCATAGATGAATTTCAGCAAATAAGGTATTATGGTATCAATATGGAAGCTTTGCTGCGCTCTTATATCCAACCTTTGCAAAACGTGCAATTCATCTTTTGCGGAAGCAAGAAACATCTGATGACGGAGATGTTCACCGATGCGCGAAATCCATTTTACGAGAGTACCCGCTGCCTATACCTTGAAAAGATCGACAGGGATATATATGCTGAATTCATTGTTAGAATGTTTGAGAAAGGGAAAAAGGCCGTCACCCAAGAAGCTTTGGATTTCATCCTTGACTGGACAAAGTTACATACTTTCTACACGCAATCGCTTTGCAACCACCTTTTTATAAAAAACACGAAAACCATCGGGAAAGAGGAAGCGTTTCGCTCGGCAAGTCAAATCCTAAAAGAAAATGAACAGACTTTCATCCAATGGCGCAACCTGCTGACTTCCAACCAATGGAATTATTTGAAGGCTGTGGCCAAGGAGCAATCTGTCGAGAAACCTTATTCAACCCGATTTATCCAGAAATACAATATTGGAACATCAGCTAATTCCCAACGGCTGTTGGAAGCACTCATCGACAAGGAACTGATACTTGTCAACTCAACGCTTGAAGGTGTTTCTTATAGCGTCTACAATGTCTTCCTTTCACGTTGGCTTGAGAGCCAATGACTTGAAATCAGCTTTTCTTTCTTTGGAAACTTCTCCTCGGCTCGCTGTACACCAAAAACACGGCGGGCTTTTTGTTTAAGTCGCCTTTAAAAGCTTTCCATTCCCCGATGCTTTGGCTGATGATGAGCTCGTCGTCGCAGGTGAGGTTGCAGGCCACACAGACGCGCGTGGCAGGGTGGAGGTTCTTGCACAAATCCTGCAGCATGGCGTTGTTGCGGAAAGGCGTTTCGATGAAGAGCTCCGTCTCGTTATTGGCCATCGACCGCCGCTCCAAGTCTTTGATGGCGTTTTGTCGCTCCGGACTCTTGATGGGCAGGTAGCCGTGGAAGGCAAAAGACTGTCCGTTGAAGCCCGAAGCCATTAAGGCAAGAATCATGGCATTGGGCCCGACCAATGGAATCACTTGTATGCCAGCGGAATGCGCCAAGTCTACGACCAATGCGCCTGGGTCGGCGACGCAAGGCGTGCCTGCCTCCGACATCAGCCCCATGTCCTCGCTTTGTAGGCAGGCACCGAGGTGCTCCATCAGGTCAAGGTTGCGGGCGTTGTGCTTGTCGAGTTCGATGAATTCAATGTCATCGATGGTGTTGTCCATCCCGATGCGGCTCAACACACGGCGCGAAGTGCGGGTGTTCTCCACCACGAAATGTTTGAGTTTCCTAACGATTTCGAGCGTTCCTGCAGGGATGACCTGTTCAGGTTTCGTTGCGCCAAGCAGGTTGGGCACGAGATAGAGTTTTCCGAAGTTGTTGGTCATGAAAAGTGGGGTTATGACAAGGCGATTTTCTTCTCGATGTCGGCAAACATCACCTTGAACTGCTTGTCGGTTTCCAGCTGGTTGGCAATGGTCTTGCAGGCATGGTGCACTGTGGCGTGGTCTTTCTTGCCGCACTGTTGGCCAATGGAGACCAGGCTGGCATTGGAGTATTTCTTCGACAGGTACATGGCAATCTGTCGAGCTTGCACCACTTGGTGCTTGCGTGTGTTGAGGGACATCTGCTCAGGCGTAATCTTGAAATACTCGCATACAATATTAATAATGTATTCCACCGAGACCTCCTTGACGGTGTTGCGCACAAAGCGGTCGATGATTTGCTGCGCCATGTCGATGGTCACGGCTTTCTTGTTGAGCAGCGACTGGGCCATGAGCGAGTTCATCACGCCTTCCAGCTCGCGGATGTTGTTGCGCACATTGCTGGCGATGTATTGCACCACCTCGTCGGGGAAGGTGATGCCGTTGTCGTGCAGCTTCTCACGAATGATGGAGGTACGCGTGGAAAGGTCGGGCGACTGAAGGTCGGCGGTCAGGCCCCACTTGAAACGCGACAGCAACCGGTCTTCCATGCCTTGCAGGTCACTCGGGAACTTGTCGCTGGTGATGACAATCTGCTTGTTGTTCTGCTGCAGGTGGTTGAAGATGTGGAAGAACACATCTTGGGTGCCAGCTTTGCCTGCGAGGAATTGAATGTCGTCGATGATGAGCACATCGATCATCTGGTAGAAGTTGATGAAGTCGGGACGGTTGTTGTTCTTGTTGGCGGTCACATACTGCGTGGAGAGTTGCTCGGCCTGTACATAGAGCACAGTCTTTTCTGGGTGCAAACGCTTGGTTTCCAGTCCGATGGCATGGCAAAGGTGGGTCTTGCCCAAGCCTGTGCCGCTATAGATGACCAAGGGGTTGAAGGCGGTCTTGCCAGGCTCTTTGGCTACTCTCATTCCGGCCGTGCGGGCTAGACGGTTGCATTCGCCCTCGATGAAGTTTTCGAAGGTGTAGTTCTCGTTCAGTTGCGAGTCGATTTGCAGTTTCTTCAGGCCGGGGATGACAAACGGGTTAATGGGGCCCGAGGATAGTCGTTCCGGTGCAGGTTGACCAATGGGGTTCTTGGGGAAGTTGCGGTTGGCGCTGGGCAGGGTGATGGAGCCGAAGGTGTTGGTGCTGTCTACGGGTATCCTATATTCCAGTTTTCCTTTGGCGCCAACGAAGCGTTTGATGACCGTCTTGAGCAGGTCGATGTAATGCGCCTCAAGGTATTCGTAGAAGAACTGTGAGGGCACTTGCAAGGTGAGCACATTGTCGGTCAGAGAGAGCGGCACGATGGGTTCGAACCAGGTCTTATATCCCTGTTCCGTGACGATGTCTTTAATCACAGACAGACAGCTATTCCATATTTCCACATGGTCCTTTGTCATCGTAAAAATTGCTCTATTTTATTGTCTTTCACACTACTTGAAAAGTAGAATGAGTGTCATGTTTCAGGCCGTGTTTTCGGCTTATTTTGACCTTGCAAAAGTATATGATTAATTGTTTATAAAAAAATCAAATTTCTATTGATTTTTAATTTTCTTTTTTCTAAAATACGAGATTTTCAAATTTTGAAAAAGCAAAAAGTATATAAACAATTGATTTACACCGTTTTAATGTATGTTATTTTTACCCCAAATAAATTGCTGAATTTTTCGAAAATTCTTGAAGCGGAATTTTTTCTTGTTGAAAACTCCAAATAACAATCCAATTCGAAGCGGGAATTTTGCTGCTCCAAATTCTCCTCTTTCATGATGCGCATGACCTCATTCATCAAAGGATACTCGAACTCCAAACTGTAAATATCATTTATGGTTTTTTCCTCAACTTGAGCGTTGTCAAGGGCATCGCGGGCAGCGGTTTTATAGGCGTTGATGAGCCCCGAAGTGCCCAATTTGATGCCGCCGAAATAGCGGGTCACGACGACACACACATTAGTGACATCTTTCGAGAGGATCTGGTTGAGGATGGGTTTGCCAGCTGTGCCTGAAGGTTCTCCGTCATCGCTTGAGCGGAAGGTCTTTTTGTCGGGGCCAATCATATAGGCGTAACAATGGTGCCGAGCATCGAAGTATTTCTTCTTGACGCACGCGACGGCTTCTTTGGCCTCATCTTCACTCATCACGGTGAAGGCTTCGGCGATGAATTTGCTGCCTTTCTCCTTGTAAAGGCCGTCGCCGCGGGTGGCTAACATATAATAGGTGTCGTCGTTCATGGCTTCATGGTGATAAGGATGACAGCGATGATGGCGATGGCCAGGCCTAGGTAGTTCTTCCAGGTGAGTTTTTCCTTGAAGAGCAGCCAACCCATGAGGGCGGTGAGGCTGACCACGCCGATGTTATAGACGGGGAAGAGCACCACGTTGTCGAAACAACGCATGGCATGATAGACGCTATAGGTCGAGAAGAAGTTGATGACGCCGAGGCCAATGCCGCCCAAGGCACTTTTCCATTGCCATTTCGACTTGCCACGAATGAGGTCGTAGGCCACGAGAAGGATGCCGAACAGCAGGGCGATGAAATAGATGAAGGCAATCATGAAACTCATATTGTCGCCCTGGTTGCGCTGCTCGGTGAGCTTCATCAAAATGTCACCAGTGCCTGTCCCGAAAAAGATTAAAACGGGTAGTAACCAATTGGTTTTGTTTGGTTTATCGGTTTGTCCTTTTCCACCTACCACCAACACCAATGCCACTAAAGCCAACACAATGCCCATCGTGGCAACCCAATTCAGTTTCTCGCTGAACAGCACCACGCCGGCCAAAGTGGGCAAAACCACCGAGAGCTTGCTCGACAGTGAGGTGACCGTCACGCCTGAGCGTTGGGAGGAGGCGGTCATCAGCACATAGGTGAAGATGAACCAGAAGCCCGTAATGAGCGAGAGGCCGAACCAAGGCTCGCCGACCAGCTGAGCGGGTGTGTCGAACTGTTTGCACATGAGGAAGCCCGTGCAAGTGGCGAAGACATAGTTCCACATCAGCGCCTGGTGGTTGTCTAGGTTGAAGCGTTCGAAGAGGCGCATGGCCACGAAGACGCCAGTGGAGAATAATATGGCAAGGATCAAATATATCATTGTTGCTAGGTCCCTGAGCCTGCCGAAGGGCCGGTTAACGAATCGTTCGGCAAAAATAAGGAGATTTTGCGTATCTTTGCCCCATGATTGGATTTAATCTGCAAAAAACAAAACGCCACTTCACGAAAGCATTGGCTGAAAAGTTTCCCCAACGCGAGGCTGAGCAGCTGATGCGAATCCTGTTGGAAGACCTCTTCGGCATCGATTGGAACCAGCAGCTGATGAACCCCGATTTGCGCATCGACGAGCATCAGCACTATCAGTTGGGCGAAGCCGTCAAGCGCCTTCTGGCAGGCAAGCCAGTACAATATGTGACGGAAATGGCCCGTTTCAACGACCTATTATTAAAGGTTTCGCCCGCCGTACTCATTCCACGTCCCGAGACGGAAGAACTTGTGCAAAAAATTAGCACAAGTCTGTCAAAAGAAAAAAACCTTCGCATTTGGGACATCGGCACAGGCTCAGGCTGTATCGCCATCGCCTTGGCCAAGCAATTCCCCCATGCCGAAGTCATCGCCTTCGATGTCTCGGAAGAAGCCCTGCAAATTGCCAAGGAGAATGCCGAAAGCAATGGCGCGAAAGTGACCTTTGTGCATGACGATGTCCTGAATCCCACATCCGACTATTTCAACCAGCCCGTCGATTTGGTGGTGAGCAACCCGCCCTATGTCTGCGACAGTGAGCGCACCGCCATGGAAACCAATGTCCTCGACTGGGAGCCTGAAAAGGCTCTCTTCGTTCCCGATGATGACCCGCTTCGGTTTTATCGTCAAATCTTGGCTTTGGCCAAAAAGCAATTGAATCCCGATGGCCAAGTCTGGTTCGAAATCAACGAACGGATGGGGGAGGAGATGCTTTCGCTTTGCTGTGAGATGGGTTTTACAAATGCCGAGGTTTTGGAGGATTTTGCTGGAAAACCACGGTTTATTTGGATTAAGTAGATTTTGTTATGATTTTTGAAAGATTTCTTGTCTGAAAGACAATCCCATATTTAGGAAAGTAGTAATTTTGCAGCGCGATTCAGGCAGACTGTCGCGGGTCGGGAAAGCCGGCGCGAGGAAAGTCGGGACAGCACAGAGCACCATACTTCTTAACAGGAAGGTGTCCGCAAGGGCAACAGCAA
>JAEEGK010032326.1_pt1 | contig 10238 bp, 8 predicted proteins | sample 8958771 | NCBI WGS metagenome assembly JAEEGK01 (sample SAMN16246547, study PRJNA631951) | gut metagenome | biome: gut microbiome; feature: rumen; material: SC-attached | host: Bos | place: Iran: Karaj | collected 2018-10 | reverse complement strand
GTGGGTTCCGGCGTGGGCTCTGGCGGCGGTTCAGGCGTCGGTTCCAGGGTGGGTTCGGGTGTCGGCTCCGGCGTGGGTTCTGCCGTCGGTTCCTTGGTAGGTTTCGTGGTAGGTTCCGCCGTGGGTTCCGTGGTAGGTTCCGCCGTCGGCGCAGGCGTGGGCGCAGGGGAGGGAGCGGCGGGCACTTTCGTGCAGCCCGCAGCAAATCCTGCCATCAGGAGCAGCAGCAGAAACAGGGAGAAAAATCTTTTCATGGCTTCCATGGCTTCCTTTCTCGATGCTCGGAAAACAAAAAACCCTTTCCCCGCAGGGAAAGGGCGACAGGATGCGCGCAGCAAATGCGCACTGCGGCTTATCGGCGATTACGGCATGACCAATTCCCCGTGGTCAGAGGCCGAAGGCGGCCTCCGCGTCAAACGTGCGGCAGGTTTCCTGGCTCATGGATCCACGCGCCGCGGCCGCCTTCCCGGTTTCCCAGTGACGTAACTTCTGGCCGTGCGCTCCCCAAATACAGTGACGGGATCGTACAGGATTCGCACCTGTTTCCCTTTTGACCCACGCGGCGAAAGGACGCTGAAAGCCCCTGTTTTCGCCCGTGGGCACCGCAGTTTCATATTCACTTCTAAAGAGATATATCATGACGGCAGAATATTGTCAAGAGTTGACAAGCAGAATTTTCCATGCTAATAATTTTCATCGAAAACTCTGGATTCATGCGGGGGTGTGCGACGTGCTCAACAGCGTTCCCAGGATCCTCTTGGCCGGAGCCGGCAGCGGCTGCGGCAAGACCACCATGACCTGCGCCATCCTGCAGGCACTGACGGACCGGGGCGTGGATACCATCGCCTTCAAGTGCGGGCCGGACTATATCGACCCCATGTTCCACCGCCGCATCACCGCCTCCGGCGGCAATCTGGACCCCTTTTTCTTCCCGCCGGATACGCTGAACTATCTCCTGGACAAATACGGGGGCAGCCATGCCGTCAGCGTGATCGAAGGGGTCATGGGCTATTACGACGGCCTTGGCCTCAGTGAAGAAGCCAGCACCAGCACCGTTGCCCGGTCCACCGGGACTCCTGTGGTGCTGGTTTTGAATGCCAAGGGGGCCTCCCGCTCCCTGCTGGCGGAGCTGGAGGGCTTCCTGCGCTTCCTGCCCGACAGCGGCATCCGGGGCGTCGTCTTCAACCGCTGCAGCCCCTCCCTTTACCCTCTGCTGGCCGACGCGGTGACGGAGCACTTCGGGGAGGAAGTGAAGCCCCTGGGCTACCTGCCCCCCATGCCGGACTGCTCCCTGGAGAGCCGTCATCTGGGCCTGGTGACCGCCGCGGAGGTTTTGGACCTGGAGGAGAAGCTCCACGCCCTGTCCGTCCAGGCGGAAAAGAGCCTGGACCTGGATGGGATGATCGCCCTGGGGAACAGCGCTCCGCCGGTGGCCTACACGGTGCCCCGGCTGCCGGAAAAGAGGGAGAGCATCCGCATCGCCGTGGCCAGGGACAACGCCTTTTGCTTTTACTACGAGGAGAGCCTGGACCTGCTGCGGGAGATGGGGGCGGAGCTCGTTTCTTTCAGCCCGCTGAGGGACAAAGCTCTGCCGGAGGGCATCCACGGCCTCTATCTGGGAGGCGGCTATCCGGAGCTCTACGCGGAGGAGCTGAGCCGCAACGCGCCTATGCTTTCCGCTGTCCGGGAAGCCCTCAATGCGGGCCTTCCCACCATCGCCGAGTGCGGCGGCTTCATGTACCTGACGGAGGCCGTCGCCGAAAAGCCCATGGTGGGCTTTCTCCCCGGCACCTGCCATGATACGGGGAAGCTGACACGCTTTGGTTATGTAAACCTTGCAGCCAAAGAAGACAACCTGCTCTGCAAGGCGGGAGAGTCCATCCCCGCCCATGAATTCCACCATTGGGACTGCACGGATCCGGGGGACAGGTTCACCGCCGCCAAGCCCTCCGGCCGGAGCTGGGCCTGTGCCAAGGCGGGGAAGCGGCTCTATGCGGGCTTTCCCCATTTCCATTTTCTTGCCAATCCGTCCTTTGCGGAAAACTTTTATGATACCTGCCTGGAGGTGAAGCGCGGCCATGCCTGAGATCATCAAGCCTATGGACATCGAAAAACGCAGCTTCGAGATCATCACGGAGCTGCTGGGGGATCGGAAGCTGGACAGCGAGAACGAGCTGGTCATCAAGCGGGTGATCCACACCACCGCGGATTTCGATTACGCGGACAACCTGGTATTCTCTGAGCACGCGGTAAGTAAGGGCATCGAAGCCCTGAAGGCCGGCTGCGACATCGTGACGGACACCCAGATGGCCCGCAGCGGCATCAACAAGACGGTGCTGGAAAAGCTGGGCGGCACCGTCCACTGCTTCATGTCCGACCCGGAGGTGGCCGCCGAAGCCAAGGCCCGGGGCATCACCCGCGCGGTGGTGAGCATGGAGCATGCCGCCAGGCTCACGAAGCCCCTCATCTTCGCCATCGGCAACGCCCCCACCGCCCTCATGCGCCTCCGGGAGCTGATGGACGCCGGGGAAGTACACCCGGCCCTGGTGATCGGGGTGCCCGTGGGCTTCGTCAACGTGGTGGAGAGCAAGGAACAGATCATCGAATCCTCCGCCCCCCACATCGTGGCGCGGGGGCGCAAGGGCGGCAGCAACGTGGCCGCCGCCATCGTGAACGCCCTGCTGTACCAGATCTCCCGCTGATGGACCGGTATGTAACGGTAGACGGCAAGCAGATGCGCTTGGGGTACACCACCGGCTCCTGCGCCGCTGCGGCCTCCAAGGCAGCCGCCTATATGCTGCTGACGGGCCGGGCGCTGGAAACGGTGAAGCTCCTCACCCCCAAGGGCATCCCCCTGGAGCTGAAGCTGCACGAGGTCGCCTTTGACAAGGCTAAGGCCGTCTGCGCCGTGGAAAAAGACGGGGGCGACGACCCGGACGTGACCACCGGGGCCCTTATTTACGCGGAAGTGACCTATGCCGACGCACCTGGCGTGGACATCGACGGGGGCGTGGGCGTGGGCCGGGTGACGAAGCCCGGCCTGGACCAGCCCGTGGGCAACGCGGCCATCAATTCCACCCCCCGGCGCATGATCCGGGAGAATGTGGAGGAGGTGTGCCGCCTCATGGATTATCATGGAGGTCTGAAGGTGGTGATCTCCGCCCCGGCGGGGGTGGAGCTGGCCAAAAAGACCTTCAATCCCCGCCTGGGCATCCAGGGGGGCATCTCCATCCTGGGCACCACCGGCATCGTGGAGCCCATGAGCGAGTCGGCCCTCATCGAGACTATCCGGGTGGAGCTCCGGCAGCGCCGGGCAGAGGGGGCGGAGTATGCCCTCCTGACCCCCGGCAACTACGGGGCGGATTTCCTGAAGGACAGCCTGCACGCAGACTGGAAAAGGGCCGTCCTCACCAGCAATTTCATCGGGGATTCCCTGGATGCCTGCCGGGAATTCGGCTTCCGGGGGGCGCTGCTGGTGGGCCATGTGGGCAAGCTGGTGAAGATCTCCGGGAATATGCTCAACACCCACTCCAAGTGGGGGGACTGCCGGGTGGAGCTCCTGGCCGCCCACGCCGGGGCCGCGGGCATGGGAAGCAAAGACATCGCCGCGGTGCTGGACTGCGTCAGCTGCGACGAAGCCCTGCGCATCATCCGGGAGGCGGGCTTCTGGGACGAGACCCTGGAGCGCCTCACCGCCAAGGTGGCCTTCAACCTGCGTCACCGGGCGGGGGAGGAGATGGAGGTAGGCGCTATGCTGTTCTCCAATGTCTACGGCCTCCTCAGCGAGACGCCCAACGCCCGGACACTGATGATAAAAATCATGGAGGGATAAAAGGTTGAAACAGGTTTCAACCTTTATCCATTTGATTTTAAGGCAACACCGCATAATTCTGGTGCGCAGATTGCGTAGTCAGAATTTTCGTCAGATTGGCCAAAAAACCGCAGGCAATACTTTCTGTATTGGCGAGGATTTTTGGGCGATATGACGGACTATTATGCAAGCAAGATGCGTGCCTGGAATTATGCGGTGTTGCCTTAACCGTTTTTCTCGCCGCAGAGCGGCAACCGAAAAACATGGCACTTTATGACCATTCCTTTTTCGTGGTCATTTCGTGCTTTCAGGATTAGGGAAAGGAATGGTCATAAATCATGGTACATTTTGTGGGAGCGGGCAGCGGCGCGCCGGACCTCATCACGGTGCGGGGCGCACGGCTTTTGAAGGAAGCGGACGTGGTGATCTACGCGGGCAGCCTGGTGAATCCCGCCCTGCTGGAGGGGACGAAGGAAGGCTGCGAGATCCACGACAGCGCGAAAATGACCCTGGAGCAGGTGATCGAGGTGGTGAAGGCCGCCGAGAAGGCGGGGAAGACCACCGTGCGCCTGCATACGGGGGACAGCTCCATCTACGGCGCGGTGCGGGAGCAGTTCGACCAGCTGGAAGAGCTGGGCATCGACTACGACGTTTGCCCTGGCGTCAGCGCATTCTGCGGCGCGGCGGCCTCCCTGCGGGAGGAATACACCCTGCCGGACGTGAGCCAGACCGTCATCATCACCCGCGCCGCGGGCCGGACCCCGGTGCCGGAGCGGGAATCCATCCGTTCCCTGGCGGCCCACAAGGCCACCATGGTGCTCTTCCTCAGCACCGGCCTGACGGAAAAGCTCCAGGCGGAGCTGCTGGCGGGCGGCTATCCGGCGGAGACCCCCGCAGCCGTGATCTACAAGGCCACCTGGCCGGAGGAGAAACAGTATCGCTGCACCGTGGGCACCCTGCATGAGACGGTGACAAAAAACAAGCTCACCAAGACCTCCCTCATCATCGTGGGAAACTGCCTGGGGGACAAGTATGACCGCAGTAAGCTCTACGACCCCGGCTTCACCACGGAATTCCGAACCGCCGAAAAATGAAGCTGGCGATCTTTGCCTACAGCCGCCGGGGCTGCGCCCTGGCCCGGCGGGTGCTGGACGCCCTGCCGGACTCGGAGGGGGCGTGCTACACACTCGCCCGCTTCGAGGAGACGGGCTTCCTGCCCATCCCCCAGCCCTCCCAGCCCTTCTACGGGGAGCTGTTCAACGCGATGGACGCTCTCATATTCGTGGGGGCCGCGGGCATCGCGGTCCGCAGCATCGCGCCCCACGTCCGCTCCAAGAAGACGGACCCGGCGGTAATTTGCCTGGATGAACTGGGGACCTGGGTGGTCCCCCTCCTCAGCGGCCACATCGGCGGGGCCAACGCCCTGGCGAGGACCCTGGCGGAGGCCCTGGAAGCCCAATGCGTTCTCACCACCGCCACGGACGTGAACCGCCGCTTCAGCGTGGATACCTGGGCCACAGAAAACGGCTACGTCCTCAGCAGTATGGCTGCCGCCAAGGCGGTCTCCGCCGCCATCCTGGAGGGGGACGTGCCCTTCCTCAGTAGCCTGCCGGTCCTGACGGACCCGGCCCCCGGCCTCACGCCGGGCGAGAGGGGCAGCGTGGGCATTTACATCGGCTGGGAGAAGCGGGAACCCTTTCAGACCACCCTGCGCCTCGTCCCAAGGGCTCTGCATCTGGGCCTCGGCTGCCGCCGGGGCACGGCGGAGGAAGCGATCCGCGCTGCGGTGGAGGGGACCCTGGAGCAGTCGGGCATCGACCCCGCCGCCATCCGCTGCGCCGCCTCCATCGACCTGAAGAAGGACGAGGCGGGGCTTCTGGCATTCTGTGAACACAGGGGCTGGCCCATCCGCTTTTATACTGCGGAGGCATTGAAGGCCGCCCCCGGAGAATTCACCCCCTCGGAATTCGTAGCGAAGGTCACCGGCGTGGACAACGTCTGTGAGCGCGCCGCGATGCTGGGGGCGGAAAAACTGATCCTGCACAAGACCGCCGTGAACGGCGTGACCGTGGCCCTGGCCGCGGAGAAAATGGAGGTGCGCTTTGGGTAAACTCTATGTGGTGGGCCTCGGCCCCGGCGACTACGACAACATGACCGTCCGGGCGGACCGGGCGCTGCAGGAATGCGACAGCATCATCGGCTACCATGTCTATGTGGACCTGGTAAAGAGCCGCTATCCCGACAAGAAGACCCTCACCACCCCCATGACCAAGGAGGCGGACCGCTGCCGCATGGCCCTGGAAGCCGCCCGCGGCGGGGAAAAAGTGGCCATGGTCTGCTCCGGTGACAGCGGCATCTACGGCATGGCCGCCCTCATTTACGAGCTGCGGGGCGAAGACAAGGAGCCGGAGATCGACGTGATCCCCGGCCTCACCGCCGCCTGCAGCGGCGCGGCCCTGCTGGGCGCGCCCCTGACCCACGACTTTGCCGTTGTAAGCCTCAGCGACCGGCTGACGGCCTGGGAGACCATCGAAAGAAGGCTGGAGGCCACGGCGAAGGCGGACCTCTCCATCGTGCTCTACAACCCCGCCAGCCACGGCCGTCCGGACCATCTGCGCCGGGCCTGCGAGATCCTTCTCCGCACCCTGCCGGAGGACCGGCCCTGCGGCGTCGCCCGGAATATCGGCCGGGAAGGGGAAGGCCGGGAGCTGCTGACCCTGGGGCAGCTGAAGGACGCGAAGGTGGACATGTTCTGCACCGTCTTCATCGGCAACGCCTCTACGAAGCTGATCGGCGGCGAGATGGTGACGCCCAGAGGGTATCGGGATGTATAATTTCTGCATTTTTGCCGGGACCACAGAGGGCCGGGAGCTGGCGGAATTCCTCTCCGGTCAGGGGGACAAGGCCGCCGTCACCGCCTGCGTGGCCACGGAATACGGGGAGACCCTGCTGACGCCCGCGCCGGGCCTGCGGGTCCTGGCGGGGCGGCTGAATGAAGAGCAGATGGTCTCCCTGCTGAAGGAAAACGACTTTGACCTGGTGCTGGACGCCACCCACCCCTACGCCGACGTGGTGACGGAGAACGTGGCGGCAGCCTGCCGGGAGGCGGGCAGGGAATACCTGCGGGTGCTGCGGGAGGACAGCGCGGTGCCGGAGGGCACGGTGTTCCTGCCGGATACGGCCTCTGCCGTGGCGTGGCTCAGCGAGCACGAGGGGAATATCCTCCTCACCACCGGCAGCAAGACCCTGGGGGAATACACCGGCATCCGGGATTTCGCCAAGCGGGTCTGGGCCCGCGTGCTGCCCATGGGCTCCTCCCTCGTTTCCTGTGAGGCGGCGGGGCTGCCCCCCGCCCACATCATCGCCATGCAGGGTCCCTTCACCCAGGAGCTGAACATCGCCACCCTGAAGGCCATCGGGGCGGATTACCTGGTGACCAAGGACAGCGGCGGTACCGGCGGCTTCCGGGAAAAGGCCGCGGCAGCCACCGCCGCGGGAGCCAGGCTCATCGTCCTGGGCCGTCCTCCCCAGCTGGAGGGCCTCAGCCTTTCCGAAACCGTCGACAGCCTGTGCCAGCGCTTCGGCCTTAAGCGGGAGCAGCAGGTGACCGTGGTGGGCATCGGCCCCGGCAGCCGGGAGCAGATGACCCTGGCGGTGCGGGAGGCCATCGAGAATGCCGACTGCCTCATCGGGGCGGGGCGGATGCTGGAGGCGGTGGCCCGCCAGGGCCAGGCGGCTTACAGCGCCATTGCGCCGGACGCCATTGCGGAGTGCATCCGCTCCCATGGGGAATACCGCCGCTTTGCCGTGGTCATGTCCGGAGACAGCGGCTTTTTCAGCGGCACGAAGAAGCTGCTGCCCCTGCTGGATTTCTGCCGGGTGGCGGTGTTGCCCGGCCTCAGCTCCCTCAGCTGCCTCTGCGCAAAGCTGGGCACCTCCTATGAGGACGTGGTGACCGTCAGCCTCCATGGCCGGGAGCACGACATTGCTTCCGATGTGCGCCGCCACGGGCGGGTCTTTGCCCTGGTGGGCGGGGACAATGGGGCCGGGGCCCTCTGTGCGCGCCTCAGGGAAGCGGGCCTGGGCTATGTGACCGTCCATGTGGGGGAGAAGCTCAGCTATCCCGATGAAAAGCTCACTTCCGGCAGCGCCTCGGAGCTGGCGGAGCAGCATTTTGACAGCCTCAGCGCCGTGCTGATCGAGAACCCTGGCCCCGACGCGGTGCTGACCCCCGGCCTCCCGGACGGCGTGTTCCAGCGGGAGGAGACCGTGCCCATGACCAAGAGCGAGGTGCGGGCCGTGAGCCTCAGCAAGCTGCGTCTCACGGAAAACGCCATCTGCTGGGATGTGGGGGCGGGCACTGGCAGCGTGGCCCTGGAAATGGCCATGCTCGCCCGGAAGGGCCATGTTTACGGCATCGAGCGGAAGGCCGACGCCCTGGAGCTCATGACGAACAACGCGCTCCGCTTGGGGGTGGAGAACCTTACCCCGGTGTCCGGCAAGGCCCCGGACGCCTGCCGAGAACTGCCCGCCCCCACCCACGCCTTCATCGGCGGCAGCGGCGGCAATCTCCGGGAGATCATCGCCCTCGCGCTGGAAAAGAACCCGAAGGTCCGCATCGTGGTCACGGCGGTGACCCTGGAGACCGTGGGGGAGACCACGGCCCTGATGAAGGAGTTCCCCTTCACCGAGACGGAGGTGGTGTCCCTCAGCGTGGCCCGGGACCGGAAGGCGGGACCCTACCGGCTGATGACCGGGCTGAACCCGGTGTTCATCTTCACCCTGCAGGCGGGAGGGGAAGAGGCATGAGGTGGACGCTGCTCCTGGCCCTGCCCGCAGGCTTCCTGATCGACCTCCTGATCGGGGACCCCCACGGCTGGCCCCATCCGGTGATCTGGATCGGCAAGCTGATCTCCTTCCTGGAAAAGCGCCTGCGCAGGGCCTTCCCCAAGACTCCGGCGGGGGAGAAGGCAGCCGGGGCGGTCCTGTGGATCCTCACCGCCGGGCTCTCCCTGGCGATCCCCCTGGTGATCCTGCGCCTGGCGGGGCGGGTCAGCCCCTGGCTGCGCTTCGCCCTGGAGAGCATCATGTGCTGGCAGATCCTGGCCACCAAGTCCCTGCGGGACGAGAGCATGAAGGTGTTCAAGGCCCTGAAGACCGGGGACCTGGAGGCCTCCCGCTACGCCGTCAGCATGATCGTGGGCCGGGACGTGCAGACTCTGGACGACAAGGGCGTGGCCCGGGCGGCGGTGGAGACCGTGGCGGAGAACACCTCCGACGGCATCGTGGCCCCTCTGATCTTCCTGGCGCTGGGAGGCGCGCCCCTGGGCTTTTTCTACAAGGCGGTCAACACCATGGATTCCATGCTGGGCTATGTGGAGGAACCCTATAAGAACATCGGCTTTTTCCCCGCCAAGCTGGACGACGTTGCGAATTTCCTCCCTGCAAGGATCTCCGCCCTGCTGATGCTCCTGGGGGGAGGGCTCCTGGGTCACAGCATGAAGGACGGCTGGCGCATCTTCCGAAGGGACCGGTATAAGCACGCCAGCCCCAACTCCGCCCAGACCGAATCCGTCTGCGCAGGGCTCCTGGGCCTGCGCCTGGCCGGGGACGCCTGGTATCACGGGGTGCTGCATAAGAAAGAGTACATCGGCGACGCCCTGCGGGAGATCGAATACGAGGATATCCCCCGGGCCTGCCGCCTGCTGTATGCCACGGCGGTGCTGGCCCTGATCCTGGCCGTGGCCGTCCGATTCGTGATTGTAAGGTAACGACATGTATTATCAGACCAAGAATCCCCATGGGGGAGACGTCTACGCTGCGCCGGTGGAGCTGGACTACTCCGCCAATACGAATCCCCTGGGCGTGCCTCCGGCGGTGATCGCCGCGGCTGCGTCGGCGCTGGAGAAGGCCGACCGCTATCCGGACCCCTACTGCCGGGCGCTGGTGAAGGCCATTTCCGAGGCCGAGGGGGTGAAGCCGGAGCATATCCTCTGCGGCAACGGGGCGAGTGAGCTGATCTTTGCCTTCTGCGCTGCGGCGAGGCCGAAGAAGGCAGCGGCCCTGGCCCCCACTTTTTCGGAATATGCCTCCGCCCTGGCGCTCTTCGGTGGAGAGACTGCCCTCTATCCCCTCCGCAGGGAACGGGACTTTATCCCCGACGAGGGCTTCCTGGACTGGCTTCGGGCCGAGCGGCCGGAGGCGGTCTTCCTTTGCAATCCCAATAATCCGACGGGGCGGCTGTTCCCCCCGGAGCTCATAATGCGAGTGATTGCATTATGTAAACATATGCAGATGCGCCTTTTCGTGGACGAATGCTTTCTGGAGCTGGCCCGGGACGGAGAGAGCCTGAAGGGCCTGCTGGAGGATTATCCCGGCCTGTTTCTTCTCCGGGCTTTCACGAAGAGCTATGGCATGGCGGGCCTTC
>JAEEGK010032325.1_pt1 | contig 10238 bp, 9 predicted proteins | sample 8958771 | NCBI WGS metagenome assembly JAEEGK01 (sample SAMN16246547, study PRJNA631951) | gut metagenome | biome: gut microbiome; feature: rumen; material: SC-attached | host: Bos | place: Iran: Karaj | collected 2018-10 | reverse complement strand
TATTTGTTCATGCTTGTTACCTCCTTTTGGTCTCTGGCCCATACGCATAGTACGAGCAAGGAATTGTTTATCACGAGTTAACATAGTAACACAAAGAAAGCTTTAAATCAAGCCTTTTTTGTGATTGATTTAATTCTTTTTTCCAAATCTTTTCTGGGAAGCATTATTTGATGAGAACATCCCAAGCATTTGATTCTAAAGTCAGCGCCTTCCCTAAGCACTTCCCACTCAAAAGAGCCGCAGGGATGAACCTTTTTTAGTTTAACAATGTCACCCACATGTATTTCCATTATCTAAACCTCAGATAAAACCTCACCGATTTTTTCATGAATCACCAAATCGGCATATCTGTCCTGTGCCGTCTCCGATAGATTTATAAGCACAAGTTTCTTTCCTCTGTAATATTGAATAAGGCCTGCTGCCGGATAAACCACCAAAGAGGTTCCTCCGATGATTAAGATATCCGCATTTGAAATGTAGTTAACGGCCTTTTCCATAACTTCCATATCAAGGCCTTCTTCATAAAGCACAACGTCGGGGCGAATCATGCCGCCGCAAGAACACTTGGGCACGCCCTTTGAATTGTATACATCGTCTACGCTGTATTTTTTACCGCAGGCGCTGCAATAGTTTTTCATTATGGTTCCGTGAAGTTCAAGCACTTCTTTACTTCCGGCAGCCTGATGAAGGCCGTCGATGTTTTGCGTGATAACAGCCTTAAGTTTTCCTTCTTTTTCAAGCTCTGCAAGGCGAATGTGTGCCTTATTGGGCTTTGCCTTTAAAACGGGAGCCACCATTTTTTCTTTATAAAACTCGTAAAACTCTTCAGATCTTTGTGTAAGGAAAGTATGGCTTACGATTTTTTCCGGAGGATATTTATATTTTTGTGCATACAATCCGTCAACAGACCTAAAATCCGGTATACCGCTTTCGGTTGATACGCCCGCTCCTCCAAAGAAAACGATGTTGTTTGACTCAGCTATCCATTCTTTAAGTGTCTTGATTTCTTCATTCATCATGATTTACCACCATTTTTCAAAAAGAACATCCAAATCCACTCCCGTAGGAACACCCGGGATTTCACCAGTTTCACTGTACTGCCACATCTTATATTCATAGGGGAACATCAAAGGATCGTTATATTCCCACACAGACGAGCCTTCCTTCATTTCCAAAGAATTGTAATTTGCATACCACTTATCGATGTTTTCAAGTCTGTCAATTTCCATCTTGATAACAAAGTATCTTGTATTTGCATATATCATAGGCTTATATCCTGCTTCCGATACCGCGTCGCAAAAAGCAATTACATTGCTAGTACGTTCTTCTTTGGTTAAGTCTTTTACTCTTTCTGTTGCGCTTGCATTTTCTACATCTATTACCACAGGGCCCGTAATGTTGTAAGGCTTAATGGTTTTAAGTGCAAACTCAGCTTCTTCTTTTGCTTCTTTTTCATCAAGTGCCTGGGTGTAGAAGTAAACGCCTACGTTTATTCCCTGAGCCTGAGCACCCTTTATATTCTTTTCAAAATAGGTATCTTCAACAAGCTTTCCTTCAGAGCCGTATCCTCTGAATCCGCATCGGATAATGGCAAACTCAACGCCTGCTTCTTTTACTTTTTTCCAGTCAATATCTTTTTGTGTGTAAGCTACATCGATTCCAAAGTATGAAGTCTTGTTACCTGCATCATCTGTGTAATAAAGGTAACCTGTTTCTTCATCCTTTTTAAACTTTGCGGAGTCGTATGAATGCTGCTTTAAATCTTTGTTTATAGGTACATAAAGAAACTTGCTTCCGTCAATAAATACAAGGTCATCTGGATACAAAGATCTTAAGAAGTTTGACATTCCGCTGCTTACTTCCGAAGCTTCTCTTACTTTCTTTTTAAAAGCATCGTAGGTTTCTTTCTCTGTTTGAGCTTTGGCATCTTCTACGTTTTTATTTACAGCCTCTTCAATCATTGCATCAACCTGAGACTGGGTGTAAATCTTTTCTTCTTCGGCTTCTTTCTTTCCAAAGGGAAGCTTTCCGCCCTTAATCATAAAGATACTTGCTCCGATTACGGTTAGGGCAATCAATATAAGCACCACGCCCACAATCAATGTTCCTGTGTGCTTCTTTGTGCTTACTTCCTCGTCGAAATCAAGCTCCATGTCCATGTATCTGTTACGTGACACAGGCTTTGGCGCAGCTTTCTTTTCGGCTTTTTCCTCTGTTTTCTTTTCTACTTTTATTTCTTCAAAATCAACGTCATTTAACTTCACTGTAGGTTTCTCCCCTATATCCTCTTTGCTCACCTTAGGATAGTTTCTTTCTCTTAAACGCTTTTCAAATTCGCTCACGGGTAATGGCTTATCAAACAAAAATCCCTGAACGGTATCGCACTTTAAGCGCTTAAGCATTTCAAGTTCTTCGGGCGTCTCCACACCCTCTGCCAAAACTTCCATTTCAAGCTCTTTTGCCATGTGAATGATGCTTGAAATTACTTTTTTTGCCTTTTCGTTTTCAACACCTTTTCCAAGCAAGGATTTATCAAGCTTAACCACCTGGAAATCCATGTTTTGGAGTAGGTTTAAAGAAGAATAACCGGAACCGAAATCATCTATGGAAGACTTGATTCCGTAGCTTCTTAATTTATCTACCGTATGCTCTAAAAGTTCTTCTTTATCAAGGTATGCGGTCTCTGTAAACTCAACTTCAATATACTCTGTAGGAATGTCATATTTCTTTATGACTTTATAAATCTTTTCCGCTACTTCAGGCTCGTTAAAATGATACTTTGAAAAGTTTACGGAAATCCTTACAAGCTGAAGGCCTTCGTCAAGCCACTCACGCATCTTTTTGCAGGTTTCTTCTAGCACGTAAAAATCTACATCTATAACAAGTCCGGTCCTTTCGCAGAAAGGAATAAACTTAATGGGTGGCAACACACTTCCGTCGCAATACCAGCGAACAAGTGCCTCAGCGCCCGATATTTTCATGTCAGATATCGAAATCTTTGGTTGAAAGAAAACCACAAATTCTTTGTTCTGAATTGCGGCTAATAGACGTCGAAAGAAATTTAATCCTTCCACGTCGAATTGTTCCCCATAACCTCTTTTCTCGGAAAGCGAGATTTCTCCCATTAATGCCTCCAAATCAAGTAATTATTCTTTCCCCGAGAATTGTTCAAAGATTACAGAATCAAAGCTTCCCCAAGCTTTCTTCTGCTCCTCTTCTCCTTTTGCAGTCCATGCAACGAGAAAAGGCTTAAATATCCCTTTACACAATTTAAAGCCTAATGTATTAATGTCTTCATGCTTATAGGCCACAAAATCAGGCCTTGAAATGCAGTTTACAAGCAAGTGTGTCATTGTAATCTGCGCTGCTAAAGGCATCTTTTCATCGCCTCTAAAATCACAAGAAAGCTGTCCTCTTATAATCTCAGGTCGATGTTTTCTAAACCACTGTACCAGGAAGGGGCTGAAGGATTCCACACAAAATTTTCCTTCATACTTATCAAGCTCTGCGACGGTACGCTCGCAAAGTTCGTAACACTTGTTTCCGTTATCACCCTTAATTTCACAGATTAAATCTGTGTTTCCAAGTGTATTTAAAACATCGGTAAAAAGCGGTATTTTTTCTTTTGAATCCGCAAGGTTAAACTCCTGAAGCTCTTCAAAAGTGTAGTCTCTTAAAAAGCCATCCACGCCACACATTCTTTTTAAGTTTCCGTCGTGGAAGACAACCAGCTTTTTATCCTTAGTCATCTGCACGTCAAGCTCCACGCCGTATCCGTTTTCTCTTGCAAGTCTGAAAGCTTCAAGGGAGTTTTCCGGAACACCGTTTCCGTGAAGCCCTCTGTGGGCATACATTTTGGTTCTAAAATACGAAGTATCGCGTTTCCTGTTTGGCTTAATCATGAAAAGTACAATCAAAAACAATAATAAAATTATTCTGATTAAATGTCCTATCATAGTGCCTGTTTTCACTCCGTAAATACAAAATGTATTGGTGTTTATCACCTATTTACTCAAAATATAGAGTACCACAAAACAGCAAAAAAAGAAATAGGGCTGTATTCACAGTGTATTTTAGGAAAAGAAAAGCCCTCGGATTTTACTCCGAAGGCTTATGCTTATTCTTTTCTTTCACTTATTTCTTTTACAAGGGCGTCATACATTTTTTCATCGATTATGTACTTCTTTTTAAGTATCAAGAACGCTATTCCGATTGCAATAATTGGCACAAGCACTATTCCAAGTCTTAAAGTTAATCTTTGAAGTGATGTAGCCGTTTCAATAAATGCATCGGCGCTGCCAATTACTTCTGTCTTTGAAATCACATTTGTAGCAGCCTTAATTTCCAAATCCGAAATATTCTGGCTTATAGCATATATTCCGCTTATTATTAGGATCAATGCAACCGCTCCCTGGTCAATGGCGCTTGCAAGCTTTGTGGCAAAAGATCTTACCGCAGAAATGATACTGTCATGTCTTTCGTGAAACTTTGCTTCATCGTATTCGATAGTGTTGTTAAGCATTACTATCATTGTCATATTAAATGCGCCCTGAGCAAAGAAAATAATGAAACCGATTATATTGATTACAACAACATTTTTAGGAAGCACATATCCAACTGACATTAAAGCTAAATATCCAAGCACTATTAATGAAGTTGAAACGGCAAGTATTTTCTTTCTTGATAACTTAGAAGCTATTGCCGCATAAGATGCTTCGGAAATTAAGGTTCCAAGTCCGTACATTACGGTAAATAAGAATACCAATTCTCCGCCCTTTGAGTATCCAAACTCAAAGTAGAAAAAGTTCATTCCTATCATTATTAAAAGCCCGTTTCCAACCTGAAACAAAAGGTGTGACACACCTCCTGCAATAAGCTGGTCGTTTCTTAGGAATATTCTAAACATATCTTTTAAAGAAAGTGTTTCCGCGTTTTGTTTTCTTTCTCTTTCCTTTACTCCAAATACTGTCAAAAGCTGGAAGCCTAAGAAACAGGAAGCGATGATAATAGCCGCTATTCTGTATGCTTTAACCGCATTTCCGGCAACCATGTCGGGAAGAAGCCCCGCAACGGAAAACTGGCCGATACAGATGAATATTCCCTGAATTGTGACAAGGAGGTTTCTTTCTTTAGGATTTGAAGTTAAGCTTGGAAGCATGCCCCAGTAGGAAATGTCGTTCATGGTGTAGGTCATTCCCCAAAGCAAGTAACCAACGCCAAAGAAGAAAACAAATCCCCAGCCTTCAGGCCTTATTGTAAATAAACCGATTATAACAAGAGCGTTTAAAAATGCTCCAAGAAGTATCCATGGCTTAAACTTACCGCTTTTAAGCTTCGCATTTTCAATGATTATTCCCATCAAAGGATCGTTAATCGCATCCCACAAAAGGCACACCACCACAATTGCCGAAATTGTGGCATACTGAGCGACCGTAAGCTTCATGGTGTATTGAATATAGGTAAGCAAAAACATGCTCACCAAAGTGTAGGCCATGTCCCTTCCCGTAGCCCCGATACAATAGGTCCATTTAGTTCTGTTATCAAGCTTTTCCATACCCTCACCTACTTTTCAAATATAGTTTTGATTGCTTTAAAGTACTTTCTGTTAGCGTTATAAACAAGCATATTTGCAAGTTTAGGAGAGATTGCTCCGCCGCTTACAGAAATTAACCCCTCAAGATTTCCTTCAAAAAGTCCCATTCTGACCATCTTCATTTCAGGGGAATTCTTTGGCTTTCCCTTAAACATTAACTTTATGACCAAAGAAACCACTCCGCGAATTATAAGTCCGAATAAGGATTTTCTTGTAACGTCATCAAAGGAGCAGCAAATCGTGTAATCTCCACGCTTTCTGTCTTTATCGTTTCCAAGTTTCCTTCCGTACAAGCCTTCAAACTGTTCTTTTGATATTTCCATTCCGCGCTTGTTTTCTTTAAAGTAGTCGGGGAAGAGCTTTTCTTCATCCCTAAAATACTTTTCACCCTTAATAGATATTTTCTTTCTTAATGGAAGGTCTTTTATATTTCCTCCCACCGCAATTTCATATTCGCCTTCTATTACGGTGAATTTGTTTTTTGATACGTCAAAAACACTAAATGAGCGCTCTGAAAGCTTTATTTCGACCTCTTTTTCTTCTCCGGGGTTAAGATATACCTTTTTAAAGCCTTTAAGCTCTATAGCGCTTCTTATAAAGTTTTCTTTGGGATTTATGACATATAGTTCAGCTACTTCTTTTCCGGCTACATTTCCTATGTTTTTTACCTTAAAAGAAACCGTAAGCTCCCCGTTTTCATAGCTGTCTTTAACCTTTAAATCAGAATATTCAAAATCGGTGTAAGAAAGTCCGTATCCGAAAGGATACTTAACAGGCACATTAAATGTCTCATAGTATCTGTATCCCACAAATATGCTTTCTCTATACTCTACATCGTCATTATCAAGTCCAAAATATCTGTAGGCAGGAGTGTCACTTACTGAATATGGCATTGTCTCTGCAAGCTTTCCCGAAGGATTAACCTTACCGCTTACTAGGTCAACAACCGCTTTATCTACTGCCTGTCCTCCAAGATACATGTGAAGCACGGCTCCCACTTTTTCTTCAAAGTCAAAGTCCATGGGGGCTCCGCCAAAGGTGATGGCAGCCAAGTCCTTTTTATCTACAAGCTCAGATACTTTTCTAAGTAAATGAATCTGATTAAAAGGAAGGTTTATATTCTTTCTGTCATATCCTTCTCCTTCGTAGCTGTCAGTAAGCCCCATGAAGAACAATACTTTCGTGTTTCCCTTTTCATAATTTTCTTTAAGGAGTTCGATAGCACTGTTTTCAGTTTTTTCATCAATCGTGTCAATTTCGCTTAAGTAGCCTTTTAAATGCTTTACAAAGAAACCTTCCTCTTCAAATGCCCTTACAGCGTTAGGCTTGTGAGTAGGATTTATGTGACTGCTTCCGCCTCCCTGAAATCTCATGTTGACGGCCATGTCACCAATGATTATCAACTTCTTTTCTTTTTCAATCGGAAGCACATTATCGTTTTTAAGCAAAACGGCGCACTCATCCTCGATTTCTCTAGCAATTGTTTCATGATCTTCAAATGAGAAAGGCTTACATTCAGGCGCTTTTTCACTTAAGGTCGAAAAGCATCTTAAGACGTTTCCGGCCCATGTGTTTAACTCTTCATCCGATATTTCTCCGGCTTCATATGCCTTCTTTAATACCTTTTTATGATACCCCTTGCAATCGGGCATTTCCAAAGTAAGGCCGTTTCTGTAGCACTTAACCACATCGTTTGTTGCGCCCCAGTCAGAAACGACAGCTCCGTCAAATCCCCATTCATTTCTTAAAATATCAGTAAGTAAGTGTTTGTTTCTAGAGCCAAACTCACCGTTTGTCCTGTTATATGAGCACATAACGGTTGCTGGCTTTCCTTCTTTAACAGCCTCTTCAAAAGCAGGCAGATAGATTTCTCTTAATGCTCTTTCATCCACCTGACTGTTTGATGTCATTCTTCTTGTTTCCTGGGAGTTTGCGGCAAAGTGCTTTAAACTTGTTCCAACCCCCTCATTCTGCACTTCTTTAATATAAGAAGCCGCCATTTTTCCTGCCAAAAAAGGATCTTCACTAAAATATTCAAAGTTTCTTCCGCATAAAGGAGAACGTTTTATATTTGTGCCGCATCCAAGCACAATAGAAACTTTTTCTCTCTTTGCTTCATTTGCTATGGCATTAGCCATTTTTTTTGCTACTTCCGGGTCCCAGCTGCAGGCAACTGCACTTGCCGTAGGAAAGCAGGTTGCCGGATTTGAACCTGTGATATCCCCCACCTTTTCACTCTCTACTTTTCTAAGTCCGTGAGGGCCATCGGTCATCATAATAGCAGGCACCTTCCCGTTACAATTTGAAGTATGCCAATCTCCGTCTCCCGAAAGTAAACTAATCTTTTCATCGATTGTTAAAGTACTAAGTATTTTTTCAATATCCATAGCCATACACCTTCTCCTTCTAATTAATACTTTAACATTTCATTTTTGTTTGGAAATATCATTTTTATTCTTCTTTTATCATTTTTATTATGTTATTGTTTAGATATGAAGACTCCCATAGAAGTAATTAATAAAAATGACAACAACATATTCATGGAAAGAGAAACAGGAATTATTCATTCCGAGTTTTCAAGAGAATATTCTCTTTTCTGCGCCATTCGCTCCGGAAATGTAGCTTTGGTAAAGAAAAAAGCAAAAGACTATATGACTCGCGGAATCACCATGGGAAATCTTTCCGATAACTCAATACGTCAATTAAAATACTGGGCCGTTTCTTCTATCGCAGTAGCCATTCACTACGCCATTTTAGGTGGCCTTGATGAAACAGACGCCTTTAACCTAAGCGATGAATACATTCGCCACATAGACAATCTAAGTAACATTAACGACATGCTTTCTTATCTTTCTGAAAAGGCAACGGATTTAACATACGCTGTCTTCTATTCAAAAGCAGGAAAAGCAAGTAGCCCCGCCATTCGCTATGCTCTTCACTATATTCACATTCATTTAAATGAAAAAATCAGAATTAAAGATTTGGCGAAAGAATGCCTTCTTTCAGAAAGCTATCTTTCAACTCTTTTTAAAAAAGAACTCGGCGTATCCATTCACGAATACATACTTAAAGAAAAACTAAACGCCGCCACTATTATGCTTAGTGACGGCGCATCATTATCAGAAATAGCCTATAATTTATCTTTTTGCTCTGAGACTCATTTTATATCATCTTATAAAAAGGTCTATGGCACCACTCCTCATAAAGGAAGGCTTAATTACCAATCTGAACCCCAGTCGCTTCCGCCTGAATCCCAATCAGACCCTGAATCCCAGTCGTAGTCTGAATCAGAGCTCCAATCCCAACTGCTGCTATCGCTGTCGTCGGAAGAACTGTACTGCTCATCATATGTATCTGAATCATAGAAGTCATATGAAAGATCCCAGTTGTCATCAGCCCAGTTAAACTCATAATCCGCCGGATTAGTCTGAATCTCAACAGGTAGAGCATCAATATAATAATAATCGTCCCAATCATTATTATAATAATAATTCTCACCACGATAGCTTACATATGTATTGCCATCGTAGTTATAATACTTGGGGCTATCCGCCTTGGCAACAACAGAGAACACAAAGAGAGACAGACATACAACCGCTGTCCAAAGCAAAAACTTCTTGCCCTTAGGAGCGCCATCGTAAGCATCCCCCTTCATTCCGAGAATTCTTTTCATTAGAATATAAACAAGAATACCCGTAGCACCTGATGCTAAAACAGGATACATTAATCTATTTAAGTTGCCTAAAAATATTATTCCAAGAATTACGGCTATAATTCCTTTAATAATACCGCCATCAAACTTACTTCTTCTGTGAGAAGTAGAGTAACCCGTACTCTTATGTCCGGAAGCATTTCTGGCTTTCTGATTTAAAATTTCACTCTTTAATTTTAAATACAATTCATTTACAGCGTAAGCTTCATCCTTACCCTGATATCTAATTGCTCTTGAGCCATCATCCTTATTCTTATAAACGATAAACTCACCGTTTTCTTCATAAATACCAAATGCTCTCGGCTCTTTATAATTGATTCCGATGAAGAATCTAGTTGTTTCATAAGGCGGTAACTTCCTTGCCTTATACCAGTCTGCAAGTTCAGCTATTGTCTTTGGTGTGCCATTCACCATTCTCTTCATGTGTTCATTGGGCGCACCACAGTTAGGACATTTCTCAAGCTTATCATCAATCATCGAACCGCAGTATTCGCATTTAACTTCCATAATGACCTCCGATGCAAATCACAATAGAAAAAAAGGACCTCTTTTCTTGAGATCCTGAAAGGTGCGGGCCGGATTTGAACCGGCGGATAACGGTGTTGCAGACCGGGGCCTTACCACTTGGCTACCGCACCATATTGTAGTGACTCCGACGAGAATCGAACTCGTGTTACCGCCGTGAAAGGGCGATGTCTTAACCGCTTGACCACGGAGCCATAAAACTCCCCGAGTAGGGTTTGAACCTACGACCCTCCGGTTAACAGCCGGATGCTCTGCCGCTGAGCTATCGAGGAATATTGAAACTTAAAAACTGAACACAAAACAGAAGATTTATCCGAGTTCACACTCTGGAATAACAACCTACTAGGTAAAGCTCTCGACCTATTAGTAACCATCAGCTGAGTACATTACTGCACTTACACCTTGGCC
>JAEEGK010032321.1_pt1 | contig 10239 bp, 3 predicted proteins | sample 8958771 | NCBI WGS metagenome assembly JAEEGK01 (sample SAMN16246547, study PRJNA631951) | gut metagenome | biome: gut microbiome; feature: rumen; material: SC-attached | host: Bos | place: Iran: Karaj | collected 2018-10 | reverse complement strand
TATATGAGTTTGAAAAATATATTTATTATCATCTGAACCATAGAAATCATTCATAATTCCTGTTGAAATAACAGAATTTATAATTTCTTTACTTATTAAATTTCTTTACCATATTAGAGAAATATGAATTTATTCTTATTTTATTTATATCTTCTTTATTTTAAAATATATTATATTAATATTTATTAAAATATTTTTAAGTAAAACTTATATTAAGTAAAAGATGGGATAAAATATCCTCATATATTTTTTTCTATTAATAAAAGAAACTGCTCAAAAAAAATATTTCGTTTTATAAATATTATCTTAATCAGGAACACCATTAAAATTTTTTTTTCTTTTTTCTAAGTTAAACATCTTTTTATTTCTAAAAAAATAAATTATAAAATATATTTAATTAATATTGAATCCACTGAAATTAGAAAATATTCAAGTAAAAGATAAATTGAAGAATAAAATTTTATAGTTTAATCTCATTAGACAAATTTGACTTTTTGATTTCAATTATTTATTAATTTAACATTTGGTTTTACACTAAGTTATGTTATTAAAAAATAATGAAATAACAATTTAATTAAGAAAAAAAAATCTATATTTTTAAAAACATTTTACAACATTTTTAATTATTCTTTTCATAAATTTTTAGTAAAAATAAATATTTATGTTCAAATTATTGTTTTATTTAAATAATTTTGTAAAATGGAAAAAAGAATGTATTCTTTTGAAAATGATTTTTCATCAACATATAATTTAAAATTAATTCAAAATAACATTTTAAACATTTAATTCAATTAATTATAATTCATTAATATTAGAACCAAGTCAAACAATTTTAGAAAATAGAATTAAAAAAAGTGATAAAAGTATTAAAAGACTGAATTCTTTAGATTTTTTTAAAAAAATACCAAAAAAAAAAATTTCAGATTTAAGTTTAAAAATTAAAGATTTAAAGGAAGAATACTTAACAGTTAGAGAATTGAATGAAATTAATGAAGAAGATTTTAACTCTAAAATTATTGAAAAATATAATTTAAAAATAATTGAAAATTTATCAGAATATATTTTAGGATTAAAGATTTATATAAACAAAATAATAGATTATCAAACAATAAGTCCATTAATAGATATTAATGATTTAATTGAAAATTATTATTCATTGAATGAAGAAGAAGAAATTAAAAATAAAAAAGAAATATTTAAAGATATTAAATATTATAGAAGAATCAAAGGTGATGGAAATTGTTTTTATAGAGCTGTTATCTTCCAATTATTTGAAAATATTATTTTATCTAATAAGTTAGATTATTTAAGAATAATTATTTTTGAAATTGATCAATGTTATGAAAATAAAAATAATGAAAAATATTTAAAAATAAATTCACAAGATTATTTAAAATATAAATTATGTATAAGAATTTTAATTTCAATTTATAATAAATTAATTGAAAATAATATTCATGATGCATATAAAATATTTGTTTATTCTTTAAATTCATGTATTCATTTTGATTTGGGATTAATTTGGTATTACAGATATACATTATATAAATATATTCATGAAAATCAAAATAAATTATTTTCCAAAAATTTTGATGTTTTAATTGGAAATTTATTACCTAGAAAATATGAAAGTGATGGAAATTTTTTATTTCAAGATTTTTATGACAATTATTTACTTCAAATGTATACTGATGCAGAAAAAATAATTATATATTTAACTCCATATGTATTTGGAATTAAATTATATATTTATATGATTGAAGGAGAAACTCAAATTTTTTCATTAGAACATAATCAAAAACTAAGTTTTAATTTTGAAATAACTATTATACATAAAAAAGCTCATTATGAATTATTATATTCATTTTCTTATTATGAAAATATTAAAGAATTTCTTAAAAATTATATTCATTTTGAAAAAGAAAATATAATTTTAAATCCTGATAAAAATATTGATAATAATAATATGTTAACTGAATTAAATTTAAAACTAAATAAAAATGATTTAATTAAAGGAAAAAAAAAGTTAAGTAAATCAACTTTTGTTAGAAACCCCCCAAAAGAAGAAAATTTTTTTTTAAAAAAAATTCAAAAAGTATGTAAAAATTGCAATAAATTTTCTGAATTTTTAGAAAATCCATATAATAAAACTGAATTATGTGGAGAATGTCTTAAACAACACTTAATATCTGAATGTCTTTCTCAATATTATATGTTTATTCAAAGATATGTTGAAGAAGATGAATTTAAATTATCTCAATTAGAAATATATATTTATGGAACAAAATTTAAATTTAATGAATTATTTAAATTATTACAAATCAATGATTCTCGAATTGAAGAAAAAGAATTTAAAAATGATGTTATGACAATGATATGTGTTGATTGCAAAGAAATTATTCAAGATCGATGTCAGAAAATTATTTTACCTTGTGATAGTGCTTTATGTAATTTTTGTGTTGAACAATTTTTAAAAGATGGTAAAGAAAAATATATTTGCCCTTTATGTGAGGAAGAATATGAAAAATCTTTAATAAATCAAATATTTTCTATTGATAAATAATTTAAACAATGAAAAAGATAAAAAGATAAAAAGACTATCTTCTATTATTTAAGGATAGGAATAATGAAAAATCATATTTCATAATATATATATTCTATTTCAGAGTTTTATATAAGTTTTTTTAAAGACTTTTTATTTAAATAATATTTTTAAATATCATTTTCAATTATATTTTGATTAATTATGTCAATAAAAAAAAGAAATCATTTTTAAGTATTTTAATTCAAACATCTGAAGAGTGAAATCATAATTGAAATTATATCATGAAAAATAATATCAATAATCATAAATATATATTTTCCATTATTTTTTTATTCTTTTGTATTCTTATTATACCAAAATTCTATTATCATTTAGTAAACTTTCATAAATATTTTTTCTTTCTTGATATAAATAAAAATAACAATATAATATTTTTATCATATTATCATTAAATTAATTATATTAATACTTATTTATTAAATAAAAAGGTGATTGGATTTTTAATCTTTTTGTTAGATTTGTATGGAAATAATATTTCTTTTTCTTTTATGATTTTTTATTCTTATTATTTAATAAATACCTTAAAAATCATAAGAAACATATTAAAAATAAAATTAATATATGATTGATAAAATAAATATTTTATTTGTTTTTTATAATAATATAAATAAATTAATTTAAATAAAAAATATAATCCAAAAATAAAAAATTAAGAATTATTAAAAAATGTTAAATCAAATTTCAATAAATACAATATTTACATTTACTCTTTTTTATCTTTTAATCTCTTTTTCTTCTTCAGTTCCATCATTAACATTAAATGAAACAAGAACAGGAGAAATGAAAAGACATGAATCATTTGAATATTTTACTTTAACAATACCAAATGATATAACTGAGAATAAATATATATTAGTATTTATAGTGAAAGAAGATAAAAAAAATATATTAGAAGGAGAAGAAGTATTCAGTGATCCAGATATATATGTTTCAAAAAAAGAAAAACAACCTCACTCCCCTGAAACTTCAGATTATTATTCTGAAAGATATGGAAATGATATATTATCAATTCCTTCAAGTGAAGTAAATCCAAATGATATTTTTTATATTGGATTATACTGTCAATATAGTTGTAAATATAAAATAAAAGCTTATTTATCTGAAGAAATTGAAATTGAAATAGGAAAAATGTATTCTATTGAAATGGAGAGGAAATCTTCGTTGAATTATATTTTAAATATACCTCAAAAAGATTATAAAGAATTAAATGTTATTGCTACATCAAATGGAATGGAAGATTTTAAAATATATATGAGTAAAACAAATCCTTCATCACAAAATACTATTAAAGTTATTCCTTCATGGACTTCCGGTTATCTAATAACTATAGATAAAAATTCAAGAGATTATTGTACTGATTGTTCTTATCATATTTTATTACAAAGTGGCAAAGGAGATTGTACTGTTCATTTTTATGCTTATTTCCAAAATAGTATTACTAAACTATTAGCTGGAAGTCCTCTTCAAGATGCAATGAAAAGTTATGGAAAAAGATGTTATTCTTTTAATATTTTTGATAAAAATAATTTGAAAGACCAAAAAATTGTTATTTCTGTTACTTTATTTAGTGGTAATGCTTTTATTGTTATTGAAGGTTTTGAACATAATGATAATTTAACTTATGAAAATGCAAAAAATAATAAATTTACATATGAAATTTTAGGAGAAAAAAGTCTATTATTAGATAATAAAGAAATATTAAATTTACCTAATTCAACAAGTGATAATATTAATGAATTATATTTTTGTATTTTTTCAAGTGTTTCTGTATCCTATACAATGACAACATATTTTTTAAAACAAGCACAATCTCTTCAACAATATAATTTTATATTACCTAAAACTGAAGTAACTGGATTTTTACCTCATGACCAATATACTAAATATCAAGTTGCTGATTTTTCTTCAGTTTCAAAAAGAAAAAAAGCAAATATAACTATTAATTTTTCAGGTGTTATTGGATTTCCTAAAGCATTTGCATATTTTTGTTCAGGAGAAAATAAATGCTTTTTTGATAAAGAGTATTTCCTTCAAAACCAAAGAAATAATTTATTAATTCCTTCAGTATATACTTCATTTCAAGATTCAGTTATATTTATTGAAGGAACTGAAAATAAATGTTATGAAGATAATTTTTGTGATTTATTTGTTGTTGTTTCTTGTTCTTCTATAAATGCTGGATATTGTCAATATAAATTAAGTGCTAATGTTGAAGATACTGCTTTATTAATGTCTCCAAGAATTTCATATTATTCTATTATATCAGTTGGAAAAAAAGATTATTATCAAATTTTAATTGATGATGAAAATATTGAAAGTATTGTTATTGTTTTAAATACAGCTAGTGGAGAAACTGAATTAGAAGTTAATGAAATAATTCAAAATGATATGGGAGAATATGAATTTAAAACAATTGGAGTTTCATTTAATAAAGATTATTTACCTGATGTTATAAGAATAACTCCAAAAAAAATAAATAAAGATAATTTAAAAGGTCTTTATATTGTTGGAGTAAGTGCAGATACTTTTTCTTCATATAATTTATATTATTATACTACTTATAAAAGAAAAGAAGAAGACGAAAAAGAAGAATATGAACCTGATGAACAAGATGTTTCATTAAATTTACAAGAAGGAGTTATGTTAACTGATTATTTCCCAAATGATATTGATTATAAAATTTATACTTATCAACCTAATTTAGAAGAACCTGAAGATTTAAAATTTATTATAACTCCAATAAATGTGAAATTCTCATTTAAAGTATTTTTAGATTTAGATAATTTTGAATATGAAGAGAATCCAAAAAATGAATTAGATGATAGAATAAAAGGTTATGAATGGTCAAGTGATACAAATGGTGAATTATTAATAAAAACAGATGATGAATCATATAATTTAGATAATATATATTATATTGTTGTATATATGAATAATCCAGAAGATACTTTATTAAATGATAAATCAGTAATGAAATATTATCTTGGTGTTACTACTCCTTCTATTCCATTTATATTATATGAAGGAGTTGAACAAACTGGAACTTTAACTGATGATTATCCTGTTCAAACTTTTTGGTATTTACATACTGATTTAAGTTCTTCTTTTGAAATAGATATTAATAGTTTATATGGTGAAGTTGATCTTTATGTTGATGTTGAAGAAATAACAGAAGATAAAATAAATAAAGTTGAAGAAGGTAATTTATATGATGAAGAATATGAAGAAGAAGATTATAAAGAAACTTCATTAATTTATGTTAGAAAAATAAAAGATTATGATAATATTATTTTAGATAAAGATTATTTAGAAAGGTATTGTTCAGGTGATATAGATGATGATGATGAATTTTATGGATGTCGAATATTTGTTTATATTAAAAGAAGTAAACATATTATTAAAAATGAAGGAACTTCTCAATTTTTAATTGTTACTAATTCAAATGAAAAATTTGGAGAAACACTAACAGCAGGAACAACAAAAAGTGATTATGTTAATGTAGGAGATTACAATTATTATATTATTGAAGAAATTAGGAAAAAAAAAGGAAGTGTAATTTCAGTAACATTTAATGATGGAATTGGAGATGTTTATTTAAGAATTCCTGAAAAACCAGAATATGGAAGAGATATAGTTTATCCAGATGATGAAAATTATACTTTAAAAGGTAATGACACATATAATGGGAAAGTTATTGTTATTCCTGATGAATATTTCCAAAAAATAAATAATGAAAATATTAAAATTCAATTACTTATTGCTGTGAAAGGTGAAATGCATAATAATGAATATGGTGAAGAAGAAAATAATATTCCTATAGAATATTCAATAACTTATACTTCAGATAAATTAAGATTAAATCAAAATTTTCCTTATGAAAGTTATATTAATTCAGGTGAATATAGATATTTTGATTTATATTTTGATAAAAATGTAAAAAATATTTATATTTCATTATCAAATATGAATGGAGATGCTGATTTATATTTAAATTATGGAGATACTCTTTTTCCAACTCCAAAAAATTATAATTGGAAAAGTGCAAGTACAGGACATGAATATATTGATTTTAATATTGACCATAGTTTTTTCAAAAAAAATAATATCACAAATTTAGAAGGTCACTATACTTTATTAGTTGTTGGTTATACTTCAACAACTTTCACTTTATTTGTTTCTTCACATGAAACAAAAGTTATTCCTTTAATTGATAATTCTCCAATGACTTGTAAATGTGAAAAAAATTTAGATAAATGTTATTTTAGATATGATGATGTATATTCACAAAAAAATGCTGATTTAGATATTGAGAAAAGTCAAGTTGTTTTTGCTTTAAATTACTTTTATGGAAATGGAGAGTTATATGCTAAAATTTCAAAAGATTCTGAAATAAATAATGTTCCAAAAGGAAGTAAACTTTACTCATTTTTTCCTAATAAAGAAAATAATGATTTTTCTACTTTAACTTCTAAACAAAGAAATTTCTTAAGAGTCAAAGTCAAAGAAGAAAAATATTCTAAAGATTCTATTATATTATTAACTTATGAATGTGGAGAAAAAGTTTTATTAGAAATTAACTCTGCTAAATTATCTTATGAGGCAGTTTATGACTTTTTAGATGTTAATAGAGAGAATATTTATTTTTTAAAATTTAATAAAAATTTACCAAAAAAAAAACAACCTTCAAGTCTTCTTTCTTTTTATAATTCTGAGGATAATAATATAATATATAATTTACATTCATATGTTGGACAAGGAAGAATTGAAATATATACTAATGAATCATATTATGATAAAGAAGAAAAAAAAATGAAATATGATTATAATGCAATAGGTGATTTTATTTTAGGAGATGAAAATTTAGAATCCACAGAACAAGATCAAATATCTAATTATATTGAAAGTACAAAAAGTGTTCAAAAGAAAACAATATTTTTTAAAGTTCAACCAATTACAAATTTTGGTTTTTATATTCAATTATTATATGATAATTCATGGAAAAGAATTCAAATAGGAAAAACAAAAGAATTTTTTATTAAGAATGATAAATTAATGGGATATTTTGATATATATGATGAATATGATGGAATTGAATTTTCTTTAAGTTTAGAAAATGTTAAAAATAAAAAAGCATCAGTATATATTAAAATAAATCAATTAGAAAAAAAAGAAGATGAATATATAGAAAATTCATCTCCTGAAACAGCATATAAATATATTATTCCAACAAATCAATTATATGATTATAAAGATACGACTGATAGAGTTTTAGGTTTACTTTCAATAGAAATGAATAATTTACCTAAAATAGATAAAGATAATAATAAATTTATAAGAGCATTATTTTTAGTTGAAATAAAAAATGATGTTCCTAAATTTTTATTTAATTTTGATGATGATTCCTTTATTAGAGAAAGTACAGTTCATATTTTAGTAAATCCATCTGAAAATAAAATTCAAAGAGTAGAAGCAAATCAATTAGAACTTTTTTATTCAAATATAAGTGCAATTTATGATAAAAAAGGAAATTTACAAACAGTATCAGAAAAAATATATTCTTTAGAAAAAAATGATGAAGATGATGATTTAATGGTAATTGAAATTTCTTCTTGTAGAGGAGATTTTACATATAAAATCTCTTCTAATTATGATATGTCAACCAATGATATTAAATATGAAGAAAACGAAGAAAATGGAAGGAAAATGATTATTTTAAAACAATTAAAAGAAAAACATGTTTATTTCTCAGTTAAAGCTTCTTCCCATAATGATGAATGCGAAGATGAAAGAAAAACTCAATGTAATTCTAGATTAAGTTATTTAATGTATTATTATTCCACCACAAAAACTAATTTTGAAATTTCTTATGTTGAAGAAGATTTAACATTTGTACCTTTAAAAAAAGGAATTAAAATTTTAATCCCACCAATAGCAACAAGAAATATAAAAGGAGAAATAAGAGATTTTTCAGAATATAAATTTGATTTATTTTTAACTTTTCATGAAGAAAGATTATCATCTATGGGGAGTGTATGTTATTTAACAAGATATATTGATGATGTAGATCCATTGTCATTTTATAGAAATATACAGATAGAAAATAATGCATATGAATTAAGAAATTTAGATTATAGAACAACATATTATATGAATATTATAGCAAGAAATATAAATACTGGAGAAATAATTACTTTTTCACCTATTGTTGTTCAAAGTGGAGGATATTTACCTTGGCCTATTTGGCAAAGTATCTTATATTATTGTTTTTTGGCTTTTATTTGTGCAGGAATTGGTTATATACTTAAAAAACTTTATAATAAATATTGTAAAGGAGATTATTCTAGTTTAAGCACTAATGAATTTAATGATCATAATGGATATGAAAGAACAGATAATTATCAAAGACCTGGTTTAAATATTGAAATGCCTAACATTAAAGGAAGTTATAGTAGTGACAAACATAAATATTCTAATTTAAGTGAAGATGAAAATCAATTGTAAAAAAAATCTTTTTATTGTTTTTTAAATTTTTTTTATTCAAGGGACCTTCATTCTTTGATTATTAGAATATTAAATTTATTTATTATTAAAATAAAGATAATTTTATAATATAATTAGCATTTTTTAAATTTTTTTAATTATTTAATTATTTTATTAAAACGAATTAAATAAATTTATGACAAAGAATTTATTTATCATAAATATAACATTCATTTTATTTTCAATATCAATAGCATTACAAATAAAGAAACAAAATGAATTAGAATCAGAGAAACAATTTGAATCAAAATTTATAATATCAAACCCAGAAACAAATTCTTCATTAATTACATTAAAATTTAAAAATGATAATAATACCCAATTTTCAATAGGAATAATAGACAAAGAAAATTTTTCAATTTTAAAAAAAGATCTGAAAACAATAATAACAGAAAAAGATAATAAAATAATATTAAACTCTCCTTCAATTCTAATAGAATCACTTAATATAAATAATAATTTAAATTATTATAATAATACACAATGGAAATTATATTATATAAATAATTTTGAAAAAAATAATAGCAATGAATTTACTTTTGGAAAAATTTCTAAATGTGGAAAAAATATAAATATTTTAGGAGGAAATTGTCTTCTTTCAAATAAGGAAATTAAAAAAGAATTTGAAAATTTACCAAAACATTCTTTAATTAAAATAGAAGGTAAATTTAATTTTATTGGTGATTGGAATAAAAATACAGGTTATTTAAAATATAATGATAATAATGATGAAAAAGTTTTATGGACTGGAAGATGTGAAACAAATAAAAATGATTATATTTTAAAAGAAGGTTTTTGTCATTATCAAATTTGTAAAATTGGAGAATTTTTTTCTGTTTCTTTTTCACATAAAAACGATAATTTAAAAACTATTTTTGGTGCGAATTTAAATGATGATTCCTGTCAACAAAGTTATGGTATAAGTGATATTAGGATTTATATTAAATAAATTAGAAATATTACTTTATTTTTAAACTTTCTTTTTGTTGTATAAATTAAAAAAATATATTAAAAATTAATTAAATGAAGAATATTTTTAATAAATAATGAATTATTAACAAAAAAAGCTAATATAAAATTCATCTAATGTAAAA
>JAEEGK010032320.1_pt1 | contig 10239 bp, 4 predicted proteins | sample 8958771 | NCBI WGS metagenome assembly JAEEGK01 (sample SAMN16246547, study PRJNA631951) | gut metagenome | biome: gut microbiome; feature: rumen; material: SC-attached | host: Bos | place: Iran: Karaj | collected 2018-10 | reverse complement strand
TTTTTTCTTTTTCCATCAAGAGTTTTGGTTTTATTTTTTTTATTTTAATTTTCGTTTTTTCCTCTTCTGTACTTCTGTTCTCTAAAAGTTCATTTTCTTCTTTAATATTATTATCCATATTTTCAAAATATTAAACAACTATAATAAATTTAAAAAAATAAAGAAAATAAAATCAAACCAAAAAAAAACATACAAATAATTTTTTTGTTTATAATTCAAAAACTTTTATTTAAATTTATTCAAAAACAAGAATTATATCTTTAACATCTATATTTATATAAAAACAAATAAATAATAATAAATAATGAAGATATATTAACAATTAAAACAAATAAATATATTATATTATATTTTTAATTACTAATAATACATAGAATAAAATATATCACAAAAAAAATAAAATAAAAAAATGTCATTAACCGATTTCGAAATCCTAAAACAACTAGGTAAAGGTGCATTTGGTTCAGTAAGTCTAGTCCGTCGTAAAAAAGATTCCCAAACATATGCAATGAAACGAATTCGTTTAATTCCATTAAGTGAAAAAGAACGTGAAGTCTCATTAAACGAAATTCGTATTTTAGCATCATTAAACCACCAAAACATAATAGCATATAAAGAAGCATTTCTAGATGAATCATCAAAGACATTAAACATAATAATGGAATATGCAGAAGGTGGTGACATAGATTCAAAAATAAAAGAAAATAAACAAAAAAATTTATATTTCTCAGAAACTACAATTTGGTTTTGGTTAATGCAATTATTAGAAGCATTATTATATCTTCATAGTAAAAAAGTAATACATAGAGATATTAAAGGAGCAAATATTTTCTTAACTAAAAATAATATTGTTAAATTAGGTGATTTAGGTGTTAGTAAAATTGCTCAAGTTGGTTTTGCACAAACTCAAACTGGAACACCATATTATTGTGCTCCTGAAATATGGAGAGAAAGACCTTATACTGATAAATGTGATATTTGGAGTGTTGGTTGTATTTTATATGAAATTTGTGCTTTGAGACCTCCTTTTAGAGGAACTTCACTTAAGGATTTATGTGCTAATGTTGAAAGAGGAAGATATATTGAAATTCCTAATATGTATTCTCAAGATTTAAAAGATGTTATTAAGAGAATGCTTGTTGTTAATGAGAGAGAGAGACCTAGTATTGATCAGTTAATGAGTTGGGATACTTTGAGAAAAAGAAGAATGTATAATAGTGGTAATAATGATGTGAATACTAGTTTAATTCAGACTATTAGAATGCCGAGAAATATGAAAGAAGTTAATGCTAAGTTACCTAAAGCTAGATATGGAGAAAAGGAAATGATGGAAGGTGCTGATTCTAATCAAGGAAAAAAAAATACTGAAGGAATTGATAATAAGGTTGAAGGGAAAAAAGATGTTAAACAAATTAATAAGTATGAGTATATTAAGTATGATAATAAGAAAGTAATATATAATAATCCTTATGGATATAATCAATATCCTTCAAATAATCCAAATAATGGAAATAATAATAATAAATATAATTATCCTGATTATAAAAATTATCAAGATAGATTTAGTAATAATAATAATAATAATTATCATTTTAATAATAATAATAATAATAATAACAATAACAATATTTATCAACCTCCCCCAAAAAAAGAAGTAAAACCTATAATTGATGATAGAAACAAATATGCATATTTAAATAAATTTGATAATAACATGAAAATTAAAAAAGAATATGATAAACCAGTAAAACCTAATATAGGAAATAATAATCAAAATATCAATTATTATCCATATAATTATAATCAAAAAAAAAATGATAGTCCATATCAAAATATAAATTATAATAATATTCCATATAATTACAATCAAAAACAATATGATAATCCTAATTATAATAATCAAAATGATAATAACATTTATAAAAATGATGATTATTATAGACCACAATCAAGAAAAGACAATTATAATTATTATAGAGATCAACCAAAATATAATAATAATAATTATTATAAAGAACAACCAAAATATAATAATAATAATTATTATAAAGAACAACCAAAATATAATAATAATAATAAGAATAATGAAGAAAAAGATGAGCTTACAAAAGCAGTTGATGAAATTTTAAATGGAATTGAAATGGATGAAACACGAATTGAAAATAAAAAATATGATCCTAATAATGATAGTTTATGGGGTGGAGCACATAAATTTATTAATGAGAAAAAAAACGTTAATGAAAAAAAAGAAATTAATGAAAAAAAAGAAATTAAAGAAAAAAAAGAAGAGGAAAGTAAAAAGATAATACCTGAAAAAAGTAATAGAGGAGATAGGTATAGAGATCTTTTTTCAAGTAAATATAATTAATTTTTTAATATTATATAAATTAAGATAATTTGAATAAAAAACAGGGAAATTTTATTGAATAAGAATTAAAGAATTTCAATAATTTTATTATAAGATGAAAATAATTTCATAAAATGAAAATACAAACCATTTATTTTAAAAAATATATTTTCATTTAATATATTTTTATCAATAAATAATATTAATAATCATTACTTTGCTTTTATTTCGCTTAACTATTTTTCGAATAATTATTAAAAAAGCTTTTTTATTCTTTTAATTAATGGAAGAATCAAAAGATTTGGAAAATACAACATATTCATTAGATAGTAAAACAAATTTAAATGAAACAAATACTGATATTGAAAATTTGAATAAAAAAAATAAAGAAATTAATTTATCAGAAAGTCTAAATTCTAATATAATATTTGAACAAAATAATTTATCAGATGAAATTGAAGAGAAAAAAGAAAAATTAGATAATGATAAAAAGAAAGAAAATGAAAAAAAAATAGAAGAAAATAAAAAAATAGAAAGTACATTATATACAACAAAATATAATAATATTAATCCTCTAGAATTTTATGATTTAATAATAGAATTTGAAAGTTTATTAAAAATGGAAAAAGGAATAAAAATATATCATAAAAAAGATTTCAAGATATTAAAAGAAATAAATGATTTGATTATAATTGGAATAATTGGAGAGAGTAAAAAAGGAAAAACATATGTGTTATCAAGAATTTCAAAAATAGATTTACCATATGGGAATAGTGTAATAACAAAAGGATTAAGTGTAAAATTTCCTAATTTAGATAAAAATAAAAATTTTTTACTAATTGATACTGCTGGGAATGAAAATGCTTTATTAAAAAAAGAAATGGATTGTAGAATAAGTACAATAAATACACTTGAAAAATATGCTATTGATAAACAATCAACTGAATTTTTTTTACAAAAATATATTATAGATACTTCTAATGTTATAATTGCTGTTGTTGGAATATTAACTAATAATGATGAAAAATTTATTAATAGAATTAAAAATTCTTGTAAAAAAAAAACTATATTTGTTATTCATAATTTAAAGCATTTTAATAGTATTAACAATTGTAAAAATCATATAAAAAATATTATTAAAAAATCAATATTTTTTGATTTAACTGAATCATATATATTTAATATTGATAAAGAATATAATAATTTATACTTTATTGAAGTAGAATCTAATAAAAATAATTTAAATACTGTAGTTCATTTAATTTTAGCAGAAGAAAATACTGAGGCTGGGAATTATTATAATAAATCAACTTTTGAATATTTGCGGCGTGTGATTACCTCTCAAACTATAAAGAAAAGGAAATTTAATTTAATAGAAGATATCAGAGAATCAATTTCTAATTTTTCTCCTCAATTTTATAAATTTAAAATTAATAAAGATGAATTAATTTTAATTGATGATAAATTAAAATATGATAATAAAAATAATAATGTATTAAATAAATGGTTTGTAAATGAGATAGGACTTTGTGATTTTTATAGTGAATGTTATCAACCAGATTATTCATATGAAATCAGAGAAAATATTAAAGATAAAAATATTGAATTAGAACTAATAATTATTCTAGAAATTCCAGGAAAGATAGAAGGAAATAAAGATAATTCAAATAAAATATTACAACCTAAAGTTATTAGAAGGAGATTTCATTATTTTTTTGAATTTAAAGGACATTTTACTATTCAGAATTATAGTGAATGTGATCCTATTTTTGAATGTGATAGAATTAGTTATAATAAGGATAAAAATAATTTAACAAAATATTTTTTATCTATTCATTTTGAATTACTTGGATTTATTATTGATAATAATATACAAGACAATTTTAATAGTAAAAATGGAATTTATACATATAAATGTTATTTTAATAAAGCTAAAGAAGAAGAAGAAGAAGAATATATTTAGATAAAATATATATATATATTTTTGTTAATTTATATAAAAAAATTATAAATATATTAAAATAATTGAATAAAATTTAATTAATACATGTTATAAAAAAATATTAATACATCCTCATATTGAGCAATTAACCTCATAATAAATAAAATAATCATACAAATAATTAAAAGAATAAAAATAATAAAAAAATAAGAAATCAATGTACCCATTTTTTGTATTTTCTTATTATTTTTTTCTACATTTTGTATAATAATTTTACAATAACTTTCAAAAACATATGTAAAAGCATGCATAAAATCATTATTAATTCTTGAAATATCAGTATTTTTAATTAATTCAATTCCGTTTTTATTCGAATTATTTTTAACAAAGTCATAATAAATATTTGTCAATTCTTGATAAATATAATCCATTTCAATATTTAATCCATTTTCATTTAAACTATGACAATAATTTAAACAAATATTTTTTCTAATTTCTGGAACTGAAAAAAATCCATCATTAAATTCAATATGAAGAAAATTTAATGAATTTAATGAAATACTTTCACAGATACTATTTTTTGAATTTAGAGAAAATTCTAAAAGTCTTAATTTATCTAAAATTCCTCTATCATTTCCTAAAAATTGTTTAATATTTAATTCAACTATTAGTCCTTGAATATACAATAAATAATAAAAGGAATTTTCAAATGATTTTATTTGAGAATTTTCATCAGGAGAAATTTTTATATTGTAATAATTTAAATAATTTTCCTTCAATGAATATAAATTATTTGAAATAAATGAAATATTATTAATTAAAATACTTATTTCTAAATAATATAACATATCTGCTACTTTTGGAATTCTTTCTAAAAAATTAATTGACATTGAAAATGAAAAAGTAAATTGTTTTTTTATATTTATTGAATAAACAATATTTATTATTAAAAATAATATTATTATAATAAAACAGAAAGTAATTATAATAAAAGAATAAATAAAAGCATTTGGCATTAAAATTTTTTGTTGCAAGTTTTCATTATTTTTTTCATTTTCTTCATTATTCTTAATAAAAAGTTTATTACTAAGATTATAATTATTTGTTTTGACATTGGAATCATTTCTTGAATTTTTTTCCTTTTCATTTTTTTTTTTTTTCAGATAAAAATCTAATTTCTTTTTCTTTATATTCTTCAAATATATATATATTTTGTCCATTAAAATCTTCTAAAATTAATTTAAAATTCATTACTTGTTTTTCAAAATATTGTTCACCCAATGATGTTTTGAATAAATATGATAAAATATGCATTATTTTTCTTTTATCATTTAATAATTTTTTCCAATGCAGTAAAAAAGTAATCAATGCAATTATAAAAATACTAATAGTAAAATATAAAACATAAAATGAAAAATCATTGTATGAATGTAATAAAATATGAAAACATAAATAGGATAAATCTTCAAAAATATGTTTAAAATTTTGAATTAAATTATAAATTGAATAAAAATTAAGTTTATCTAGATTAGTGGGAGATTCAAGTTTTTCATTTAAAAATAAATATCTTTCTTCAAAAAGATAATCAATATGACAAAATGTATTTTTATCATAATAATTTTGACTGAGTAGATATATGAATAAATTAACTTCTTCAAAAAATGTTGAATTTCTTTCATCTATTTCCCAATTTAAATTTAAACTATAAAATAGATTTTCTTTATATAATAAATTAAAAATATTATTAATTCCATGTTTTTTATGTAAAGAATCAATGAAAAAAATAAAATTATTTGAATGAACTCTTAAATTATTTAATTTCCATAATATTAAATTCTTGAATTCAGATGTTTCATTTTCAGTCATTGATAATTCTAAACATTGTCTAAATGATAATAAAGATGAAATATATAAATCAGTTTTTATTATTTCTAAATAAACATTACATTTAAATAAATCATAATGTTCTTTGAAATTACTTTTTTTTATAAATTCTAAACTTATTGTAAGAAATATAATTATTATATAACAAAAAATTATTACTTTATTTATTATTCTATTTTTTGTAATATTTTTTTCTTTTTTATAATATAATTTTTTGATTAATATATCTTTAAATAAATCTTTATCTCCAAAATAATCAAACCCTTTTAAAATAGTAATATTTCCTATATCACTTTTTTTATCAATTAATAATTTATTTTCTTGAAAAAAGCTATTTCTATCTTTATTTTTATTATCATTTTTAAGAATATTTAATGAAAATGAATTATTTAATAAATCCAAATTTGAATTTTGAAATGAATTACTATTATTAAGTTCAGGAGTATTGATTTGACTTAACTTATCTAAAAATCTAATTTCTTTCTTTGTTGTATTTAATAGAAAAGATTTTTTGGGTGATTTAGCTTTTGAATTAAAAGTAGTTGTAAAATTTAAATGATTGTCATTAATATCAGGGATATATTCTTTATCAAAATATGAATTATTAATAATAGGATTAAAATAAGAATATCTTCTTTTAATAGGAAAATATTGCCTATTTATATCAGAAGCACTTTCTGTTAAATGAATTAAATTTTTTTCTTCAATTTTTACAATATAATAATTAATATCATCAATAAATTTTGAATAAAAAGTTGCTTCAAAACTTTTTGAATTTTCATAAAATGTTGGTTTTAAATTTATTAAACTATGAGTTGGTGGGCTAACTTTTAATCTTTGTCCTAAACATTTTACTCTTTGATACCATTCTATATCTAATCCTATATCATCAATTGTTTTAATTAAATTTGATAATCCTTCTAATATTTGTTTTTTTGCTATTAATTGTTTATAAACTTTTATTTTTTTTTGTAAAGTTTTAATTGATTTTTTTTCTTTTCTATATTCAAATATTTTTTCTGGAGATACTGTTGTAAAAATTGATATAGCCTTATCTTCTTCTTTAAATGTTGCTTCAATTTCTTCATTTTCACCTTTTCTTAATTCATTATAAAGTGAAGTTTGATTTAATCCAAAAAATTCACAAAAATTAATATTTAATATTTTAAACATTCTCATATTGAAAAAAAATAAGTGTTCAAAATCTCTACATAAAGAAATAAATGATAAATGTTTATCTAAAAAAACAGAATAAATTAATATATTATCATTATCATTTAAAGTTAATTTAAAATTAATAATTAAACGAAAAGCAGTTTGAAAATCAGGTAAAATTCTACATTCAAAAAAGCAATTAACTAAATATTTTTCATGATCTAAAATATAACTATTCTTTGAAAAAATTGCTCCAGGAATAAATAGAAATTGTTTCATATAACATGAATGAACTTTACTTATAACCATTGGAATTAAAATTTGAAAATCATTATTAATTATTTTAGACTTAGTAAAACCTAATGATTCACATAAAACATTATTAATATATGTAATTAAAAATGTATCAGATATATTACTTAATGATACTATCATTGGATATTTCATATTAAATTCACTTTCATCATATTCTATTAATTCACTTATAAAAGAATATTGATATCTTTGATCGAATGTTCCTTCAATTTTTTTTGGTATTTGATGATGAATTAAATAAAAATAATTTGTTAGTAAAAAGCATATTTCTAAATTATGATTTAATTTTTCTTTTAAATAATTTGATAATAAATTTTGAATATATTCATCATTTTTTTTTATTATATAACATGATTCTAAAAAATTGTTAAAGGTTTTTTGATTTAATGATGTAAATTTTACATTTTTTTTCATTTCCCTTCTAAATAAAAAAACTATTTCAAGCTTTTTTAAGTTATTTAATAATAAATATTTTATTTTTTCTATTAAAATTGTAAAGGAATGAAATTTTTGTAACTGTTTTATTGTTGATAAATTCTTTTTAATATTTATGTGATTATTAACACCATAAAAATGATTTTCAATTTTAATTTTTTCATTTAATATTTCTTTTATAATTTGCTTTTTAATTTCATATAAATAATAATTACTTATTTTTCTAGTTAAAAAAGGAGAATTTAAATATTTATTAGCAAAGTATAATGCAAGATAATTTCTTTTTGAAATAATATAAATATATTGAACATGTAATACACAATAATTTTCAAATAATTTATTATATTTTTTTGTTTTATAAATAGAAAAAATTTTATTTGTTATTTCTTGCTCACCAATAATGATTAATTGTTTATTAAATTCATTAATATTATCATCAGTATTTATTAATGTTTTAAATAATGAATTACATAAACAATTAGTCAAAGTACATTTTTGTTTATGCATATTAATTAATTCATATATTCTATCAAAATTTTGATAATTATTTCTACGAAATTTACAATATTCTCTTATAAATTCATAAATTTCTCCTATTTCTATATTTTTTTCTTCTAAATTAAAAAGATGTTTACAAAATAAAATTGAATAATGTTGTTTATTTTTATATAATATAATATACAAAATCAAAATAGAAGTACAAATTGTAATAAGTAATTTTATAATTGAAAAAGTTTGAGTCATTTTTTCTTTATTCTTAACAAGATTATATAATATAATTTCAAGTATTCCATTATACCAACAATATATTGCAATTCCCAAATTAAAAATTGGAATTTTTGAATCAAAAAAAAAGCAATAACTATTTATATTTGAAATAATAAAAAAAGTTAAAAAAATTATAACTAAAATACAAATAACTAAATGTATTTTACATCTTAAAGATTCATTAAAAATATAAATATAACCATATATAGGTTGAAAAAAGGTAAAAATAAATATAAAAAAAGTGTGTTTTTTTTTTGAATATAATGTTATTCCATAAGATGAAAATAAACAATGAATATCATTTAATATAATAAAAATATATCCTATAGTATATAAAATAATTAAAGAAATAATATTTAATATCATTGTTAATTTTGTAGAAAATAATATACTTGAAAAATAATTTGAGATAAATGTAATATTTTTATTTTGAATTTTTGAAGAATCTGAAATTAATTTTTTTATAATTGGTGAAATAATCCCAAAAGATAAATATTCACAAATAATCCCAGAAACAAAATTTATAAATAAAACAAATTTTGTGAGAATCTTCATTTGAATTTCAATAAATTTTGTTATATTCAATAATTTATTAGTTTGTAGGGATATTGAATTTGAATTGTTAAAAAAAAATTTTTTTAAATGAAAATATAAGATTAAATAATAAAATACTATTCCAATGCATAAAATAAAAATAAATAAAGAGATTAATTGATAATGGAAATTAATAATTTCCAGTGAAGAATTAAATATACATAATTGTGATATAATTGAATATAATGAAGTTATATTATTTGATTTGGATTCAAAATTTCTTAAATTATTAGTTGAAAGTATCAATCCTATAAATTTTATAAAAAAATAGGTGAAATAATATTGATTTTTTTTGGGAAAATTTTTTCTAATTAAATATATGAATTCAAAAAAGTATTCATGTTTAGCCTTACATTCCATTCAATAAAAAATATATCATCAAATTTATAATAAAATATATTAATTTCTTATATTTATGTGAATGGATTTTTTTATACTTATTAATAAATAATTTAGTACTTTAAATTAATTTTTCTATGATATTTTATTTTGTAATATATATTAAAAAAAGAATATGATTATATTTAAACTTACAACATTAAACAAAATTTTTTATAAATTATTTTAATGAATAAAAACTAATAAATTTTTAATTATATACTATCTTCAATTATAAAATGAATAAATTAAAAAAATATAATATAATGGATAACGGAAAAAAAGTATCTGAAGAAAATGTAAAAAAAGAAGAAGAAAAGAATGAAGAAAAAAAAGAAGAAGAAAAGAAAGAAGAAAAAAAAGAAGAAGAAAAGAAAGAAGAAAAGAATGAAGAAAAAAAAGAAGAAGAAAAGAAAGAAGA
>JAEEGK010032319.1_pt1 | contig 10239 bp, 6 predicted proteins | sample 8958771 | NCBI WGS metagenome assembly JAEEGK01 (sample SAMN16246547, study PRJNA631951) | gut metagenome | biome: gut microbiome; feature: rumen; material: SC-attached | host: Bos | place: Iran: Karaj | collected 2018-10 | reverse complement strand
TTGCACAAAGACGACTGGTGGTTGTCGATGTGGAGACAATGATTCCTGTGGTTGGTGCCAATGTGATCAGCAAAGATGGAAATTGTACGACAGACTCCTTAGGTTATTTCAGTGTGTCAGACAGTTGCAAGACGCTTTCTTTCTCGCACGTCAACTACGAGAGTCGTCTGGTGAATCTCAACGAGGTTCGCGATACCGTCTTCTTAATCTCCAAGTTGTTGAATATCAAGGAAGTTGTCGTCTTCGGACATGGGCAACGCAAAGAACTCCCTGATGCCTTGAAGAAGCAGTTGGAAGTCGATAAGAAAGATGCACAGTTGGCTGCGATTGACCCCAGTAGCGGCAATCTGCTGAGTTTGTTGGCCTATCTGATTCCTAAGAAGTGGCGCAAGAATTCCAAAGAGGCGCGTCGCAAACGCTTGAAGCAGATTCTGGAGAATTATTAATGAGGAAGAAAACCAAAAATATAGTTTAAAATTTGGTGGTTCAGGAAATAGTTCTTACCTTTGCACACTATGAAACAGATTCTCACATCACTCCTCATGGCGATAGCCATGATTTTTATGGGTACAACGACAGCAAAAGCCGATGTGTCCAACGAAGAAACAGGTCAGTATGTCCTGAAGTGTGGTAACGTGTCGATGACCATCGATGCAGCCAAAGGTGGTAAGATCCTGTCCTACAAATATGGTGATCAGGAAGTCATCTCGCAGTTGAAATGGCCTGAAGCCTTTGGTAGCACCTTCTGGACCAGTCCTCAGAAAGAGTGGTATTGGCCCCCTGTGCCTGAATACGATAAGAAGCCTTATCAGGTCGAAGAAAATGACGGTGTGCTGACAATGACCAGTGAGGTGAATGAGAAACTGAAGTTCAGGATCCGTAAGGCGTTTGCTGTCGATGAGCCGAATCAGACCATCGCTATCACCTACTCTATCATCAATGCGAGCGATGAGACGCGCAAGGTGGCACCTTGGGAGATCACCCGCGTGCAGAACGAAGGTGGTCTAATCTTCTTTGAAGCGCCAGTAGATAGTATCTGGCCTGCTGGTCTGATGAACTTCAAGGCTGATGGCAGTATCTCCTACTATGAGCCTGATGAGGCCAATGAGAATCGCAAGGTGAATGCTGATGGAAAGGGTTGGCTGGCTTATCTGAATCAGGAGAAAGGTCTGTTGCTCGTGAAGCAGTTTGAGGATCTTGACAAGAGCCAGCCTGCACCAGATGAGGCTGAGATTGAGGTATATGTCAACAGAGGCAAGACCTATATCGAATTGGAGAGTCAGGGTGCCTACACCACCTTGCAGCCAGGTGAGGAGCTGAGTTGGACTGTCAGCTGGTATCTGCAGCCCTGCAAAGACGCCTCATCTGCAGCCTTGTTGCAGCAAGTGAAGAATCTGATAAAAACAGACAAGTAATGGCGAAGAAAGAGGGGAAAGAACTGACCCCGATGATGAAACAGTTCTTCGATCTGAAGGCGAAACATCCTGACGCAGTGATGCTGTTCAGATGCGGTGACTTCTACGAGACCTATTGCGAAGATGCCATTACTGCCTCGAAAATATTAGGTATTACCCTCACCCATCGTAACAATGGTGCTGGTGTGAAGGGCGACGAGATGGCGGGCTTTCCCCATCATGCCCTCGATACCTATCTGCCCAAACTCATCCGAGCTGGTAAACGTGTGGCTATCTGCGATCAGCTTGAGGATCCCAAACTCACGAAGAAGCTCGTAAAGAGAGGTATTACAGAACTCGTGACACCTGGTGTGGCTCTTTCGGATAATGTGCTGAACTATAAGGAAAACAATTTCCTGGCAGCTGTGCATTTTGGCAAAGGCTCCTTTGGTGTGGCCTTCTTGGATATCTCTACAGGTGAGTTTCTGACGGGTGAGGGCACACAGGATTATGTAGAGAAACTCTTGGGTAACTTCTCGCCAAAGGAGATTCTGCATGACAGAACGAAGAAGCAGGAGTTTGAACGTAACTTCGGTACAAAATACTTTACTTTCCAACTCGATGACTGGGTGTTTACGGAACAGACCTCTAAGCAGAAACTGTTGCGCCACTTCAATGTGAAGAACCTGAAGGGTTTTGGTGTGGATCATCTGATGAATGGCGTGATTGCTGCAGGGGCTATCTTGCAGTATCTGGAACAGACCCAGCACACCCAGATAGGCCATATCACCAGCATTTCTCGCATCGAGGAAGATAAGTATGTACGTCTGGATAAGTTCACCATCCGCAGTCTGGAGTTGGTTCATCCGATGCAGGATGATGGTAAGTCGTTGCTCGATGTGATTGACAAGACGGTGAGCCCGATGGGAGGTCGATTGTTGCGTCGTTGGCTGGTGTTCCCATTAAAAGATGAGAAACCCATTAACTCTCGTCTGGACATTGTGGAGTATTATTATCGCGAGCCTGAGTTCCGTGAATGTATCGATGATCAACTGCATCGTATTGGCGATTTGGAGCGTATCATCTCGAAGGCTGCTGTAGGGCGCGTTTCTCCTCGTGAGGTGGTACAGTTGAAGGTGGCGCTGCAAGCCATCCAACCCATCAAGACGGCTTGTCTCTATGCGAAGAACGAGGCCTTGAATCGGGTAGGGGAACAGTTGAATTTGTGTGAGTCTCTGCGCGATAGGATAGAAAAGGAGATACAGAACGATCCGCCTCAGTTGGTAGCGAAGGGTGGTGTGATTAAAGACGGCGTGAATGCTGAACTTGACGAACTGCGTAGTATCGCCTATAGTGGCAAGGACTATCTGTTGAAGATTCAGGAGCGCGAGGCTGCTGAGACAGGTATCAGTTCACTGAAAATCGGCTATAACAACGTGTTCGGCTACTATCTGGAGGTGCGTAATACCTATAAGGATCTGGTGCCACCAGAGTGGGTTCGTAAGCAGACGTTGGCTCAGGCAGAGCGCTATATCACGCAGGAGTTGAAGGAATACGAAGAGAAGATTCTGGGTGCTGAGGATAAGATTCTGTCATTGGAGGCTAAGCTCTTCAATGATCTCGTGCTGAGTATGCAGGAGTTTATCCCTCAGATTCAGATCAATGCGAATATCATAGCGCGTCTCGACTGTCTGTTGAGTTTCGCAAAGACAGCAGAAGAAAACAAGTATATCCGTCCTGTGATCGATTCGTCAGAGGTTATCGATATCAAACAAGGTCGTCACCCTGTAATCGAACAGGAACTGCCATTGGGAGAGCGGTATGTGCCTAATGATATCCTGCTTGACAATGAGCGCCAGCAGATCATTATCATTACAGGTCCGAATATGGCTGGTAAATCGGCGCTGCTGCGTCAAACGGCGTTGATAGTACTGATGGCGCAGATAGGTTGTTTCGTGCCAGCAGAGGCAGCGAGAATCGGTCTGGTGGATAAGATCTTTACGAGGGTAGGGGCCAGCGATAACATTTCTTTGGGAGAATCCACGTTTATGGTGGAGATGACAGAGGCTTCGAACATCCTGAATAACGTCAGTTCGCGTTCCTTAGTGCTCTTCGATGAACTGGGTCGAGGTACGAGTACCTATGATGGTATCTCTATCGCCTGGGCGATTGTGGAATATCTGCATGAGAATGCCAAAGGTCATCCCAGAACGCTCTTTGCGACGCACTATCATGAACTGAACGAGATGGAGAAGAACTTCTCGCGCATCAAGAACTATAATGTCTCTGTGAAGGAGGTAGATGGCAAGGTGATCTTCCTGCGTAAACTCGAAAAGGGTGGGAGTGAGCACTCCTTTGGTATCCATGTGGCAGAGATTGCAGGTATGCCTCGCTCGATTGTGAAGCGCGCTAATGTGATTCTGAAGGAGTTGGAAGCCGATAATGCCTCTGTTGGTACCGTTGGCAAGCCCACTGCAGAGATCGCAGCCTCTCGCGAAGGTATGCAACTTTCTTTCTTCCAGTTGGATGATCCTGTGCTTTGTCAGGTGCGTGATGAGATCTTAGGCATCGATGTGAATAATCTCACGCCTCTCGAAGCCCTGAATAAGTTGAACGATATCAAAAAGATTGTCTCTGGGAAATAAAATGGCAACGGACTACAGGACTTAAGGACTTTCAAATTCAAAAAGTCGTTTTAGTCCTGTAGTCCGTTGCTTTTAAACTTTCTTGGCTTTTATCATGCAATAGACCCCAAGGATGATGAAGGGAATCGAAAGGATCTGTCCCATGTCGAGTGGGAGAGAGGCTTCGAAGGCTTCCTGGATCTCCTTGGTGTATTCGATGAAGAAGCGGAAAGTGAAGATATACGTCAGGCAGAAACCAAAGTACCAGCCTGTGCCAATCTTCTCTGGCATCTTTTTGTGCAGCACCCACATCACAATGAAGAGAATCGCGTAAGCAATGGCTTCGTAGAGTTGTCCAGGATGTCTTGGCACAGCATCTACCCGCTCGAAAATAAACGCCCAGGGCACATCTGTAATCTTTCCGATAATCTCAGAATTCATGAGGTTGCCCAAGCGAATGAAACAGGCTGTAGTACCTGTGGCAATGGCGATATTATCGAGCACCGTCCAGATGCTGAGTTTTGTCTTACGGACATAGAGCCAAAGGGCAATCATCAGGCCCAAAGTACCACCATGTGAAGCCAAACCGGCATAGCCAATAACGAAGAAGCCGCAGGTCTCACCCATCCAACTACCATCGTTGCCAAAGCGAATAGGTAGCAGCATCTCGACAAACCCTTTTCCTGAAGCGAGGAAATAATCTGGTTCGTAAAAGATACAATGTCCCAGACGGGCACCAATCAGGATACCTAAGAAGCAATAGAGAAAGAGGGGATCGAAGAGTTCCTCTTTGATCTGCTGCTCCTTATACAGACGCCTCACTACCAGATAGGCCATAGCCAAGCCGATGATCCACATCAGACCATACCAGCGTACGGAGATCGGACCCAGATGAAATGCCTCTAAGTCTGGCTGCCAAACGATATAATTCAGTAGATCAATCATCATACGTTGAATCTAAAGTGCATGATATCACCATCCTGCACCACATAGTCCTTACCTTCTACAGCCAGTTTACCAGCCTCGCGGACAGCTGCCTCAGAACCATACTGCACATAGTCGTCGTACTTGATTACCTCAGCACGGATAAAGCCCTTCTCGAAGTCGGTGTGGATAACACCTGCACACTGAGGCGCCTTCCAACCTTTCTTATAGGTCCAGGCCTTGACTTCCATCTCTCCAGCAGTGATAAAGGTCTCCAGGTTCAGCAGAGCATAGGCCTTCTTGATCAGACGGTTTACACCACTCTCCTCAAGGCCGAGTTCCTCCAAGAACATCTGCTTGTCCTCATAACTCTCGAGTTCTGCAATATCCTCTTCTGTCTTAGCAGCGATAATCATCGCCTCTGCACCTTCTTCCTTAGCCAAAGCCTCTACTTTCTTGGTGAAGTCATTACCACTTTTAGCATCAGCCTCACCTACATTGCAGACATAGAGCACAGGCTTCGAAGTCAGCAGGAAGAGGTTACGGGCGCAATCCTGTTCGTCCTTGCTTTCAAACTCCACAATACGGGCGTTCTTACCTTGCTCCAATACCTCTTTATAGGCGTGAAGCACTATCACTTCCACCTTGGCGTCCTTATTACCTGCAGCAGCAGCCTTCTCTGTCTTGGCCAGGCGACTCTCGATGGTCTCAAGGTCCTTCAGTTGCAACTCTGTATCAATGATTTCCTTGTCGCGGATAGGATCGATAGTACCATCCACATGGGTGATATTCTCATCCTCGAAGCAACGGAGCACATGGATGATCGCATCCGTCTCACGGATATTTCCAAGGAACTTATTACCCAGACCTTCGCCCTTTGAAGCGCCTTTCACAAGGCCTGCGATATCTACTATCTCACAAGTGGCAGGCACGATACGACCTGGATGCACAATCTCTGCGAGTTTCGTCAGGCGCTCATCAGGAACGGTGATGACACCTACATTCGGTTCGATGGTGCAGAAAGGAAAGTTTGCTGCCTGAGCCTTTGCACTCGACAGACAATTAAACAATGTGGACTTTCCCACGTTAGGGAGTCCCACAATACCACATTTTAATGCCATTTTCTTCTATAAACGTTTATTTCGGCTGCAAAGGTAGTGCAAAAAGCGCGAAATACAAAATATATTAAGATATTTTGCTTATCTTTGCACCCAAGAATAACCAAATGATGGATAAAAATGAAGAAAGTCTTATTATCAGCGATTGTCTTTTTGACTTCTGTTATGATAGCCAGTGCACAAGTAAATGCACCTAAAGAAACACCACAACTGGAGTTTGCCTTACAACTGCAAGTAACCTTAGGAGAGACTTATCAGGTAGGCGATACCCAGCATGGGCAGCGTATTGTGATTCCCATTACGGGAGGCACCTTTGAGGGTCCGGCTATTAAGGGCACTATCATTAATGGTGGCGCTGATTACCAGTTGGCAAACAAGGCACTAAATCGTACAGAACTTGAAGCTATCTACAGCATTAAAACTGACGATGGCGTCTATATCCACGTACGTAATCGGGGCATCATCTGGAACGGCAAAGATGCCAACGGTAACCCTTCTTTCTACTTCAAGGCAGCCCCTCAGTTTGAGGCACCAGCAGACAGCAAATATGCCTGGCTCAATAATTCACTCTTCGTCTGCGCCCCAGACTTCACTCAACAGTTCAAGGGCATTGTCCTGAACGTCTGGAAGGTGAAATAGCCTTAATGGGCTTCAAGCCAGTTCCGTCCGAAACCGCTATCAGCGACGAGAGGCACAGAAAGGGGGAAGGCGGTCTGCATCTCTTCAAGTACGATGCGCTCCACCTTCTCCTTTTCTTCTGGATAGACGGAGAAGTTGAGTTCGTCGTGTACCTGAAGCAACATCTTGCTTCGGATTCCTTCTGCTTTGAAGCGATTAAAGATGTGGATCATCGCTACCTTGATGATATCAGCGGCAGTGCCCTGAATCGGGGCATTGATGGCATTGCGTTCTGCAAAACCTCTGACAGTAGCATTATGGGAGTTGATATCTGGCAGATAGCGACGCCGTCCGAAGAGGGTCGTGACATACCCTTTCTGACGGGCAACCTCCTTTGATTTCTCCATGTAGTCATGCACTTGTGGGAAGGTAGCAAAGTAACCATCAATCAGCATCTTGGCTTCATCGCGAGGGATATCCAAGCGTTCTGCCAAACCAAAGACGGTGATGCCGTAGATGATACCGAAGTTGGCGCGCTTTGATTTCGTACGTTCATCGCGAGTCACCTCAGAGATATCTTTCTTATAGATGTTTGCTGCAGTAGCTGCATGCAGATCCTTTCCCTCACGGAATACCTCAATCATCTGAGGATCCTGTGAAAGATGTGCCATCACACGGAGTTCAATCTGGGAGTAGTCTGCTGAAAAGAACAGACAACCTGGTTCAGGTATAAATGCCTTTCGGATCTCTTTGCCGTCCTCTCCGCGAATGGGAATATTCTGGAGGTTTGGATCACTGCTCGATAAGCGACCAGTGGCTGTGATGGTCTGATTAAAGGAGGTATGGATATGTCCTGTGCGAGGATTAATCAGCTTGGGAAGGGCATCGATATAGGTTCCGATGAGTTTCTTCAAACCTCTGTGTTCAAGGATGTCTGCCACAATCTCATGTTTGTTTCGCAACTGTTGCAGCACTTCTTCAGAGGTGACATACTGGCCCGTCTTTGTTTTCTTGGCTTTCTCAACGATCTTCAGCTTATCGAAGAGCATCTCACCCACCTGCTTTGGTGAGGCAATATTGAATGTCTCGCCTGCAAGTTCATAGATACGATGTTCGAGTTCATTCATGCGATCCGTCAAAACCTTTGACGTTTCCTTTAGTGATTCCGTATCCAGACAGACACCGTTCATCTCCATCTCTGCGAGTACTGGCATCAATGGCATCTCTATCTCATAAAACAGCTTCTCGCACTCAAACTTCTTCAGTTCAGGCTCCAACTTGTTCTTCAAGCGCAAAGTGATGTCAGCATCCTCGGCTGCATACTCATAGAACTGAGAGGGTAGGAGGTCGCGCATGGATTTCTGGTTCTTACCTTTGGGACCAATGAGTTCATCGATGTGGATCGTTTGATAGTTGAGATAGATCTCAGCCATGTAGTCCATGTTATGATGCAACTCTGGTTGGATGAGGTAGTGGGCAATCATGGTGTCCCACATCGGACCAGCCAGATGGATGTCATAGTTGCGAAGTACTTCGAGGTCGTACTTCAGATTCTGTCCAACTTTGAGGATCTTGTCGTTCTCGTACACCTCTTTAAAGATATTAACAATTCGCAACGCTTCTTCACGATTGGCAGGAACGGGTACGTAGAATGCCTCGAATTCCTTCACGGCGAAACTCAAACCCACCAATTCTGCATCGATGGCAGAGGTTGAAGTGGTTTCCGTATCTAGACTAAGAATTTCGTTTGTTAAGAAATAATCACGTAATTTCTTTAAATCTTCCTCATTATCAACGAGTTTGTAGTTGTGAGAAGTCGTTTTAAGGCTCTCAAAACTCGAGTTTTTGCCAGTATCGACCTCCGATACGGGAAATTCTGCAAAGAGATCGAGTTGTCCGTTAGCAGGAATTTGCGGTTTTTGAGGTTTTTTAAGAATTCTGTCTGCGAGGCTCTTGAACTCCAGTTCAGTGAAGAGTTTGCCCAGTTCTTCCTCATTGGGTTCCACGAGTTTCAAACTTTCCATATCGAGAGAGATGGGGACATCGGTTTTGATGGTGGCCAGGAAATAGCTCATCTTAATATCCTCGACATGTTCTTCCACCTTTTCGCGCAATTTACCTTTGATCTCTGATGAGCGTTCGATGAGTGAAGAGATACTACCAAACTCGTTGATGAGTTTCACAGCCGTCTTCTCACCCACACCAGGACACCCTGGGAAATTGTCAGCAGAGTCACCCATCAGTGCCAGGAGATCGATGACGGCATTTGTCGATGGAATGCCATATTTCTCGCAGACTTCTTTTGGTCCCATCGTTTCATAGCCACCTCCATGACGAGGACGAAAGATGAACACGTTCTCGCTCACCAGCTGCCCGTAGTCTTTATCTGGTGTCAGCATGAAAGTCTTGATGCCCTCAGCGCCTGCTTGTGTTGCCAAGGTGCCGATGACATCGTCGGCCTCGAAGCCATCCACCTGAAGGATAGGGATGCGATAGGCCTTCAGGATATTTTTGATGATAGGTACAGCCTTGCGGATATCTTCTGGTGTCTCTTCGCGCTGTGCCTTGTATTCTGGATATGCCTCGCTGCGGAACGTGGGACCATGAGGATCGAAGGCCACACCGATATGGGTGGGCTGTTCTTTCTGGAGCACCTCATTCAGGGTGTTACAGAAGCCGATAATAGCCGAAGTGTTCAGTCCTTTCGAGTTAATTCTCGGGTTCTTGATGAAGGCGTAATACGACCTGTAAATCAGCGCGTAAGCGTCTAATAAAAATAGTTTATCCATAATATACGAGAATTTTCGTGTAAAATTACTAAAAATTTTTCCATTATCACGAACTTTTCACTAATTTTGTATCAAATTTAATTTCATCATGGATTATCTGGAACAAATAAAACGTCCGATTGAACAGGATTTGTGCGATTTCATCGAACTTTTCAACGATTCGCTCACGCATGAGTATGGTTTGCTATCGTCTGTCTTACAACATATCCGTCAGCGTGGAGGCAAGCGCATGCGTCCCATGCTGATGTTGCTGATGGCGAAATGCTACGGTGAGGTGTCGTATGTCACAAAGCATGCTGCGGTGGGTCTCGAACTGCTTCACACGGCATCGCTCGTTCATGACGATGTGGTGGACGAGAGTTGCGAGCGTCGCGGACAGGCCAGCGTCAATGCTTCCTATGATAATAAGGTGGCGGTGCTCGTGGGCGATTACATCCTTTCCACCGCGCTGCTGAACGTCGCAAAGACGGGTAATCAGCGCATCGTGGAGTATCTGGCTGAGTTGGGTCGCACGCTGGCTGCTGGAGAGATTCTTCAGTTGTCAAACATTCAGAACCAGGAGATAAGCGAGGATGTTTATTACCAGATCATCCAGAACAAAACGGCGGCGCTCTTTGAGGCCTGTGCTGCCATTGGAGCCCTCTCTGCGGGTGCTTCCGAGGAGCTGGTGAAGCAGTCGGGCGACTTTGGTCGTAACCTGGGTATTATGTTCCAGATTCGTGATGACATCTTCGATTATTATGACTCAAAGGAAATAGGAAAGCCTACTGGT
>JAEEGK010032318.1_pt1 | contig 10240 bp, 9 predicted proteins | sample 8958771 | NCBI WGS metagenome assembly JAEEGK01 (sample SAMN16246547, study PRJNA631951) | gut metagenome | biome: gut microbiome; feature: rumen; material: SC-attached | host: Bos | place: Iran: Karaj | collected 2018-10 | reverse complement strand
GCGGCGTAGTAAGCGGAAAAGACATGACCATTGAAGCAGCAATTACTAAAATGATGTTCCTCTTAGGGGAAAATTATTCACACGACGAAATGAAACGCCTTCTCATGCAGTCGATTTGCGGAGAAATATCATAGCAACAACATAGCACAATTGATGAAAATAAGAATCTTCGTTTTAACCCTCACGGCTTGTCTGGTCATGAATATGGCGAATGCGCAACGACAAGGCGGACAGCCTGCCGATGGCGTAATATACGGCACCATACTCGAAAAGGACAGCAACGAGCCTGTTGAATTTGCCAACATCGTGGTTTACAACAAGGACGGCAATGTCATAGCAGGAAGCATGAGCGACAGCCACGGCAAATTCAGCGTGCAGAATGTTCCATACGGAACGCACAAGGTCGAAGTTCTGTTCATTGGCTACGGCAAGGTAACTCGCGAAAATGTAAGCATAACTGCCGACAAAAAGTCGTTCAACTTAGGAAAGGTACATTTAAGCGTTGATGCACAGATGCTAAGCGAAGTGGAAGTTGAAGCCACAATGAACAATGTCGACTATCGTCTCGACCGCAAGGTCATAAATGTAAATCAGGACATTGTGTCGGCAGGAGCATCGGCGGTTGAGGTTCTAGAAAATGCGCCATCTGTAACCACCGACCTTGATGGAAATGTATCTTTGCGTGGATCAGAAAGTTTCCTTGTGCTTATTGACGGTCGTCCAAGTCCGCTCGAGGGCAGCGAGGCTTTGCAGCAAATTCCAGCAAGTTCCATTGAAAGCATTGAGATAATCACCAATCCATCAGCCAAATACGCCCCCGATGGCGTAGGGGGTATTATCAACGTAGTGCTGAAAAAGGAAAAGCGCAAGGGCTACAACGGACAAATCTCGGCAAACTACGGCAACAACAACACCTTCGGAGGAAACGCCCTGTTCAATTTCCGCACGCAGAAAGTAAACTTCTTCATCGGTGGCGAATACAATCGTCGCATGAGCAAGAGTTTCGGCAAGTCGGAACGCGAAACCTACCTTAATACAGCAAAGGATTCCATGTTCTGCCTAAACAACCAGAATTCAGGACTTTACGGCAGACAAAGCTGGAATGCCCGTGCTGGCTTGGACATATACATAACCGACAACGATGTGATTACAATTTCGGGCAAATACGGTTCGCGCGGACATGGAGGAAACGGCAAAACCGAAGCAGAAACCTTCTATTTCAACAAGTTGGATTCGCTCATTTACGACCCTCACACTTTTAGCCTAGGTTTGCCCTACTCCTACAGCGCCGAGGAAATTTCGAAGCGAAGAAACAGCTACTGGAGCGGCGACATCAACTATCAGCGCAAATTTGCAAAACCAGGACACGAACTGCAACTGTATTTCAACTATTCGGCAAACCGTTCGAACAACAACAACGAATACTCCGAGGCCGAAACAGAAAGTCTTGGCGGTGAAATACTTGCAGGTGCAGTTGAAGACCGTTACCGCACTTTGGAAATAGGAACTCAGGACAGGTATCAGGCAAAAGCCGACTATGTGCTGCCATTCAACGAAAAGTCGAAACTTGAAGCTGGCTACGAAATCAATATCCGCAACCAGACAAACGACTACACATACGCCGTACACCAAAACGATGACTGGATTAACGATGAGTCGCGCCACAGCCCATACGATTTCGACCTCAATGTGCAGTCGGGATATGTGATTTACTCGAACTTCTGGAAAAACTTTGGCTATCAGGTAGGTTTGAGAACCGAATACACCAACCGCATCTTTGCAATCCCCGACAGCAACTATGTGTACAAGAAGTTCGACTTCTTCCCATCGGTACACCTATCCTACTCGTTCTCTGAGGATTTGCAAATTATGGCAAGCTACAGCCGGCGTCTCGAACGTCCCCGTCCATGGAACCTGAACCCGATGACGCAGGTGGAAGACCCGAACAATGTACGCCGTGGAAATCCAGCACTTAACCCCGAGTACACCAATTCGTACGACATGTCGTTGCAGAAGCGTTTCGGCGAGCATTTTGTTTCGTTCGAGCTTTACGCACGGCAGACTAACGACCTGATACAGAATGTAACTCTGGTTGATACGGCCAATTCCAACATGTACATCAAGACTTTCGACAACATTGGCAAGGACCTTTCAATCGGAAGCGAAATCATGGCAAACATCAATCCTTGCAAATGGTACAACCTGAACGCCAGCGTAAATGCATATTACTATGCCATAACTTCGGAACAATACCGAAGCAACAGTACCTTCACATGGCGAGCAAGACTAAATAACACATTCAGAATCAAGAAGTCTGGAACAAACATTCAGTTCGGTGGATTCTACGATGCACCATCGATTACTGCACAGGGACGCAGCGCAGGAAGAATCGCATTTAATCTTGGCCTTAAGCAGGACTTCCTCGACAAGAGGCTCTCAATCAGCGTAAACTTCCGCAACCTGTTCAATACCATGAAGTTCAATACGACCACGGAGACCGACTACCTGTACTACCATGTAACACGTGCAAACACATGGCCAAATTTCAATATATCAATAACATACAAACTTAACGATTTCAAAAAACGCAAAGAGAAAGGTGAAGATTCAGATGATGACGGCGGAGAAATGTAGAAGAATAGCACTGGGAATCATAGCACTATCGTGCATTTGTGTATCGACTAAAGCACAAGTTTACATAAGCGACCACAAAATAAACAAGACAACAAAATGCCTGTTTTCGGAATACGAGACATCATTTTCGACATATAGACTGGAAGACGGAGACATTTATGTTGACGAATTTATTGTTGACATGGAACTGCCAGAAAGCGGTTCGCTCGATGAAGTGTCGGAAAAGGACATTCGCGAAAAAATCTCGGCGATAGTCATTGGCGATGCAAAGGAAACAAATCCCGAGAACCTGATTGACAAATACATATCAGAAAAATTTCTTTCAAAATACGAAACCCACAAGATTACCGGCGACAACGAATGCAACAACTTCATTTCAACCATCAAAAGCAAGAACTCAATGCTATCGGACGAAATGCTTTGGGAACCAGCATACTACGGAACAATCTCCGGAAAACTTATCTTTCAGACCAACATGTTTCTTTCGTACAGCATCACCGAAAAATCGTGCAATGCGATGACTTGCATTAGAAAAGAAACAACATTCGTCTATGACATTGTAAACAAGAGATTTCTAACCGAAAACGATTTCCTTCTCCCCGAAAAAACCAATGATTATCTGGAACTTATCAGGAACACAATGACAAGGGAGCAGAAACTTGCGTACAACAAAGCTGAAATAAACTACAACAGCAACTTTTACATTGACGAATACGGACTTACATACGTTTTCAATTCCGACAAGTATCTTGACGAATACGAAGCAACAATACATGTACAACTGAACGGGAAATATATAAGACAACTCACTAAAACAGAATCTGTTGTATATAAATTCTTCAACATAGGGCAAGTAGAACGTGCAAAAGCCAAAAAGCAGAATAAAACTGTGGCTATTAATTGATAATGGATAATTGATAATTAATAAATGTACAGACGCGCCATGGCGCGTCTCAACGCTATGGACAAGAAAGAACTAAGAAAACAAATAAAGGCGCTCAAAAAGCAACATACAGCCGAACAGCTTGAAATTCAGTCGAAAGCAATAATGCAAAAGGTAGAATCGCATCCCGATTTCATCAAGGCGGAAAAAGTAATGCTCTACTACTCGCTTCCAGATGAAGTGCAGACGGCAGATTTCATTGCCAAGTGGCGCAAAACCAAGCAGATAATTCTGCCTACTGTCGTTGGCGACGACATTGTTCCTGTAATGTTAGACAACAGCACGACCTTTGCAAAAGGCGATTTCGACATACAAGAGCCTCAATCGGAGCCATACACAGGAGGTTACGACCTTATAATCGTCCCCGGCGTAGCATTCGACCGAAACGGCAACCGACTTGGCAGAGGCCGTGGCTACTACGACAGATTCCTGTGCAATCACAAGGATGTCAAGAAAATAGGCATCTGCTTCGATTTCCAGCTTGCCGATGAAATTCCTACAGAACCTACCGACATCAGAATGGATGAAATTATCAGTCTATAATATGAAAATTAGCGAGAAAAAAAAGAAAGATGTCATTCCGCAAGTTAGAACAATAACGCGATACGAAACGGGGAGCGTAATATTGTTCAACTGTGCGGAATCTCCCATTAGTACACAAAGGAGATTGCTCTCTTTGTTTCGCGACATTCAGTTCCGCATAAGTGAACTCACAAGCAACGTTCCTTATGCTGTTCGTTCTACTTTACGGAATGACTAAATAATTAGAAAATGAAAATCGCATGTAACATATTAAAGTGGCTATTTATCTCATTCGGTATAATATTATTGCTAATAAACATTTTAGCACTTACCCCACTCCCATTCTACATGCACCGCAGTCTAGGCGAAGACGCATCGTGGGAAAATGATTCCACCACACAATTCACCCCCGACTACATCATAATGTTCGGCGGAGCAGGAATGCCCTCCGAAAGCAATCTCATAAGACTGTATTACACTGCCGAAATCGCAGGCAAACTGCACAAGCCGATTATACTTGTCCACCCCGAAGACTCTGTGTGCCAAGCAGAAATGACAAAATACCTAGTCAACAACGGAATATCTTCCGACAGCATAATGTATATGACAAGCGGGAGCAACACCCGTTCCCAGTCTGTTTGCCTTGTCGACAGTTTTCCGCAGCTAAAAGAAGCTTCATCGCTGATAATCACCGCACCAGAGCACCTGTCGCGCACACTGAAATGCCTCAAGAAATGCGGAATAGAAAACATCCGTGGCATCGGAGCATTTGAAAGCACGGTTGACTTCGACCTAGAACTGGACAAAGCCAAGCTCAAAGGCAACAAATTCGTCCCCGACATCGAAAGCACAAACTTGCGCTACACCTACTGGAACTATATGAAACTGGAAATCATTTGCTTCAGGGAATATTTTGCAATGGCATATTATTGGTTGAAAGACTGGATTTAATACAATATCATCTCAATAAATACTTTAGGTTCTACGAAAGTGTTTTCAAGAACCCCAAATACACATTTTCGTACCAACCTTTGAACTCTCCAAACATCGTGGTATTATGCCACAGCATAACAAAGTCACCCTCAACGGCCTTGCACCTTTCGTAAAGTCGGGAAATATTTGCAAAAGCTTCTTCCTCAGTCAATTCGCGATACTGAAACAAAGTTGTATCCATCGCAACCAACGGATGCTCAACGACGCCCAACGCAAAATCATTTTCAATGTCGTACAATGGATACGGATGACAAGTTCCGCACCTAAAGCCCTCATGCTCAGGAAATCCCAATGTAGAATCGCTACGAATGCCCCACTCCTGCCAAACCTGCGGAGTCTTGCGAACATCGAAACGCAAGAAATGCTGGCGAACTGCCGAAATCTCACAACCACACACCGTCTCAAGCCGACTTTTCTCCGTTGCAAATATGATTTTGTCGTCAAAAGAATCATAGCCTCCGTGCAGCCCGACGGTCACACCATGCGACTGCAAATCCTTAATGCATGCACACGACTTTGGCGAAAGAATATTGTATGTAGAATCAAAATCTTTGCTTCGTAACGACTTGAAATAAAATATAGAATTTAATTTATTCTCAATAGAAACTTTAAGTAGTTCATACACCGCCAAAACATACGGGTCTCGCCGAAAATCGCGCAAAGATTTCATGTATTCAGCCAACGATTTGCAAGACAAGCGCAGACTTTTTCGCTTGAACAAGTCGCCAGCGATAGTCTTTACAGCCTTTGGAAAGTTCGGAAAACGGAACAGAAAATCAATGTCGTGAGTTGGAACAAACTTTGGTTCTCGCTTGGCTATCACAAAGTTAGGAAAACTTTCTTGTACAAACTTTCGCAGTAGCATTGCATATTCGTCAACTATCGGAACATCAACGAGTTCGTATTTAGAGCAAAGACTATCGGAATAGCAGAAACGACCGTATTTGTCACGACGCTCGGTCATCGTCTCCTCGTAGCGCGAAAGCAGAAGGAAAGAAATCGTCAGCATATCGAAATTCACATGCACAATCTTGTCCTCACAGGAAAACAATGGTGCATTTTCTGCCAACGAAAATACTTTAAGTGTTACTTTACCGTCATACGATTTAACATTTGAATATAAAGCTTTTCCTGAATACAATAATTCTATATTAGAATCGTCAGGAGCATTAAATTTCACGACAATTCCAGAGTCAACAACAAGCGTTGGAGCATCACTAATTTCAACACGGCATTCCTTCTGCGGAAACGCAATGTCGGCAATGCGTCTTATTGTATATTCTATGGCATTATTCGTTAGAACCATTGACTGTCAAGACTATAAACCGTTTTTCCAACCAACAGGCAGAAATCCGACACAAAGGTAATATTTTTGTTAATAAACTATCTCAACAAAAGAATAGCAACCGCAATAATTTAATTATTTTCGCAAAAATTATCCTACGAACAATGGACGACAAGGAAAAAGTACTGATAATCATCAACCCCGTTTCGGGCACTGGCAAGCAGAAGTCGGCGCTAAAGGCTATCGAACAAGGCATAGACCGCATAAATTTCGACTACGAAATAGCTGAAACTCAATATGCTGGACATGCAACCGAACTTGCCAGACAAGCCGCATCCAATGGCTACGACATCGTTGTAGCCGTTGGCGGTGACGGAACCGTAAACGAAGTTGCAGCCGGACTTATCGACACGCAAACAAAAATGGGCATAATTCCTTGTGGTTCAGGAAATGGACTTGCTCGAAGCCTAAAAATACCAGTATCACGGACCAAAGCCGTCGAAGTTCTGAACGAAAACAGAATGAAGCGTATAGACACAATGTCGGTCAACGGAAATTTCTGCGCCAGCATTGCTGGAATCGGGTTTGACGCATTGATAGCCAAAGAGTTCCAAGAAAAGCCAAAGAACACCAGAGGTCTTCACTCCTATGTACAACTTATCGCCACGAAGTACCCGACCTACAAAGCAAACGAATACAAGATTGAAATCGACGGACAAAGTTCGCTGCACAAAGCAATGTTTATCTGTCTTGCCAATGCTAACCAATTCGGTTACAACGCAATAGTATCACCAAATTCAAGAATCGACGACGGCCTTATCGATGTTTGCATCGTGAAAAACATCCCATTAATCACAGCTCCGCACACGGCAATGTTGCTGCTTACCAACAATCTTGACCACTCGCATCGAGTAAAAATCCTACAGGGAAAATCTATCAAGATATGCAACAACATAAACGAGTACGCCAACATCGACGGGGAAGCAAAGAAAGTTGGCAAAACAGTTGACATAACCATAAAACACAAATCGTTAATGGTAATATGCTAAACAATCGCTTCATATTGATTTTGTTGCTCGCACTCACAATTTTCGGCTACGCTACGGCACAGGAAACTGAAAAAGAAACCGTGCGGTACGACTATTCGTTCGAGTTCAAAAACGGCGTTTACACATCATTCTACTCTTTCCGCAACAACTCCCCAATTCCGTTCTCGCGCTTTGTCTCTCCAGCCTACGACGATGACTTTTTCAAAAAGTTACTCCATTGTGAAACAATTAGTTACTATGACGAAAACGGAACTCTCAACGAAATTCCTCGCAAACTCATTTGGGGCTATGCAAACAACGGAAAACCAAACATTTACTGGAACAACAAATTTTACCTCATACCATACATCGGAACAATTTCGCATTTTGTTTCAACAGAAATCGTCACCCATTACGTTGGTGGGACAATGATGTATGACCCAATGTATATTCCTTCTGCACAGTCATATACAACCGAGGAGTTAGTGCATTACTTTATCAACATGAATACTGGTGAAATAATTTCGTATGGCAGCAAAAATCTGCAGGAACTGATAAAGGACGACACCGAACTATACAACGAATACTCAAAGCTTGGCAAACGTAAGCGCATAAAAGGCATAATGGAATATGTTCAGAAATACAACCAAAATCACCCTATTTATTTTAACAAATAATACACTGAAAATGAAACGACTAACCATATTACTTATAATAATAGTTACCGCATTGCAGGCTTTTTCGCAGATAAAAATGCCGATGGGTAACAAGTCTGAAGTGGAAAAATTCTACAAGACAACCACTTATGTAGTGCTGAAAAATGATTTCATGTGCGACTACAACGACAAGATAAAGGATGCCGTAGAAAAACACTGGACTGCAACACCTTACAAATTTATCAAAGCCAGCGAATTCGAGAAACTGCGCCACGACGACGACAAATCGTTCCTAGTAGTGAACATTGCATACTTTGAAGGCGACGACACGAAATTTGATTTTCTGATTTTGTCGCTTGGCGGAAGCAAATACAAGACAGTCAACGATATGCCTACCCTATGCGCCGTTCCTCTCTGCTACCAGGGCGACGAAGACGAAGGCAAATACACCTACAAGCTGGGCGCAATGGTAAAGCACTGCCAGACGCATGTTGAAATTTGCCGAAAACACCCAGAACTTACAAAAGAAAAAATAATCGACTATTACATCGACAACTCTGGCAGTCTGGCCGGCGAGAAATTATACCTGCTAAAAAACGATGTGTCAGACGACTTACGCAGCAATTCCGCGCTTAAATCGGCATACCAAAATGCAGAACTTGTAACAGCAGAACAAATCGAGGAGCTAACAAACTCCAACGACGACAAGGCTCTTATCGTACACATTATCAACCCATACGATGGCGACGGACAACCATACTGCATCAAGCTAATAATCGACGTAAGCAAAGGAATGCTATATTACTACGACTTTCAGAAACTGAAGAAAAACACAATAGGACACATCACGTCCGACGACCTCAAAAAACTATCAAAGAAATGAACTATCAGGAAGCAATAGACTTTATGTTCAGCTCGTTGCCTATGTACCAACGAGTTGGCAAGGCAGCATACAAGGCAAATTTAGACAATACTCTGGCTCTCGACGAATATTTCGGACATCCGCACAAGTCGTTCAAAACCATACATGTAGCCGGCACAAACGGCAAAGGCTCCGTTTCGCACTCGCTGGCGGCAATTCTGCAGTCGGCAGGCTACAGGACAGGACTTTACACCTCGCCTCACCTTGTCGATTACCGCGAACGCATACGCATTAACGGCGAAATGATTTCGAAGGATTATGTCTGCGACTTCATAAACGACAACCAAGAAATCATCGGAAAACTGAAGCCATCGTTTTTTGAAATGTCTGTCGCCCTGGCATTCAAGTACTTCGCCGACATGAAGGTCGATGTCGCTGTGATTGAAGTCGGCATGGGCGGAAGACTCGACTCCACCAACATCATCACTCCCGAACTTTCGGTAATAACCAACATAAGTTTCGACCATACGCAATTCCTCGGCAACACGCTTCCACTAATCGCTGGCGAAAAAGCTGGAATCATAAAGCCGGGCATTCCCGTCGTAATCGGACAAACCCACGCGGAGACAAAGGATGTCTTTGAAAACAAAGCAAAAGCGAACAACTCTCCCATTACATTTGCCGACCAGTGCGTAAAAGTTGCCAAGACAGCTACCGCCAACAACCACAAGTACGCCGAATATTTGATAGACGGCGCAAAGGCACTCAAATTCGACCTTTTCGGCGAATACCAGACCAAGAACCTAGCCACAATACTTGAAGCCGCAAAACAGCTTAAAAATCGCGGATTTGCAATAAGCGACAAGAACATTTCAGATGCATTGCTGGACGTAAAAGGTCTTACTGGACTTCACGGACGCTGGGAAATCCTCTCCGACTCTCCGCTAACAATCTGCGACACAGGCCACAACGTTGATGGATTATCGTATGTTACAGCACAACTGAAGGCGATTAAATGTCCGCAACTACACATTGTGCTTGGCTTTGTCAACGACAAGGATGTAGAACATGTGATGCCGCTTTTCCCAAAAGATGCCAAGTATTATTTCACCAATGCCGACATTCCACGTGCCATGCCAGCCGAACAGGTAAAGGCGTACGGAGAAAAGTTCGGTCTTGACGGCGAAACTTACGAAAATGTTCCTTCCGCATACGAATCCGCGAAGAAAAATGCCACCTCCAGCGACACAATTTTCATTGGCGGAAGCACTTTTATCGTCGGCGACTACTTTAAACACTATGGTTTTCAATAGGATA
>JAEEGK010032310.1_pt1 | contig 10242 bp, 3 predicted proteins | sample 8958771 | NCBI WGS metagenome assembly JAEEGK01 (sample SAMN16246547, study PRJNA631951) | gut metagenome | biome: gut microbiome; feature: rumen; material: SC-attached | host: Bos | place: Iran: Karaj | collected 2018-10 | reverse complement strand
CTTTTTAGATCAATTAAAAGATATTATTCAATCAGAATACTTTACAACTACTTTAAATAAAACAAAAGTATATGAATTAATACCTATTAATTATACAGATGGTTTTCGTTCAAATTTAACTGATATTTTACATTCAAGATTAACAACAGATAAAATTAAAGAAGATTATCAAAATCGAGTGAATGAAGATTTTATTGATATAATTAATATATTAACAGAATATCATGTTTTAATGGGTAAAAGAGCATCATCAGCATCTCAGTCTTATTCTTCTGGAGCAATGAATACAATTATTTTAGATTATATAACTTGGAGTGAGGTAGTTTCAAAATTTGATATAATATATGTATTAAATGTAAGTGATAGCAAAAAAAATCCAATTCTTAATTTCTTTAATAATTATATTATTCCAAATATTAAATCAATAAATGATGGTTATATTTATGAAAAGAATGTTCAATTAAATAATATGCAATCAGTACTAGATAATTATAGAAATAGAGATTTTCTAACAGAAGTTAAAGAAGAGTTAGAGAAATTTAACTTAAGCACAAATCTCGAAGAAATAAAAGGAGAAATAAAAAAAATAATGGAAGAACTTTATACTACAATAAAAAAAATGTTTGATAGTATAGGACAAATGATGATAGAGAAATCCAAACCAACCAAAGGTTTTACATCAAAAGATCCATCTCAAAGAAGGAATCTTAGACATTTAACTAACTATGATTTAGTTCAAATTAACAATGCTCTTTCAATAACTCAACAAAAGTATTATGAATTTAGAGATAGAGTTTTAAAAAATGATAATTTAGCAGTTGTTGCATTCCAAATTGGGGTATTTAATAGTAAATTTTCAAATATTGTTTTCGGAGTTTCTGATTATTTCAAAGTTTATGAAAACTTTATTTCAGATTTTATTGATGCTAGTATTGTATTAAATCAAATTGAACAAAGAGCTGATCAAGTCACAAATTATTTGAAATCTTATGTTTCAGATTCTGCTTTTTCTGTGTATAGAGTTATTGACCAAATCAAAGTTCTCGTTATGAATGGATGGAATAAAATTAAATCAAATATTGATGATTCTTTAGAAAATACATTAGATTCTGTTTTCACCACTTTGTTTTCAGAATTAACAACATTTTCAAATGGAGATTCAAAAGATTTATCTCAATTTGAAGCACAAAATTATTATGTATATAATGATAGAGATGAAGTATTAGTTCATGTTAAATTAGTTTTAAATACTCTTAATGTAAAACATGAATATTCTATTCATAGAAACCTACAAGAACCTAATTACTTCGATGTTCATCTTAAAGTAGTTCCAGTTCTTTCAGGAGAAGTAACAATTACTATTGATGATACATTTAAGAATTATTTGAATGGAACTCTTGGAGCTGGAAATATAGGTATGGATATATATTATCGTATTCATGAAAAATCTGTTAATGTTGATGCTTTTTCTAAAACAGATAGTTCAAACTATATTTCTGAATATAGTCAATATAATTATGATGAAAATAAATGGGATTCTTTCAAAACAATGACTCAAGAAAGTATAGGTACTATTATTTCTTCATCCAATTCTAAAGAATATAATAATAACGCAGGTAAAATTTCACAGCATATTGTGTCATATTAAAAATTATGATATGATATATATATAATCAGCATTATTTTTAAAACTAAAACTAAAATTTATCATTTTATTATTAAAAATTATTAATTTTGGTTGGTTGTATAAAAAAATTTTTTTTAATTTTTTTTATAAATTTTAACTTTAAAAAATTGATTTATAAAATAAATCAATATCTTTTGATAAAATGTTAAAATAACTTTAATTAATAATAATATTTAAAGAATTAAAGAAGATAATAAAGATAATATTCCATTATAAAATAAATTATTTTTTATTCTATTTAAGTCTATATTCTTTGTGGAATTAAACTTCGTTAAACTATAATATCAAAGTTTCAATATTTTATTTCAATTATATTTTACTTTTCATTATTAAAAATGAAATGATTCAAACAGAAGAAAATTTATTTATTAAATATATGAAAAAAATGTATTTTTTAATTATTTATTGATATTCAGTATTAAAATTAGTATTTAAAGTTTAAAAAAAGAAACATTCATATCCAAAATATATAATTGATTAAGTGAATAACAAAATAAGATATTCCTTCAACAACAATCAAATTTCAAAAAATAAATTAATTAAATATTTCTTATTCATTCTAAATAAATATTTTCTACAATTTCCTTTTTTTTAAAAGAATTATTATGTTTATTAATAGTTTATAATCTTCCTTTTTTCTATTTACTCCTACTTTAATTGAATTTTCAAATAATGATGAAAACCTGTGAATCAATTAGAATTTTGATAAAATGATTTTTTCAATAAAAACAAACTTAAAGAGATTAAAAAAATACACTCCAAATTTATCAGAACAAGAATCTTGCTATATAAAAATATAAATCTTTAATAATTGGGTCAATAATATTTGAAGTCTTAATAATTATAGTTATTGCTTTTACATGGTTATATGTAGTCAAAAAGTATATGAATTAATACCTACTAATTATACAGATGATTTCCGTTCAAATTTAACAACTGAGCAAATTAAAGAAGATTTTCAAAATCGAGTGAATGAAGATTTTATTGATATAATTAATATATTAACAGAATATCATGTTTTAATGGGTAAAAGAGCATCAAGAACATCTCAGTCTTATTCTTCTGGAGCAATGAATACAATTATTTTAGATTATATAACTTGGAGTGAGGTAGTTTCAAAATTTGATATAATATATGTATTAAATGTAAGTGAAACCAAAATAAAACTAATTCTTAATTTCTTTAAAACTTATATTATTCCAAATATTAAATCAATAAATGATGGTTATATTTATGAAAAGAATGTTATAGCAAAAATATCAAATATATTACTAGTTATTACAAAGACATTTACTTTATATCTTTAGTAAAAGAAAAAGGGAATAATTTAAATTAGAATATTCAAAAAATAGAAGATTTTATATATTAATAATTAAAGATCTTAATTCAAAAGTGAAAAAATGTTTAATAAATTAGAAAATAAATTAAAAGGAAGTTTCCAAATACCATTTAAAGGTTTTATGGAGAAATCAAAAACAAGAAAAAAAATTTATTACAATCTGTTTTAATTAAAATAATAAATGTTCTTTCAATTATTCAGTAAAAATATATTAATTTCAAAATAAATTAATATAGAATGAAAATATTGTAATAATGGATTTTCAAATTTGTTCATATAAAAATAAAATTTTAATTTCTTCATAACATATTTCAGATTATATTTATATTTATAAAAAATTCATTGATGTTTTTTCAAGTATTTAATAAATGAAAGAGAAAAACAAAGTGATAAAATAAAATTTATTTAAGAGGAATTTTAACTAATAAATCTAATTCTATTTATGATTCTATTAATGGTATTAAAAAAATTTAAATGAAAAAGAATATTATGTATGTGATGATAAAAGACAAATTATGGTAAAAGAAGACTTATTTTTTGATGAATTAAATGTAAATTATAATTATATTATTCAAAAAGACAGTAAATATATTGTTATTGTGAGAGCAATTATTAAAAGGAAATTTATCTATTACTTTGAAAAATGATTTCAAAAATATTATTAATCTATCTTTAGGTAATGGAAATATTGGAATTGACATTAAATATAATTTAAAAACAAAAAGTGTTTCTTCTACTCAAACTTTTTTATTCCAATTTTATTCTCAATTTAATCAATAATTATACTAATCATTCTTGTATTAATATTTCATGGAAGAAATAGAATTTCCTGGAAATGATAAATCTACTATTACTAATCATTTTCAAAAAGGAATGTGATTTCATATTAAACATATTTAAGATATAACTATATATTTTAAATTGATTATTTTTTTTTTTCAAATTTATTCATTTAAAATTATTTTTTTATATCAAAAAAATGTAAATTATGATTAACAAAATAATTTATTTATTATATAAAAAATTTTATAATGAATAATCTTTCAATAAAAAACTATAATATATTTTAAAAGAAAAAAATTAAAAATACATTATATTATAGTAATAATTAATTTAGATAATAAAGAAAGTAACAATAATTAATATTAGTTTAATGTACTCATATTATTATCTTTAAAATAATTATCAAAACATAAAAGAATTATAATCAACATTTAAGGTTTTTAAAAAAATTTTTTTTATTTTAATTGAATTTAAAAAATAATTCTATTCAAATATTCTATATCATTATTCTTTTTGAATGTTTTGGGAAAAATAAATTAATAGTTTTAATAAAAAAGGATGGAATATTATTTAATTTATGGATTAAACTTATTGATGATATATTATACTTTGATCATATTTTAAAAGAATAATCAATATAGATTTAATCCAAAAAAACATAACTAAAAATTGTCTTCATTCAAACTTGAATTTTATTAAAAAAAAAATTGTTTAAAATAACTCAATTTTCACCGTTTAAAAATTAAATGAAAATTTAAAAACAATTAACTTTTTTCAATTAAAAGTGTTTTTGAAGGAAGATCACAAATATCCCTATTACCATAATATTGAATGGCACCAGGAAAAGCGAATTTATCATCTCCTTGACTCCATTCCTCTCTAATTTTTTCATAATATTTAAAAGGTTTTCCATCTAAATCAACAAAAGCTTTTTTAATAACAGGAATTAATCTATTTTTTTTTTCTTCAATATCCATTAATCCAATAATAGGAAAACTTTCAGGAATCCAATCTTCAACAAATTTATTTAAGTTTTTAAAAAGAGCAATTTGACCTGTTATTTTTGCAGCAGATAATATCATAGATAATCTTCCTAAATTATAAGCATATGTAGCATCAAAATTACTTGGAAAAGCACTTATTCCTTCATGATTAAAAGAATGATAAACTGGAATAAATGGAATTTTACTTTTTCTCTTTTCTAATATTGATATTACTATTTCTGCTAGAATTTTTTCTGGTTCTAACATTATTATATCAATTCTATTTCTTTCATTTCTATTATTAATAAGTTCCTTCTGAGTTTTTTCACTTAATAAATCTAATAAATTTATAGCTTCTCTATTAAGGGTTTTATGAATATAATCAATTTGCAAATCAAAATCAGTGATATTACGAAATTCTCCAACTAAATAATAATTAATTTCATTAATTAAATTTCTAAAATCAGGAACTAATTCAAGTAATCCTTCAGGAAGTAGTAAAACACCAAAATTAAATCCATTACTCCCTCTTTTTTCAACTAAATCAGCAATATTTTCAGCAACTTGATAAAGACTTAAATTTTTAGATTTAACTTCCTCAGATATAATAGCCCAAGTAGGATGAGTGTTCAAAGCAACTTCCAAAACAAGATGTGAAGCACTTCTTCCTTTAATTCTAATGAAATGCCAATATTTTCTAGAAGACATACAATCTCTTTCTATATTACCAACTAATTGAGAAAAAGTTTTAGCTGTAGTATCAAAGCCTATTGTTGTTTCAATTTTCTTATTTTTTAAATTACCGTGTGTAGTAGCAGGAATACCGATTAAAGTAATATTACTTCTATTATTCTCATAAAAATATTCTGTTAATTTTGCTGTTAAAGTATTTGAATCATCACCACCAATAATAATCATTCCATCAAAATTTGAACAGTTTAAAGCATGTAAAACATATTCAAATTCATTTTCTTTTATTTTATCTGCACCTAATAAATCATAACCACCTGAATTTCTATAAGCATCAATAATTTCATCATCCATGACAACAATAGGAACAAATTCTCTCGAAAAAACACAATCCATTGAACCAATATAACCAATTAATTCATTTTCTGGATTTGCTTCTTTTAATGCATCATATAATCCTACTATTACATTATGTCCTCCTGGAGAATTTCCTCCAAGGAAAACTAATCCTAATCTCAATTTTTTTTTAAGATCAAAATTATTTTTCCCTTTTTTTATTTCTATTGAACGAAAACCATATGTTTTTGGAAATAATTCTTTGATTTTTTCTTGATCTGATATTGATTCTATTTCTTTTCCTTCTATTAATTCTATTTCAGATAAATTTTTTAATAATTCACATATTTTGGGCTTGTATTTTTGACGCTCTTTGTAAAATGGAGTCATGTTCTCTTTGAATTCAGTGTCTAACCATAATTTACGAAGTTTATTGTTTTTTATTTTGTGGTGAGGTATTGATATTGATGATATTAATGGGAGGAGTATTAGGAAAAAGGATGTTTTCATTTTTTTCTTTTTTTTTTTTGATTTTTTTTTAAAATTTTATCCCTGAGATTTTTATTTAAGTTTTATAATATGGGAATTAAATGTTTTTATTGCTTTTTTTTGTTTATTTTTTTGAAGTTAAATTCATTTTTATTGTGTTTACTTAAAATTTTGTTATGTTATTATATGATAGTTATTATCTCGTTATAATATAATTGATTATTGAAAATAAATATATTTTAATAAAAAAATCATATTTCTTGAAAAAAAAATAATTGGTTAATTTATGTTAAAAAGGGGGAATGATTAAATTTTTCAAAAACTTCTTTCAAAAAAAGAATCAACTTTTAAAAGATATTTTTTTTGATTTTTAAATTATATTATCAGATATTCTTTCAAGAATAGGAAAGATAACTTCAATACTCATATATTGTTTTAAAATGTTTTCAAAACAATAAATTAAATCACTATGATTTATTTTTTTCATTAAATAAAAAGGCAAACAATAATCAATAGAATAATATTTTTTTAAATTTGAATTTTGATAAAAAAACTATTAATAATTTTTTTAAAAAGGAAGAAAGTTCAATAAAAAAACTTTTTCAGAAAAAGAAAAAGAAATAAATTTAAAAATATATTATAAATTAAATCAGTATATCCTCCAATATCTCTTAAATCATCCTGTAATTTTATCTATTTTCTTTAATAATTAATTTCATGAAAAAGTAATTTCCATTAAAGTTTTATTTGAAAAATAAGAAAATTGTTCTTTTTCAATATAATCAAAAAAAATATAATAATTTTTTTTATTGAAAATTAAACTATAATTAGAAATATATTTTTATTTGGAGAAAAAAAATAATAATATCTTTTAACAGAATTCAAACTGATCATAAAAAGATTAGAATTAATCATATAATTAACTGGATTACTTTTATTAAAATGATAAACAAAAAAGATAAATAAAGAACAGTAATATAAATATTTGATAAAAATTTATTAAGTATTTCATATTTTTTAATATGAAATTCCAATATATCAAATAAATGAAATGAATCACCATATTTCTCACAATAAATTTTGGGTTTTTTAATACAAAGAAATTGTGATTTATTTAGATTTATTTAGATTTATTTGATTTATAAAATAATTAGGAATATTATTTTCATCACAAATTAATTTTATTTTTATTTGAGTTCTATTTATATTTCCATTTGAGTCAAAATTATGATTTGTTTTATACAAAGATGCTTCTATATATAAATTATTAAAATCTATTAATTCACCTGTATATTTTGTTATTCCAAATATTATATTTGTGTTTAAAAGATTTATTGGAGTTTTTCCTTTTAATTGAATTTGATACTATTGAAAAACTGTTTTCACTAAAAAGATCTTTTATATATTCAAATGATATAAATATTCCTGTGAATATAATACTTAAAATTATTTCAAAACAATTTGAATATTTTTCTTCCTTTTAGAGGTGAAAATATAAACCATATATGTTTATATAATCAAGAAAAGAATGTATTTTTAAATATAACTTTTTAAATTTTTTTAAGATTTCAAACAACAACCTTTAAGAAATATTAAAAAACAATTAAATTAACTAATATTAATTTTAACATAAAAAAATCAATAAAAAAAAATATTTTAAAGGTATATAATAAAGTAATAAAAAGAAAAAAAAATGAAATATTCATTTCAAAACAAAAGAACCAGAAAAAGAATAAAATGAGAAAACAATAACATTAATAGGTGAATTTTGTTAAAGTTGAGGAATAAATAGAAAAATAGAAAATTTTATATTATTATTAATCAATCTTATATCAGAAAAAGGTTTCACAGTAAAATATGATGCAATTCCTGTTCCTTTTAAAATTCCTTCAGATTATAAAATTTTTAAAGTTGAGGATAATATTAAAGTTTTTAGTAAGCAAGAAGAAGATAAAAAAAAGGAATTATTGTTGATTATGAAATCAATGAAGATAATGTTCAAGAATTAATTCAAAAAATTATTGAATAACTTTTTTGTTTTTTTAAAGTAAAATTTGAAATGATTTGTAGAAAAAATTTTTATGTATAAAAAGAAATATTTTTAGTATTAAAAATCTTTTTATATAGGATATTAAATTTTTTCTACTTTTGCTCAAATTTTATATTACAAATAATATTTTAAGAATTAGATTTTTTTTATTTTTATTCTTTAAATAAACTCAAAATATTAATATGAAACATAAATTTTTGATGTTTCTTTAATTTTATTTTAACTTTGATTAAATAATTTATAAATTATTGTTTTATTTAATTATTAAATCGTATTATAAAATATCATAAGATTAAATTATGAATTAATGTATTCTAAAACATATAGAAGAAATAAGTGTTTAATCTTTTATGATTTATAATATATAAATATATAGGAAAATAGAAAGAAATTATGAATTAATTGAATAAAAATAAAAAAAATAAAAGTTAAATGAATCTGAAATAAATTATTATTTAAATATATTTTTTGATATATATATGTCTTTTTGTTTTATTTATTTAAAAATTTAATTAATTGGAATATATAACATTTATTTTATAAATAATCATTTATAATTATTAATATAATTGAAATATCTAATTTTTTGATAAAAGTAAATTTATTCTTAAAACAATTATCTATATAACCAAATAAACTTAAATTAATAAAATATAAATAATGAAATAAGTAAAAATTAGTATTCAAACAAATTACTTTAATGATTTACCTTTTTTTCTAAAACCTTTTTTTAAATAAAAGCCTTTTTTTTGATAATTATATATTAAATTATAATAAATCCAAATAAAAAATGCCAATAGAAAAAAAACAAAATAAAAATTCTGAAGATAATACAGAAACAAATGAAGAAGCAATTACACAAAATACTCCTTCTCTAACTAATCAAACAATTCCAGAAAAAACTGAAAACAATTTTATTAAAACACACAAAAAAAAATTAATTTTTGGAGGAATTAGTATAGCTATTTTAATCATTGTGTTTTGTATTATAGTCTCTTTAAAAGGTAAAGATAATCCTGTTGAGCAAAAAAAAAATCCTATTGATGATGATAATGATAATAGCACAAATCCTGAACCTCCTCGCACTTCTTCAGTTTATATATCTCATAAATTAAATGAAATTCTCAAATATCATGAAGAAACTAATCAAACTACCTCTGTTAATTTTAATGGTGATAATAATTCTAGATTAAGAAGTCTTGCTGAAAGAAAACAATTAACTACTATTAAAGGAGATTACTTATTAATTATTTATAAAATCGATGATACTGTTTCTCCTAAATTATATTATGCTTATGCAATATTAAATAATTTATCAAAACAAAAAGATGGAAGTAAAGAAATAAATTATTTAGGTGGAGTAGAAGATATTACTTTATTAAATGAAGTTTCAAATAATTTACCTTTATTAAGATTTAATTTTGATGAAAATGGTAAAATTAATAATTTAGAAATTCCAAAAGATTCAAATAATATAGAAATAAATTATATATATGAATTTATTCAAAAAGCAATTCCAGAAGTTAATACAGAATCAATGAATAGAAGATTAAACGATAATTTAGCTGAAAGAACTTATGAAAAAGAAGGTGAATTTTTTTCTATAACATCTCAATATCAACCAACTCAATTTGGAAATAATGAAGATTCATCTGATGATAGAACTACTAAATTTATGATAAAAGATAATCAAATTAAAGAAGTTTATACTTCAAGAAATGTAGAGTTAATTGCAAATAATGATAATCAAATTGATTTTGTTGATTCAAATTTTACTGAAGAATCTACTGGAAATACTTTATCTACATTAAAAAATTTCATTGAAGGAATTAATCAATATTTTGATTCTAAAATGATTTTAGATAATTCTGATGAAGATGAAGAA
>JAEEGK010032306.1_pt1 | contig 10244 bp, 10 predicted proteins | sample 8958771 | NCBI WGS metagenome assembly JAEEGK01 (sample SAMN16246547, study PRJNA631951) | gut metagenome | biome: gut microbiome; feature: rumen; material: SC-attached | host: Bos | place: Iran: Karaj | collected 2018-10 | reverse complement strand
GACGATGGCGAGCTTGTAGCCGCGGGAGATGAGCTCCTCCATGGTTTCGCGCAGCTTCGGATAGGGATCGCCGCCGTGCTCGCGGAGGTATTCCACCTCATACCGGCAGCACTCATCAAAGAGCTCGGCGCGGCGTTCCTCCGGCATGGAGGGATGGAGTTTTCCTTCGATTTCCTTCATGGTCAGACCCATGACGGAATGGATATCTTCCTTTGTCAGATCCGGCAGGGAGGGATACTCCCGGCGGAAAACAATGTTCCAGGATACCGCCACATTGGCGGCGGAATCCCAGAGGGTACCGTCCAGGTCAAAAATCAGCATCGGCTTTCCGCTCATATTGCACACTCCTTATTCCGGACAGACCGGATGTGGGTATTATACATGGACCGGGCAGGAATCACAAGTACGGAATAAAAAGTACAAATTGTCAATATCGGGCAACAAAAAAAACACTTGACAAATCTATAATATTTGATAAAATATTATTGAAACACGAGGTAATGGAGGTGACGGAATGGAACGGGCAGACATCGCGATTATCGGAACGGGACCTGCGGGAATCTCCGCGGCGATTACAGCCACGATCCGGAACAAGAAGGTGCTGCTGCTGGGCAGCCGCGACCTGAGCGAGAAAATGGCCAAAGCGCATGAAATCCGGAACTATCCCGGGTTCCCGGCGGTGAGCGGCGCGGAGCTCGTATCCGCATTCCGCCGCCACCTGGACGAAATGGGAATTGAGATCACGGAGAAGCGCGTGGCCGCCGTGTACGCGATGGGCGACTACTTCGCCCTGCAGGCCGGGGAGGACATGATCGAGGCAAAGACCGTGATCCTGGCCGGCGGCGTGGTGGCGGGCAAACCGCTGCCGGGCGAAGAGGAAATGCTCGGCCGGGGCGTGAGCTACTGCGCCACATGCGACGCGCCGCTGTACCGCGGCAAGGCGGTGGCCGTGGTCGGCTACAGCCCGCGGGAGGAAGCGGAAGCCGCTTTCCTCAGCGAGGTTTGCGCGAAGGTTTACTACTTCCCGGTATACGCGGGAGAGACGGACCTGCCGGAGAGCGTGGAAGTGATCCGGGAAAAGGTAACCGCCCTGACGCAGGAAGACGGGAAGCGCGTGGTGAACACGGAGCTGGCAAAGCATCCCGTGGACGGAATCTTCGTGCTGCGGGAAGCGGTGGCGCCGGGACAGCTGGTGCCCGGGCTGCAGACCGAGGGGGCCCACGTGGTGGTGAACCGGAAAATGGAAGCGAGTATCCCCGGGGTGTTCGCCTGCGGCGACATCACCGGAACGCCTTACCAGTATGTGAAGGCGGCGGGAGAGGGGAATGTGGCGGCGCTGAGCGCGGTTTCATTCCTGGACCAGAAGAAATAAGAAAGGGGAAAAGAAAATGGTTAAGAAGGTTAACGGAACCCAGTTTGAAAGCGAAGTGCGGAAGAGCGCGGCGGCGCTGGTGGACTTCTCCGCGGTGTGGTGCGGCCCCTGCCGGATGATGGCGCCGGTGCTGGAAGGCATTTCGGATGAAATGGCCGGGAAACTGGAATTCTACAATGTGGACGTGGACGAGGTGCCGGAGCTGGCGCAGGAATTCCGCATCAGCTCGATCCCCTGCCTGGTGCTGCTGAAGGACGGTACCGCGGTGGACCAGCTGGTGGGCTTCCGTCCCGGTGACCAGATCAAGGCGTGGATTGAAGGAAACCTGTAATTTTCCGGAAAGAGGGGAAAGAACCATGAGCGCACGGGAAGATTATCCGCAGCTGAAACTGGAAGGACAGCTTTGTTTTCCGCTGTACGCGGCAGCCCGGAAGGTTGTGAATGTGTACAACCCGCTGCTGAAGCCGCTGAAGCTGACGTATACGCAGTACATTGTGCTGCTGGCCCTGTGGGAGAACGGAAAGAGCACGGTGGGCGAACTGTGCCGGATGCTGTACCTGGACTGCGGAACGCTGACACCCCTGCTGAAGAAGATGGAAGAGTACGGGTGGATTACCCGCACCCGCAGCAAGGGTGACGAGCGTGTGGTGAACGTAGCGGTGACCGATGAAGGCTGGAAACTGCGGGAGCAGGTGAAGGATCTTCCGGAACAGGTGGGCGGATGCATTGATATGCCGCGGGAAGACATGTACAGCCTGTATACCCTGCTGCACCAGATGCTGGATGCCATGGACTGAGCCCCGGCGGAAGGAAAAAAGACATGAACAGAATCCTCAGGACGGTGATCTTTTTCTCCGTACTGGGGATTCTGTCTGCTTTTTTGGCGGTGACTGCCCGGGCAGAGAAAGCGGAAGTATTCCGGGCCGGCTGCCCGTCTGTTTACTCCGGCACGGTGGAAACGCGGAAGGGACGCGCGGGTTATATCCTGAGCCTGCCCGGATCCTGGGACGCGGAAAAGATCACGCTGGAGCTGGACGGCGCGGAATGCCTGTACCTGGGCGCGGACAAAACGGAAATCCGGCCGGGGCAGGAAATCGATGTGCGGGAATACCTGGGGGCGAAGACACCGGTGTACAACGCGAAAGGGCGGGAGCTCGGAAACCTGGTGATCCACCGGGGATCCGCGGTTCCGGCGCTTTTCCTGGAGGTGGACGGGCAGGAGCTCGGCCGGGCCAACGGGAACAAGGACTATGAGATCCGGTCCGGACGGGCGGTGTACTGCGAGGCGGACGGGACTGTGTCCTACGACGGAAGCATCACCCAGATGAAGGGGCGCGGGAACAACACCTTCCGGTATGTGAAAAAGCCGTACCAGATCAAACTTTCGGAAAAGGCATCCCTTTCCGGGATGAACAAGGCGAAGACATGGGTGCTGCTGGCCAACTGGAATGACGCAAGCCTGCTGCGCAACCAGATCGCGCTGGATATGAGCCGGGCGGCCGGACTGCGCGGCGCTTTGTCCTGCGTGCCGGCGGACGTATGGATCAACGGGCAGTACAACGGCCTGTACCTGGTGACGGAAAAGATCCAGATCAAGAAGGGACGGCTGGACCTGCGGGACCTGGAGGAAGAGACGGAGAAGGTGAACAGCCAGCCGGTCTCCTCCTTTGCCATGTACAAGGAAAGCAGCCGGGCGGTGCCGCTGTCCCGGGGGTACCGGATTCCCGAAAACCCGGAGGACATCACCGGCGGATACATCATGACGATTGAGAAGTTCGCGCGGCTGCGGGACTACAAGGTTCCGGGCTTCCGCACGCGGAAGGCGCTTCCGGTCCAGATCAAGGAGCCGACATATCCCACCCGGGAACAGGTGGTATACCTGGCCGGACGGGTGAACGAAATGCACGATGCGCTGATCGCCGAAGACGGCGTGAACCCCGCCACCGGAAGGCACTATACGGATTATATCGACATGGATTCATTCGCGGTGAAGTTCCTGGTGGAGGACTGGACCAAGGACTATGACTTTATCGGCGGGAGCCAGTTCATGTACAAGGATTCGGACGCAAGGGACCCGCTGATCTATGCCGGGCCCGCATGGGATTATGACCTGGCATTCGGCGACATGCCTGACCGGGGAACGGTGGCGGCGGGGAATTACATTACCGCGATGAGCCACAAGACCGGCAATATCTGGTGGCTTCTGTCCCGGCACACGGATTTCATGAGCCAGGTGCGGAGAACATGGGCGGAAGCGTTCCGGCCGGCCGCCGCGGTCCTGCTCGGGGAGAAGGAAGCCGGGGAAGGAAGCCCTGTGAAATCGCTGGAATCCTATGTGGAAGCCATCCGGGATTCCGCGAAGATGAATTTCGCCCGGTGGAATGTGCCGACCGAAACCTACAAGGAATCGGCGCAGAGCTTTGAAAACGCGGTGTCCTACCTGGGAAAATGGATCCGGGAGCGGACCGCGTATATGGACGGGGAATACGCAATGACAGAAAAACATGAATAGTGCAGTGAACGCATTGACAATGAAGGGATCGCGGCGGTAGAATACCGCGCGTAAAGGCAAGGGCGTCTTTAACAAACTTTGAGGTGTGTTAAAGGCGTTTTGTTCTATCAAGGAAGAATAAAACGCAAGGAGGTTTCCCGGTATGTCTTACGTAGATGAGGTTATTGAACGGGTAATCAAAGAAAACGGCAGTGAACCCGAATTCATCCAGGCTGTCAAGGAAGTGCTGAATTCCCTTCGCCCTGTGGTGGATGCCAATGAAGAAAAATTCCGCCGCGACGCGGTGCTGGACCGGATCGTGAATCCGGAACGGCAGATCAAGTTCCGCGTGCCGTGGGTGGATGATAAGGGCCAGGTTCAGGTGAACACCGGCTACCGTGTACAGTTCAACAGCGCGATCGGACCGTACAAGGGAGGCATCCGGCTTCATCCCTCCGTTAACCTGGGCATCATCAAGTTCCTGGGCTTTGAGCAGATCTTCAAGAACAGCCTGACCGGCCTGCCCATCGGCGGCGGCAAGGGCGGTTCCGACTTCGACCCCAAGGGCAAGAGCGACCGTGAAGTGATGGCCTTCTGCCAGAGCTTCATGACCGAGCTGTGCAAGTACATCGGCGCGGATACCGACGTTCCCGCCGGCGACATCGGCACCGGTGCCCGTGAGATCGGTTATATGTTCGGCCAGTACAAGCGGATCCGCGGCGTGTACGAAGGCGTCCTGACCGGCAAGGGCCTGTCCTACGGCGGCTCCCTGGCCCGGAAGGAAGCGACCGGCTACGGCCTGCTGTACATCGTGGCTGAAATGCTGAAGGACCACAACGACTCCCTGCAGGGCAAGACCGTGATCGTGTCCGGCGCCGGCAACGTCGCCACCTACGCGATTGAAAAGGCCTACCAGCTGGGCGGCAAGCCCGTGACCTGCTCCGACTCCACCGGCTGGGTGTACGATCCGGAAGGCATCGACCTGGCGGCCCTGAAGGAGATCAAGGAAGTCAAGCGTGCCCGCCTGAGCGAGTACAAGAACTACCGTCCCAACGCCGAGTACCATGAAGGCCGCGGCGTGTGGTCCGTGAAGGCTGACATCGCGCTGCCCTGCGCCACCCAGAACGAGCTGAACCTGGACGACGCCAAGACCCTGGTTGCCAACGGCATCAAGGTCGTCGCGGAAGGCGCGAACATGCCCACCACCCAGGAAGCGACCGATTACCTGCAGGAGAACGGCATCATCTTCCTGCCCGGCAAGGCTGCCAACGCCGGCGGCGTGGCCACCTCCGCACTGGAAATGAGCCAGAACAGCGAACGCCTGAGCTGGAGCTTCGAAGAAGTGGACCAGAAGCTGCAGGGCATCATGGCGAACATCTACCACAATATCGCGAACGCCGCCAAGAAGTACGGCTTCGACGGCAACTACGTTGTCGGCGCCAACATCGCCGGTTTCGAGAAGGTTGTCGACGCGATGAACGCGCAGGGTATTGTGTAATCAATCCCACCGGAATCCCGGCGGCGCGGCCTGAAGGCCGCGCCGCTTTTCTGCGTTTCCGGGCACAAAAAAACCCGCTCAGCTGAGCGGGAAGGGAACGGGGTCGGGATTACGCGTTCTGCCAGGCCTTGACCTTGTCGGCCGCCAGGCGCTTGATGGTTTCAACCGTGTAGGGGGATTCGGGACCGCCGAAGCCATACAGGAAGAACTTTCCATCCGCAGTCTTGAACAGGCATTCTTCATAGCCCTTGGGATCGCCAAATACGCCAAAGACCTTCTTCTGAATCAGTTCGGAAGCTTCGGTATCGTATTCGACTTTGCAAATAACCTTCTTCATACTTCTCTCCCTTTCGCGCATTGGTGCGCCCGGTAAATGTTATGTGTGGTTCCCACACAGCTATATTTTATCATAAATATGCATAGACATCAATGTACAACTATGGTTCAAAACTGACCATCCACGGCATGTTTCCGCCGAAGAAACGCAAAAACGGCAAACAACGCGCTTAAGCCGGTACTTTACAAAAACGGAAACAATGGGAAAAAGACGACGATGCAGGCATCCGCGGTATTTACCACCCGGCTGCCGGAGGGCCGGAAGGGGACATTCCCGCCCCTGCTGTATATCCTGCGGGACTCAGTATCAAAAAAAGCAGGAAGCCCGACCGGCTTCCTGCAGGTAATGACCATCTGTGTTCTGCCTGATATCCTGCCGGGCCCGGACAGGCCGGTACCGGCGGGAAAAGAAATTTGTGCAAACCGGCGGATCAGAGCTTCAGGTTCTCATCCGACAGGGTGGGGATACCGGACGCTTTGAGCACTGCCTCGGCGGTCTGCACATCGTTGACGCGCAGGACCACATAGGCCTCATCCACGCCGGTGCCCGTAAAGGCATACATGTATTCAATGTTGATGTTGGCCTCGTTGAGCGCTTTCAGGATCGGATACAGGGAACCGGACTTATCGCCCATGCGGGCGGCGATGACTTCCGTTCTGGAGATCAGGAATTTCTCCTTCAGCAGGCTGACGGCGAGGTCGGTATCGGAAACGATGGCGCGGAGGATGCCGAAATCGTTGGATTCGGCAATGCTCATGGCGCGGATATTGGCACCGCCTTCGGAGAGGATGCCCACGGCATCCACCAACTGGCCGGGCTGGTTCATCAGGAACAGGGAGAGCTGAGTAATTGCCATACTGTATCGCCTCCTATTTAATTCTTTCTATACCTGTATTTTAATCGTGGAGTTTCCGCTTGTCAATGACGCGGACTGCCTTGCCCTCACTGCGCGTGATGGTCTTGGGCGCCACCAGGTGAACCTTGGGACCGATGCCGAGCATGGTGCGGAGCGCGGACTCAAGGTTCTTTTCCATGCGCTGGATCTGGCTCATCAGGTCGGAGAACTGATCGGAACTGACCTCGACATAGACGTCGAAGGTATCGTTGTTCCGTTCGCGGTCGAGCACGATCTGGTAGTTCGGGGTATAGCCTTCATTGAGCAGCACGGTTTCGATCTGGCTCGGGAAGACGTTGACGCCGCGGATGATGAGCATGTCATCGCTGCGGCCCATGGGCTTGCTCATGCGCACGTGGGTGCGGCCGCAGGAGCAGGGACGGCGGGAAAGGACGCAGATATCCCGGGTGCGGTAGCGCAGCAGCGGGAAGGCTTCCTTATCCAGGGAGGTGAAGACCAGCTCGCCCTTTTCGCCTTCCGGCAGGACTTCGCCGGTATCGGGATCGATGATTTCAGCGTAGAAATGGTCTTCGTTGATGTGCATGCCCGCCTGCTCCTCGCATTCGTAGGAGACCCCGGGGCCGCTGGTTTCCGTGAGGCCGTAAATATCATATGCCTTGATGCCCAGGCTCTTTTCGATCTGGCGGCGCATTTCCTCCGTCCAGGGTTCGGCGCCGAAGATGCCGGCCTTGAGCTTGTTGTCTTCCGGCTTATATCCCTGCTCGGCCAGCGCTTCGCCGATGTACGCGGCGTAGGAGGGTGTGCAGCACAGGATGGTGGAACCCAGGTCCATCATGAACTGGATCTGCCGATCCGTATTGCCGGAGGACATCGGCAGGGTGAGGCAGCCCACCTTGTGGGAACCGCCGTGGAGGCCGCTGCCGCCGGTGAACAGGCCATAGCCGTAGCAGACCTGGACCACGTCGTCTTCGGTGCCGCCGGCCGCGACGATGGCGCGGGCGGTGCAGTCCTCCCACAGGTCAATATCGTGCTGCGTGTAGAACGCGACGACGCGCTTGCCGGTGGTGCCGGAGGTGGAATGGATGCGGACGCAGTCCTTCAGGTCTGTGCCGAGCAGGCCGTAGGGATAGGCGTCCCGCAGGTCGGCCTTGCTGAGGAATGGCAGCTTTTTGATGTCATCAATGGATTTGATGTCATCCGGCGTGACGCCCATCTCCTCCATCAGGTGGCGGTAGTAGGGGACATGGTCCCATACGTGGCGGACCTGCTTGACGATCTTCTCGTTCTGGATTTCAATGATTTTCTCACGGGGTGCGGTTTCGATTTCCGGCTGGTAATACCGTTTCATCGTATCCCTCCTTCTTAACTGGTCAGTGCAGGCAGCGCGGCATGACGGTGAAAAAAAACCACCGCCTTTTTTCATCACAAAAGGCGGTGGATTGAACGCCCGGGGGCGCTTATTCATCCATCGCTAAGCTTCTAAAGGCGAAGGCCGCGGTGTACAACATCGATATTTCCTCCAAAGGATGATTCGGGTTGCATGCATCATAACGCGAAGACAAAGGGATGTCAACAATTTCAGGATGGGGAACCTGTTTTTTTCGTGTTCTGCGGAGACCGCGGAAAAACAGGCGCGAAAAACCATTGGTAAAAAACCGGAAAATCATGTACAATCAAAGATAAGGAAGAACTGAACAGACCTGCACAGAAAAGGGGAGTTTTTCATGGCGGATGTTTTCAACAACAAACTCAAGCTGGGCTTCGGCCTGATGCGCCTTCCGAAAAACCCGGACGGCAGCATTGATATTCCGCAGGTGTGCGAGATGACGGATCATTTTATCGCCGCCGGCGGCACCTATTTCGATACCGCCTATGTGTACGACAACGGCGGCAGCGAAGCCGCGTTCAAGGCCGCGGTGGCGGACCGGTATCCCCGGGAAGCGTACACCGTGGCGACCAAGCTGAACGCTTCCATGCAGTGCCATGACGAGGAAAGTGCGAAGCAGCAGTTCTACACCAGCCTGGAGCGCACCGGCGCCGGGTATTTCGACTATTACCTGCTGCACGCGCTGCAGGTGAACACATACCAGAAATACGATGAGTACCACATCTGGGACTTCGTGAAGGAACAGAAGGAAAAGGGCCTGATCAGGCACTGGGGTTTCTCCTTCCACGCCTATCCGGAACTGCTGGACCAGCTGCTGACGGACCATCCGGACGCGGAGTTCGTCCAGCTGCAGATCAACTATGCCGACTGGGAGAACCCGGGCGTGGCTTCCCGGCGGAACTGGGAGGTCTGCAAAAAGCACGGGAAACCTGTGATCGTAATGGAACCCGTGAAGGGCGGCATCCTGGCCGATCCGATTCCCGAGGTTCGGAAGATCCTGGAAGGGATCCATCCGGACGTCTCCTGCGCGAGCTGGGCAATCCGCTTTGTTGCGGAAAAGGAGAACATCGGTGTCGTGCTCAGCGGTATGAGCAACCTGGCGCAGATGGATGACAACCTGAGCTTCATGAAGGATTTCAGACCGCTGGATGCGCAGGAAGAGGAAGCGATCCGGAAGGTCCAGGAGGCGCTGAACTCCGATAAGTCCATTCCGTGCACCGGATGCCGGTACTGCACGAAGGGCTGCCCGATGAACATCCCGATCCCGGATATCTTCACCGTGGCGAACCGCAAAAAGGGGAGCCCGCACTTCCGCACCGTGCGCGAATACAACATCGTGACGGTGGGCAAGGGAAGGGCCAGCGAGTGCATCCAGTGCGGCCAGTGCGAAGGCGCCTGCCCGCAACGGCTGCCGATTATCTCCCTGCTGCAGGACTGCCTGGATATGGAAACCTGAGCCCAAAACCGCGCGCACCAAAAAATTCCCATATATAAGGAAAAATCGTCTTGCACTTTTTTCCGTCCTGTGCTATACTTTCGCCTGCGGCTGAAAACGCCGCGGCGTCCCAGACCTCCGGACGTTAAAGTCGAGGAAGCTTCCCCGGGCAACCGGGAAACATACATGGGGCATTAGCACAGTTGGTAGCGCGCGACATTCGCATTGTCGAGGTCAGGGGTTCGACTCCCCTATGCTCCACAAAAAAAGACCACCCTTCACGGGTGGTTCTTTTTTTGTGATTACATCGGGTCGTCGAACCCCATGACCGAAGACAATGCGAAGCATTGCTGAGGCGCGGAGCCGAAGCGCCGCCAGTGGCGGATGAAGCGAGGCGGAAGCGTGCTGAGCAAAGGAGCAATCTGAACGGGAGTGAAGAGGGCGACTATTGCGAAGCTGACCGAGCGAAGCGAGACGGGGTTCGACTCCCAAAATCGAACGAAAGGAACCTATCCGCAAGCTCAATGGTCGCAACTCCACACTGTGGAGATTGCTTCCTTTCGCTTGACCTCAGCGTCGATGAAATTCCCGCCACCGGCGGTCATCGGCGCTTCGTCCCTGCGTTCGAGGGAGGGGCGGCGGATCTTTTTGCCTGCCGGTTTTTCCTTTCTTTTCCGGCGGTTTGAAGGTATGATAGACAGCGGCAAATAAACCGGGGCAAAAAGTTTTTTCAGAAAAATGCAATTTTCCGAATCGTCTCCGTCTAACAGGTGAAAGGAGTTGGTACTGTGAACCGGGAAATCGGGGGAAGCGGCCGTTCCGAACTGGAACGGCTGATGGAACAGTACGGCATCAGCCTTCTGAGGAT
>JAEEGK010032304.1_pt1 | contig 10245 bp, 5 predicted proteins | sample 8958771 | NCBI WGS metagenome assembly JAEEGK01 (sample SAMN16246547, study PRJNA631951) | gut metagenome | biome: gut microbiome; feature: rumen; material: SC-attached | host: Bos | place: Iran: Karaj | collected 2018-10 | reverse complement strand
AAGGAATAACAGCTTTAATATAATTAAAAATATAATAGATTTAACAATTAAAAATATTTATATTTTATGAATTAGGAATGTAACATAATATTTCTCTTATTAAAAATATATTTTATCTTCAAAATTTAAAAAAATTAAAATTATAATTTTTAAATTTTTTAAAATGTAAATTAGAATATTTAGATTTAAGAATATATTCATTTTACAATAGAAGATATTTCTAATTATTTATTTCAAAATCAAAAAAATTAAAAGTGTTAAAATTAGATGGTGAATATTCGAATGTTAATTATTTAATAAAGGTAATTCCAAATTTAAATGTTTTAACTGAATTGACTATTAGTTATTGTGAAAATATAAATGATGATTTTTTAAATATGATAATATTAATTTCAGGAAATTAAAAAAAATTAACTTTCAGAAAAAATTAAGGAATATAAGTGGAAAATGTTTTGATAATTAGTTTCTTTTTTAAGTAAAAAGTGTGATGTTAAATTTATTGATATAAGTTGGAGTGATAATATAAAAAATGAAAGTATTGAAAGAATCTTTTTAAACTGTAAAAAATTAGAAAAAATTTTTTTTAAAGGATGAAAATAATTTATGATGAAATTTTTAATAAATGTTTTTTCCATATTAAAAATACATTTCATAATTCAAAATAATTGATTTAACTAAATGTGATTTAGTTAATGATGATATAATTCAAAAAATTTATGATAAATTTCCTTGGATAATAAAAATGAATTATTATGGTAGAGATTTAAGAAATGATTTTATTTAATTAATACTAAAATATTATTTTACTTTTTTGTAAGTTAAATCTATAAGAATTTAAATAAAAAATAATAAATATAATAAAAACATTTATTACAAATGTCATAATAAATAAAATAAACACAATTTTATCCTTTATACAATAAAAAATTACTAATATAAATATTAAAAATTTACTCTTTTGATTCTGATTAAAATTCAAATAAAGAAAATATTATTAAATAAAATTTTTAATGTATAAATTAATATAATGATTATGGAAGATAAAATTTTAAATGGTTGTGAATATATATTTAATGCTATTAATAATATTTCAAATTTTTTTGATTTTGATTTATATAAACCTGAAATTTTAAAAGCTTTAATTGATATTAGAAATATTATTTTAAATTCTTTAAATGATAAAAAAATTAAAATTAATAAAAAGCAATTTGATATAAATAAAAATTTTAGTATTAGTAAAAATTTAGGTCTTAAATTTAATTATGATGATTATTTAAATACTGATTCTGTTAAAAATAGTTTTTTAAATACAATTGAAAATGAACATAATTCTATATTTACAAATGATAATTTTGAAAATCAAGATTTTAAATTTGAAAAAAATTTTAAAAAGAATTTTATAAATGAAAACGAAAATAATGAAAAAAATATTTTAATGATAAATAAAAATAATATTATAAAAACAAGTAAAAAAAAACATATAACAAAAGTTGCAGATTTAATTCTGAAAATAAATAATGATGATGGAATATATGAAATATTAATTAAATTATTTGGTGAAGATTTAATAGATAAGTTATTATCAAGAAAAGATGAAAAATTTATTTTCAAAGTTGAAGAAGCAATAAATAATATTGAAGAATTAAGAAAAAAAGATTTAGAAAAAGAAATAAAAAATAAAAATATTAAAACAAGAAATAAAAAGAGAAATAATAAATCAGATAATTTTATTTTTGAATCAAATAATTTAAGTTTTATTAATGGAAATAATAATAAAACTGTTGATAATAAAATTTTATATTCTATCAAAGATAATAATCTTTTTAATCAAAGTTTATATAATCAAAAAAAAAATTATGCTGATAGATTATTGTTGAAACAAGGTTTATTAAAATCCAATTTTTCAAATCCAAAAATAAAGAATAGCAATAATTCGGGATTTAGTTTTAATAAATCATTAAGATTAAGTTTGAAAAAAAATAAAAAATAAAAATTCTTTTTTAATATAAAAATATAAAATATAATTTAGAATTTTATTATTTAAAATTATTCTTTGTGATGATAAAAAAAGTAAAATTCAATTTGAAAATAAAGAAAAAAACTATAAATCAAATATAAAATTTTATTTTTCAGAATAAGTACTTTCATCAAGATTATTACTTAATTCAATTGTTTTGATTTCTTCTAAATTTACTTGACTTCTTTCTTTAATTTTTTTTCTAGTATTATAACTCATTCCACATAAATTAATAATAATAATTTCACAAAAAATAAAAATTGAAATAGAACAACCAATAAAAAAAGTAATATTATTTATATTAAATAAACCTCCAATTTCATTAGCAATTACATAATGATAAGGAGTAAAATAATATATTATTAAATTATTAAATAAAGGAAAAATAGTATAACTTATAAATAATAATATTTGAATGAAATAATCTCCTTTATATAATTTAAAGTAATTTTCATTAAAATAATAATATCTATTTTTTTCTTGAAAAAAAAAAGTTTGTAAAATTAATTTAGTAATAAATAAACAAATAGATAAAGAAGTTTTAATTACATTAACTAAATAAGGATTTACAAATCTTACATCCATAATATATTTAGTAATAAATAATATAAATCCTTCTGAAAAATAATATATAAAAGAAGTAAATTTTTGTCCATAAATTAAATTTTTTCTAAAAGAACGATGATAAGTAGAAAAATAAAAGAGAGAGACTAAAGAAATAAAATGATGAATATATACTTTTCCTTTATAAACAAAATGTTCAAATACTATCATTGCATAAATAGAAAAACTTTGAAAAATTAATAATATATTTCCATCATTATAAAATATTAGAAAACTAACTACTTCAAGAAATAATTGATTAAATATTATAATCAATATATCTATAATATATTTATATTTTATAAATTTATTATTTTCTTCCTTTTTTTTACTTTGAAAAAATTTCTTATTTTCATTTTCTTTTATATCTGGTTTTGTTATAATAAAGAATATTATTGAAATAATTATTGATAATATTTTACTTAAAACAAATGTGTAAAAATTGTCTAATTTTGGATATTCATAAATTATATAACTACAAAAAGTATTTATTAATATAAATAAATGCTTTATATTAACATCAAATTCTATTGGAAATGAACATTTTTTTTCCATTTTTTTATTCATAATTATATAATAATTTATGATTCAAGTTAAATTAATATAATTACTTTTGTTATTAATTATTTTAAAGAGATAAAAAATTTTATATATTAATAATTTATTTAAAATAAGCATTTGTTTCATTTTCTTTGAAAAAAAAATTTTATGAAACATTTATTTAATGATTTTTAAAGTTTTAAACAAATTACATTTATTATGAGAAAATCATTAAAAATGAAAAATTAAAATTTGAAATAAGTTAATTTCCAAGGAAACAATAATAAAAAAAAAAAAAAAAAAAAGTGTAATTTCTAATCAAAAAATCATTAAATTAAAAAATTAAAATTTAAAATGACATTCACAATCAAAAAATAAATAAAAAAAAAAAACAATTAAATAATTCTTCTATATAATATTTTTAATATTAAAATTAGAATTAAACTTCTTAATTATCAAATAAAAAGTCATAAGATTCACTACTTATTCTTTGTTGAGAAGATTCAAATTCACAATAAACACTTTTATCTTCATTATAATTTAATTGACTTCTTTCTTTAATTTTTTTTCTAGTATTATAACTCATTCCACATAAATTAATAATAATAATTTCACAAAATATCATAATAGAAATAGAACAGCCAATTAAATGAATAATATAAGGAATAGTTTTAATATTAAATAATCCTCCAATTTCAATTGAAATTAAATAATAATATGGAGAAAAATAATAAATGAGTAAATTACTAAAAATTGGGAAAATTATATTACTTAGAAACATTAAAACTTGTTTAAAATATTCTTTATTATATAATTGAAAATAATTATCATCAAAAAAATAATTTTTATACTCTTCTTTAAAATAATATGTTTGTAAAATTAATTTTAATATACTTGATAAAAATAATAATAAAGATTTATTAAAAGAAACTAAATAAGGACTTACAAATAAATTATCCATAAAATATTTAATAACAAATAATAAAAGTCCTTCAGTAAAATAATATATTAATGAACTTCCTTTATTATCTCCATAAATAACATTTTTTTTAAATTTAGGATGAATTGTGCTAAAAATAAAAAGAGAAATAACAGAAAAAAAATGATGAATATATATTTTTCCTTTTAAGAAAAAATGTTCAAAAATTATCATTGCATAAATCGAAAAACTTTGAAATATTAATAATACTCTTTTTTTATTATAATATATTATGAAATCTGTTCCTTGAATAATTAATAATATAAAAAAAACTAAGAAAAAATCTTTTATGGATTCACTTCGAGAATTCATTTGATAAATTTTTGAATATTGTATATTTTTTATTAAAACATTTTTATTTAATTTATTTTCTTCTTTTAATGTTGATTTTTTTGATAAAACAAAACAGATTAAAGAAATAAATAAAGAGATTACATTTGAAATTTCTACTGTGTATATATTTAATAGATTTCTATATTCAAATATTATAAAACTGCATATTGTATTTATTATTAATATTAAATGTTTTATGTTGATATCTATTTGTATTGGAAATGTATATTTTTTTTTCATTTTTTTTTATTTTGTTTTGAACTTTTATTTTTATTGATTTAAAAAAAATTCTAAGAAATTTAACTTTAATTATGTATCAATTAATTTTGGATAAATTATTTAATTTGTTTTTTTTAATTATTATTATTCATTATTTTAACTTATTTAATATATTAATCTAATTAAAATATTAAAATGACTTTTTTATATTTATTAAACATCTTTCTTAAATTAAAATATTATAGTTGGGTATTTTTTATTAAAATTTGTTGGAAAAATTTATAAAAAATGTAAATGTTAAAAATTTTATTTTTTTTCCATCATTGTTTTTAATTAAAGTAATTCAATCTTTTTTTTATTTTTTCCATACAATTTAATATAATTAAAAAATAAATGTTTCAAATGAAAAACAATAAATTTTTATTAAAAAATATATAAGGAATTATATATTATCATTTATAGATTCAAGAAAAGAAAGTAATTTTTTTACTTAAAAAAAATATATGTCTCATTAAAAATTCATATAAATTATTCTCATCAAAATTTATTATGGACAAATTATTTCAATAAATAATTTTTAATTTAAAAACGCATAAAATAAAAAAAAAAATTTCCTTTAAAAAAATGAAAAAAACTAAAATTTTCTATTTAATCTTATTATTCCTAATGTTTCAAGAATCATTAGAAAAGAAAACATTAAAAAAAAATTTACAAGAGACATTAACTCAAACTCCAGAAGAAACTTTAGAAAGATTAACTAAAAATATGGATGAATTATCAAAAACAAAAATAACTTTAGATAATTTATTATCGAAAAAGCAATCATCAGCGCAATCTATAGTTCAAGACATTTCCAATGAAATAGGAGCAGATAACGATGAGGAACAAGAAAAATTAAAAAAAAAAGTAGAAGAAATATTAAAAGGTACATATCATCAAAGTCAAGAACAAAATAATAATAAATATACTTTGAAAGTTAATTATAATAATGAATATAATAATGATAAGAATGATAATAATCTTAATGATTATTATAATAATGAGAATGATGAAAATAAAGATTATTATCATGAGAATGATTATAATAATGAAAATGATGAAAATAAAGATTATGATAATGAGAATGATTACAATAATGAGAATGATGAAAATAAAGATTATGATAATGAAAGTTTAAATTATGAGAATTTAGGTTTTGATTATTTATTTAAAGATGATAATAAAAGTGAATTAAGAAATAAAAAGAAAGAAAAGAATAAAAATGAAAAAGAAGAAATTTCATTAGATAATTTAATAAATAATATAATAGAAGAAGAAAAAGAAAATAACGAAGAAAATATAGTAATAGATACACCTAAAAAAGGACAAAATGCAAATGATTATTTAAAAAGAAAAATATTTGAAATAGAAAGAAATGAAACTTATAATATTGAAAATGAAATAAATAATTTAAATGAACTTAAAGAAAGAATAAATGAAATTGAAAATGAATATAAACAAAAAATAATTGATGTTTCAAATAATGAAAATAAAAGTTTTAATGAAATTTCAGAAGAAATAAAAAATATTGAAAATCAAGAAAAAAAACTTATTGAAAATACTGAAAGATTATTTAATAAATATATGAATAACAATAATAATTATTCTCAAAAAGATTTTAAAAATAGATTTAAAGAAAGAAATAATAGAATTATTTATAAATTAAAAAATAATGAAAAAGAAAGTGAAGATAAATTAAATGAAGAGCTTATAAAAGGAAAAAATTATTTAAATTTAAAGTTAGATTTTTTAAATAAACAAATAGAACAAAATGAAAAAGAAGAAAAAAGAAAATATAATGAATTAAAAAATAAATTAGAAAATTCTTTAAAAGATTTAAAAGATAGTTTTATTTATATCTTAAAAGAAGGAGGAGAAAAATTTAATATTACAAAAGAAAAAGACAAAAATTTATTAAATGAAAAAATCAATGATAATAAAAAAATGACTATTCAAAAAATAATAAATGAAAATCAAGATTTAAATCAAATTAAAAATAAATTAAAAAATAATATTTCTTTAATTATTGAAAACGCAAAAAAAGATTTTTCAAAAAAAATTGATGAAATTTATAATGAAATAGAAAGAAAAACAAATAATATTTTAGATAATACAAATTATTATATTAATACTATGAATTTAAATTATGACAATTTAAATAATGAAAAACAAAGGAAACAAAATGATATTAAAGATTTAATTGAAAAAGAATTAAATCAAGTTTTAGAAAGAACTAAAAATAATTTAAATTTAACTAAAAATTCTTTTAACGAAAAAAATAAAAAAAGAAAATTTGAATTCGAAGAATTAAAAGAAGAAATTTATAATAATAAAAATTTAGGAAATGATAAAATTGATACTTATGAAAAAATAGAAAAAACTGAAAATGAAATTGAGCAATTAATTAATAGTTTCGATGAAAAAAATAATGAAAATTTAAAAGAAATAGAAAAGTTAATAAATGATAATAAAGATAATTTAAATAAACAATTATTAAATAATAATAATAATTATGAAGAATATAAATTGAAAATAAATCATTATTTTAATAAACAAAAAGAACAAATAGAAAATATTTTAAATAAATTAAAAGAAAGAACAAATATAATAAAAGAAAATTATAATGAAGAATTATATGAAATAAATAATTCTTTAATTGAAAATAATAATAATTTAATAAATGAAGAAATAGATAATTCAATATTAAACAATGTAGATAATAAATATAATGAAATAAATCAAGATGAAGTTAACTTAAAAAAAGCAGATAAAACAAGAGAATTATTATTAAATAATATAGTAGGATTAAATCAAGATAGAATTATTAATAATATGGAAAAAGCTATAAAAGAAAATAATGAAGTAATTTTACCTTTAAATAAAAATAATGAAAATAAAGAAGAAAAAGAAGAAAATGCAATTAAAAATAATAAAGAAGAAAATTATAAGGAAAATAATCAAGAAGTAAATAATGTTGAAATTGAAAATATTAATAATAATCCTTATAGAATTATCCAACCTCCTATTGTTCAACAAAATAATGAAAATAATAATGTTGAATAAAACAAAGATCATAATATAATATGATATTATTTTAAATATATTCAATTTTTCAAATGAAAAATTAACGATTTATAAAAAAATAATTTTTTATCAAATAAACTTTAATTTATTCATTTCTTTTTTAAATTATCTTTTTTAATATTATCAATTAAGTTTTCTATTGAGATGTAATTATATTTAAATTATAGAAAGTTATTTTTATTTATATTTCTCAATTTTTTTTTTAATACAACTTTAAAATTTTCAGTATCAATCAATTTTTTTATAAAAAGCACAAACAAAAAAAAAAATGTTAAATATACTAAATATATTTATATTAAAAAAAATATCATTAATTAATTTTTTTTTAAGTTAAAATAAAATATAAATTTAAAGAAAAGAAGATTAAGATTTATATTTGAATTTCTTTTAATTCAGTTTTTCATTATAACCTATTATTATATCCCTAGATATCCTTTTTGATATTTAGAACATTAATTCTATAAATATGGATTACAATTAAAATATATTTTTTAAAAATTCAATTTTTGTAAAAAAAATAATCGTTAGATATTATTTAAAACAAGAAAAGTAAAAAACACTTAAGTTAATCTTAGTGATATCCAATGAGATTTACAATCAATTCTAACATCAATACATTTACTACAATCTTCTTTAATATAAGGTTCAACATCTTTTTTATTAACTTTCTTTTTATTAAAAGATTCACAATTTTTTTATTCTACTCCATCAGAGTTTTTATATGTAACCTAACAACAAGCAGTAGTATATAATTTTTCATAATCATTTAATTCATCATCTGTGTAATCTTTTTTATCTGAAATTGTTTCAATATCTTAACATGCTTCTCTACTTGTTGAATAAATATTTGAAAATAAACATGAGAATAAGTCATTATGGTTATTGATTTCATTTTTGGTTTGGTTTTTTACTTTCTTTGCTTATTTTTTAACTAAAATAGAATATGTCATATTTTTAAGATTCATTATATTTTAAAGGTATTTTCTATCAATATTATTTTAAATGTATTTTAGAATCAGATATAATTCATGAAAAGATTTAAATTTGATATTTATTAAAAAGGTTAAGTTAATCTTTATTTTGCATACAAAATATTTAAACATTCAATTTATAAAACAATTTATTTATTTTTAAATACGATACATTAAAGAAAAATAAAGAATTCAAAATAGATTTTATATATATTTAATTTTGATTGATAAATGAAACATTGAAAGTAAATAAAACTAATTTTAATAATTTAAATTTTGAAAGAATTTTTTACCTTATATTACTTTTAAAATATTAAAAATAAATTTTTAAAAATAAAAAGAAGTTTAAATTAGGATTGTTATTAATGTAAATTTAAGAATAAAAAATAATAAAATAAATAATGATTTTAAAAATTATATTATACTTATAAATATTTATTTTCACTTTTTTAATTATTAGTAGAGTTAAAGTTTTTATTTTATTTTGTTTGAAGATTTTAAAAATTTTAATAATTATTTTTTATTAAAATTTATTGAAAAAGCATCAATTAAAAAATCACACAAAAGATTTCATCTACATATATTTTTTTTATTTAATTATGATTGAAAAAGAGTATTATTAAATGATTATTTAATATTCATTTTTTTTGAATAATAGAATTTAATTTTTTAGGAATATTATTTTTAAATTTTTAATTGTAAAAATGTAATTTGTTTGCAAAATTAGATGTTTGAATATTAATTAAATATTATATTTAAGAAATAAAAAATCAAAAGAATATGAAAAATAAAATAAGAAAGAAATCAAAGAATTTATAAAACCAACTTTGTTTATAATATTTTTTATTCACCTGTTATTCATTTTTTAACGATATTCAAATATTATTTTTTTTTTTATAAATTGATTTCTTTTTTTTTTGGAATATCATATATTTAAACACCTAATTTATAATTTCATTTTAACAAGATAAATCAAAAAAGAAAATTTAAATATTATTTAATTTTAATTTTATATCAAATTCAAAAAAAAATTAATTTCATAATCCTTTCAAAAAATAATTATTTAAACTAATAATATATTATTTTTGTGTTTAGGAATCATTTTTTTCATTTTTCATCTAAATCCAATAAACTAAAATTATTAATGATTTTTTTTTGATAAAGTTTATAAATAAATTTTTATTTCTTTGAAATTAATTTACAATTAAAAGATATTTAATTATTTTCAAATTCAATAAACTCATAATTAAATTTACATAAATGTGGATTTATTTTATTTTTATAAAGAAATAAATTTAAATTTAAATCTGCTTCTTCCTCATAAAAATCTATATTTAAATTATAACTAGTATAAAATTTAATTAAAAATCCTTTTAAATCATTTAATTCAAAATTCTTTAATTCATTTATAACAGTTAACCGTATAATTCCTTCTATATTATCATTAATATTTTCATATT
>JAEEGK010032300.1_pt1 | contig 10246 bp, 8 predicted proteins | sample 8958771 | NCBI WGS metagenome assembly JAEEGK01 (sample SAMN16246547, study PRJNA631951) | gut metagenome | biome: gut microbiome; feature: rumen; material: SC-attached | host: Bos | place: Iran: Karaj | collected 2018-10 | reverse complement strand
ATATACGATGGCAAGACTGCCGACGCCGCATATTCTCCTGACAGAGTGGCGCATATTTTTCTCCCCGCCGCAGGGTGGAAGGGCAAAGATGGGACAACCTCGGACGTCGGGTCCTTCGGCCGCTATTGGTCGTCCTCTCTCGGCACGGACAACCCGGACTACGCCCGCAGCCTCGGCTTCTATTCGAGCTACGTGCGCGCGTACAACGGCAGCCGTCGCTACGGTAATTCTGTGCGTCCCGTGCGGTGCAAGAACTAAACCATGTCCCCAACCATAGCCAAAACGAATAAAAACGAAACCCAAACCCAACGAAACCCAAAGTTGACTCGGCGAGGTGTGGGGGCAGCCCGCCGCCCCGTAGGGCGGCTACCAAGGGCTGCTGCCACTCCTTGCCGCCCCCAAAATAATATTATGTCACACACATCAGAAATAATCAAGACAGAAGCGCAGCGCGACACCATCTCGCGCTGCCGCATGGCATACCTCTACCGCGAGGGCAATTTTATGAGGGCATACGAATGGAGTGCATGGCTCTTTGTGAAATGCTCTCCCGACCTCAAGGTGACCACACGTCAAGTGAAGGCGGTAGGGCAGGCGGTGTCGATGATAGGATTCCCGCCCGCAAGCCTCGAAAAATACGCGCCCAAGGGCGCGCTCATAGAGCCGCAGACTGACGGCAGCATAGTGGTGACGCTCACCCCTGATATGATGCCCGACGACACCGACATCCAAGCCATTGCCTCTGAGTACGAGCAATGGAAGGCGCAGCAGCCCATCACGGATTCCAAGCCGGCAAAAAAAGAGCCTGACGGCGGCGACGACCCGTTCGACGACCCATATACGCCGCACCGTCCCCGCCACGTATCACTTACATCTGTGATGCGTCAGATACTTGCCTATCCGCTCGAGAGAAAGTCGCCCATGGAGTGCGTGGAGTTTGTGGCGGAGCTAAAACGTCAGGTCATATCATTGATATAAAACACATTGCGCTCCGGCGGTGCAGACATGGTTTAGTTCATTGGCGGCTTGCGTGCATCATCCATACGCGAAAAAACGAAGGTGCAGAACGGCTCACACTGCATCTCGCAGATAGTTCCCCTCTGCATGAGTATCAGAAGCCGCCCATTCCCTCGAACGTCGGGTCCAACGGCAACTATTGGTCGTCCTCTCTCAACACGGACAACCCGAACAACGCCCGCAACCTCAACTTCAATTCGAGCAACGTGAACACGAACAACGACAACCGTAACTACGGTAATTCTGTGCGTCCCGTGCGGTGCAGCCCTTGCCAAGTATTGCCCTATAAGGAGCGCATTATTTTAATTCATAATTCGTAATTCATAATTCATAATTCATAATTCGTAATTCGTAATTCATAATTCATAATTCGTAATGCACCTCTCTCGCACACAACTATTAATAGACCTTCACACCGCTTATCTCGCTGCGCGGCGCAATAAGCGCAGCCGTCCGTATCAGATAGAGTTTGAGGGCAATATGGCTGACAATCTCAACGCCCTTGCCGACCAGCTATATGCCCGCACCTACAAGCCTGGCGCGTCGGTGTGCTTTATAATCGAAGACCCTAAGAAACGCGAGGTGTTTGCCGCTATGTTTCGCGACCGCGTGGTGCATCACTTGTATTACAACTACGTCCACGAATTGTTTGAACGCAATTTTATAGCCGATAGTTACAGCTGTATCAAGAAACGCGGTACGCATTATGGCATCGCCCGCCTCGAACAGCACATTCGCCGCGAATCGCTTGATTATACAGAGCGTTGTTATATACTCAAAATGGACATTTCGGGGTACTTCATGCACATCGACAGACAATTGCTATTGGACATAGTTATTCATCGCCTTGCCAAGATGCGCCGCCATAGAATTGGCATTGCCATCGCCGAAAAATGGGACGACATCTTGGATTTTGATCTCCTCAATTATCTTAGCCGCGTTATTATTCTGTACAATCCGGCAGACAGCTGCATCTTTCGCGGCAGAAAGTCAGATTGGGACACCCTGCCGCGCAGCCGCAGCCTGTTTCATTCGCCCGAAGGTTGTGGGCTTCCCATCGGCAATCTTACGAGCCAGTTGTTCAGCAATGTGTATCTCGGAGAGTTCGACGACTATATCAAGCGCACACTCCATGTGCAACGCTATGGCCGTTATGTGGATGATTTTTATATTGTAAGCAACGACAAGGAGTATTTGCAGAACCTTGTGCCGAAGATAGAGCGTTTTTTGTCTGAGCGGCTCCGGCTCTCCATCAACACCGAAAAAACGCAGATATGCGACTCCACCCACGGCGTGGGCTTTCTCGGCGCATTCCTCAAACCTCGCCGCCGCTACATCCACAACGATTCCCTGCGCCGCATCAAGGCAAAGATGCCAAAACTTGCATCTGTTGTCGGCGGCAAAAAGAAATTCGATACATACGCCTCATACCGTGGCATATTGTCGCACTACAAGTCGCTCGCCGTTAAGGTGGACGTATTGCTAAGCATAGAAGGCATGTTTAATGGTAGCAAATCTTTTTTTGCTTTCCCCACAAAAAACATTATCTTTGCGCATTGATAAACCCGAAAAAGTCAAGGCATTATGATAAACTATCCGCTGAGCATACAGAGTTTTGAGAAATTGAGGCAAGGTGACTTTGTATATGTTGACAAGACTGATTATGTCTATAACCTTGCACATCAAGGCTGTACGTACTTCCTCGCCCGTCCGCGCAGGTTTGGCAAAAGCCTGTTGTGCAATACTTTGCGTGCATATTTTGAGGGGAAAAAGGAATTGTTTGAAGGGCTCAAAATCTCTCAATTGGAGAAGGATTGGATCAAATATCCTATCCTTTATCTTGATTTTGTGAGCGGTGACTATACCGTCGGTTCGATAACGCTTATCGACAAAATAAGGGTCGCTTTGCAGGGATACGAGGACGAAAATGGCATCCAATTCAACGAGAGAACCATCAAGGAGTGGATTGAGGCTCTTGACGAAAAGATAAAAAAAGACCCAGTGAAGGTCGAGAGTTATTCATTGTCTTTCCGCTTGGAGTACGATTTGAAGGCAGTATTTAACAAGACAGGTCTTCAAACAGTAATGATTGTCGATGAATACGACAATCCCTTGATTAAGAGTGTCAACCTCGAAACCGACAAGGACATCTACCGTGGATTTTTCTCGGTGTTGAAGTCTGCCGACAGGTTTCTTCGCTTTACATTTTTGACTGGCGTCACCAAATTTGCCAAGACATCGATTTTCAGCGGGTTTAATCAGCCTGTCGATATTACAATGGATCCAAATTATTCGGCGGTCTGCGGCATCACTCATGAAGAAGCAATGTCGTATTTCAAAGACGACATCCAAGCCTTCGCCCAAAAGCGCAATGTGCCATTTGAAGCGATTGTAGAACAGTTGAAAAAATGGTACGATTGTTACCTCTTCCACGAAGATGGCATCAAGGTATTCAATCCAGTAAGCCTGTTCAATGCCTTGCAAAAGAAAGACTTGCAAAATTATTGGTACAGCACCGGCACTCCGACAATCCTGATGCAGCGTATCAAAAATTCTGATTTCGACATCAAGACTCTGAGAAACGACGTGGAGTATTCCAAGGACGAACTCAAAGACTACAAGGACGACGAAATCGACACAGACCTTGTGCCGTTGTTGTATTATTCAGGCTATCTTACAATCAAAGAATACATTGACGAAGAACGCCTTTATATCCTCGGGTTCCCAAACTATGAGGTTGAAATGAGCTTTTTCAACTCGCTCGCAAGGGCGTTTTACGGTTCGTCTGAAAGTGCCAACGGTTTCAAGTATTCCAAGTTCCTGAGTGATTTTCGCAATGCCGATGTAGAAAGCGCGATAGAGAGGATGAAAGCCTTGTTTTGCACGTTGCCCTACGCCAACGACAAGAGTCTGCGCTTGATAGAGCGCGATTTTCAGAATGTCATCTACTTGGTGTTCACCATATTGGGCGAATACATCATCAGCGAGGCGCATTTTTCAAAGGGTCGCGCCGACAGCATACTCATCAACAAGAAGTACGTCTATCTTTTTGAATTCAAAATAGACCAAGACGCACAGACCGCCCTCAACCAAATCAACGTAAAAAACTACGCCGGACGCTTCAAGATGGACGACCGCCAAGTAATCAAGGTCGGCGTCAATTTTTCGAGCGCGGAGAAGAATATTACGGACTGGGTGATGGAGGAGGAGTAGTAAGTAATTATAATTACTCTAAAAAAAGCGGAATCCGATATACCATAATCGAATTCCGCTTTTATATCAATTGTCCATTGTCAACTGCCGATTAGAGCTTGTCGTTGGAGCCGAGTACGTTGACAATCTTGTGGATGTACATCTTCTTCATGTTCTCGCGAGCGGGTTTGAGGTACTGGCGAGGATCGAAGTGGCTGGGGTTCTCAGCGAGATACTTGCGGATGGCAGCGGTCATGGCAAGACGGGAGTCGGAGTCGATGTTGATCTTGCAAACTGCGCTCTTAGAAGCCTCACGGAGCTGGTCTTCGGGAATGCCGATTGCATCGGGGAGCTTGCCGCCAAACTTGTTGATGGTGTCCACTTCGTCCTGCGGAACGGAAGACGAGCCGTGGAGAACGATCGGGAATCCGGGGAGCTTCTTCTCAATCTCGTGCAATACGTCGAATGCGAGCGGCGGGGGAACGAGCTTGCCCTCAGCGTTGCGGGTGCACTGTGCGGGGGTAAACTTGTATGCGCCGTGCGAAGTACCGATGGAGATAGCGAGAGAGTCGCAGCCTGTACGGGTAGCGAAGTCGATTACCTCTTCGGGTTTGGTGTAGTGAGATACGGCAGAAGCTACTTCGTCTTCTACGCCAGCGAGTACGCCGAGTTCGCACTCAACGGTAACGTCGTGCTGGTGAGCATATTCTACTACCTGACGGGAAATCTTGATGTTTTCTTCGTAAGGCAACGAAGAACCGTCGTACATTACAGACGAGAAGCCCATGTCGATGCAGTCCTTGCAGAGCTCGAAGCTGTCGCCGTGGTCGAGGTGGAGTACAATCTGAGGATTGGGGCAGCCGAGTTCCTTGGCGTATTCTACTGCACCCTGAGCCATGTAGCGGAGGATGGTGGCGTTAGCGTAGTTGCGTGCGCCCTTGGATACCTGCATGATGACGGGAGACTTGGTCTCTACAGCGGCCTGAACGATGGCCTGCATCTGCTCCATTGTGTTGAAGTTGAAAGCGGGGATGGCGTAGCCACCCTTAACTGCCTTCTTGAACATTTCCCTTGTGTTAACAAGGCCTAATTCTTTGTATGATACCATAATTTATAATGTGTTAGAATGTTTTTCACAATTCGAGCGCAAAGGTAATGTTTTTTGCGGAAAAGTGCAATTATTTATGCAAAAAATAATTATATTTGGTTAATACGCCCCGCATTTGTTATCGCGGCACGGCCACTGCTATTCCCGTAAACTTCTTGATGCCGCTCAGATACTGTGCAAGCGGTGTCGGGGAGATTGTGGTCTTGTGGTCTGTGGACGATGCGTGGTACATCTTCAGCGTGCCTTTTGCGTCCTTGACTGCTATGCCAACGTGCGCAAAGTCGAGCCCTGGGGTGCTGGTTGTGATAAAAATGAGACTGCCGCTCGGAATCTTGTCGGCGACGGCGGCTATCTGGGTCTTCGGTATATAAAAGGCGTGATGTTCGTTGAGCCATTCTTCGCGCTTGCGGATGGAGTCGGTGGCGGAGGCGTTGTCTTGCAGATGCTTGTAGAGTCGGCTGTGTGTGGACATGAAGTCGATATTGTTGGTCAGCTCCACGCCGCCGAGGTCTTTGGTGATGTCGGTGATGTTGCCTCGGAGGGCGTTGTCGGCTATCCAGTCGGAGGAATAATGCAGTCGCGAGCAGTAGCCGGTATTGTATCCGTTGCGGTAGCGGAGGTTTTCTATCTGACGGTAAAAATTTTCAAACGATGGCTCCTTGCTGCTCGCGTCCAATGCGAGCGCAAGGCAGGTTTCCTGGTAGGTAACGCAGTCGAATCGTTTTAGGTCTATAATGACTGCTTCCACGTCGCCCTCGTCCAATGTGCCTCCCACGTATGGCCGTCCTATCAGCAATTGTGCAGCCTTTACAATTCTTGTGGCGGTGTTGCCCGGCTCGCGGAGCTGCTGCGAAATCTTATTGTATTCTTGACGCGCAGGATGTGCCGAGAGGTCGGGGATGTTGTAGTCGGGCTCTTCGAGATGGCTCAATATGCGGCGGTAATAGATGTTGTCGCGGTTTTCGGGCGGGATGGAGTCGGCGAGCTGCCTGAGCTGTTCGTGCGGAATCTTGTACATCAGGCTTGCGCTCAGGATGTAGCACGCTATCGGATGGTCGATGTATTTTTGGACAAACTGACGTTGCAGCATGTCTGATTCGCGTTTTATCTGCTTGCGCTCGTCCTCAAGGCGTTCTATCATCACCGTGTCAAAATTGCTGTATGCGTTTTGGAGCATCTTGAGGTTGCCAGATTCCTTGTCTCTGTACGACTTGTACGATTGCAGGAAGTCGGTGAAGATTTTGTTGGATTCTGTGCCGATTACCACGCTGCGGCTCGGTCTGGCAAAATTGATTTCTATTTCGATGTGAGCATTTTCCACGAATACGGGCAGGTAGTCGGAAGCGTTGTCTACGTAGATGTACATCAATTCCGGGTGTTGTAGTCGCCCTTTCAGGTGTCCCTTCTGCATCTCAAACCTCGCAGAATCCACGATGACGAGCCCGCTGTCGGTTTCGCGGTAGAGACGCGCCATGAGGTTGTTGCAGCCCTTGCCGGAGAGCTGGATGTCGAAGGTGTTGCCGTCGTTGTCGGTGCTGGTGCATGATAGGAGCAGCGCGGCTAATATTGGAAGTATTGCGGTGATTATTTTCATCATAATTATATTAATTGATGGCAAAGTTAGTCTTTTTTTGTTGTAATCGCCAAAATTTTTTGCAACGCGATAATACAAAAGTGGTCTGTTTTTTGCAAAATGTTTGTCAAAGTTACCATTTTAATCAACCGATAACAAAATATTTGCATTATGAACATCAAGAATCCAAAATTGGAGAAGGCATTGTTGATACTTGTGTATGCGCTCACGTTCCTCGTGGTGGCGTATGTGGCTGTGAGTCTGTTTGTACAGGCCACTGACAACGGTGCGGATTCTGTAGATTCAGCCTACAAAGCCGAGATGCGGGAGAATTTTGGCAATTATCTCCCCGAGCTTCCCGACTCGCTTACATTTTGCGGGGAGAAGGTGCCGCTCGAAAACTTTGACGTGCGCGAAGCCCTCGACGCCGAGATTATCAAGGTGATGTATTGGCATTCGCAGATGTTCATATACTTGAAACGTGCCAACCGTTATTTCCCTACCCTCCGCCGCATACTCGCCGAAAACAATATGCCCGAGGATTTCATCTACCTCTGTGTGGCTGAGAGCGGCATGGATCATGTGGTCTCGCCCGCCAAGGCTGTTGGATTCTGGCAGATATTGGAAGCCACTGGCAAGGATGGCGGCCTGGAAATCAATTCGGAGGTGGACGAGCGTTACAACATCGAAAAATCCACCAAAGTAGCCTGCAAGTATCTCCGCCAGGGACGCGACAAGTTTGGAAGCTGGACGATGGCTGCCGCTGCATACAACTGCGGACAGGCTGGCTTGCAAAAATTGGTGGACAATCAGGGTGTCAATTCGTATTACGACCTGCGCAACTACACCGAGACGGGACGCTATGTGTTCAGGATTTTGGCGTTGAAACTCGTGATGCAAAACCCTGCCAAATATGGTTTTGTCTACAAAGAAAAAGACCTCTACCCCGAGATAAAGACCCGTACCATCGAAGTAGATTCCAGCATCAGCGACCTTTACGAATTTGGACGGCAGTATTCGGTCAATTACAAGATGTTAAAAATGCTTAATCCATGGCTCCGCGACACCAAGCTCACCAACAAGCATGGCAAAAAATACCAAATCAAAGTATTGGACGCCGCTGGCAGGAAGGATGTCTACTGTCAATAATAAAGTAGCCGTGTGGTACATTGTAGCGGGCATTTTGTAAACAAAGTGAGATAGCCGAAGAAAAAAAATGCAAAATTATTTGCAAAATTCAAACATAAAGCGTAACTTTGCGCCAAAAAGGATAGGGGACACCAAAGTCCCCTATTTTTATCGCAAAAAAATATATGGTTTCAGCAGAAGCAATCAGGCAGCTGGTGGAGGGCAATCCGGAGCTGTCAAAATTTTTCATCGTAGATGTCAAGGTGTCCAAGGACAACAGCATTATGGTAAAGGCGGATACCGACAATGGCATCACCATCGACGAGTGCGGCGAGCTGAGTGCGGCGATAGAGGCTGCGCTCGACCGGGACACGGAGGATTTTGACCTCGAAGTGTCGAGTCCGGGGCTTGGCGAGCCGCTGAGGCTGCCGCGCCAGTACCTCAAGAATGTGGGCCGCGAGGTGGTCGTGGAGACCATCGACGGCGAGAAGCTCAGGGGCGTGATAGCCGGTGCAGACGACACCTCGTTTACGCTCGAGGAGACACACACCGAGCGTCAGAATGGCAAGAAGGTGAAAGTGCAGGTGCAGACTCCATACAAGTATTGCGACATCAAGTACACTAAGTTAAAAATTGCGTTTTAAACAAACAATATCAGGCGGAAAAACATGGAAATCAACAATCTGATAGAATCCTTTGCCGAGTTTAAGGAGCAAAAAAGCATCGACCGCGCCACAATGATGCGCGTGATAGAGGAAGTCTTCAGGAGCATCCTCGCCAAGAGGTTTGGCACCGACGAAAACTTCGACATCATCATCAATATCGACCGTGGCGACCTCGAGATATGGCGCAACCGCGTGGTCGTGGAAGACGGCGACGTGCAGGATCCCAACCTCGAGATCTCCCTCTCGGAGGCCAAGAGCATCGACTCCGACTACGAAATCGACGAGGAGGTCACCGACGAAGTCAAGTTCCAGGACTTCGGCAGGCGTGCCATACTCACCCTGCGTCAAAACCTGACGGCGAAGATTCTTGAATTTGAGAAAGAGAAGCTCTACGAAAAATACAAGAACCGCATCGGCGAGGTGGTTTCGGGCGAGGTATATCAGGTATGGAAAAAGGAAATCCTTGTTCGCGACGAAGATGGCAACGACCTCTCGCTCCCCAAGCAGGAGCAGATACCGAGCGACTTCTTCCGCAAGGGCGACACCCTCAAGGCTGTCATCAGCAATGTGGAGATGAAGAACGGCACACCGAGCATCACTCTCTCAAGGACATCGCCCGCATTCCTGGAAAGGCTCTTCGAGATGGAGGTGCCCGAGATACTCGACGGACTCATCACCATCAAGAAGATTGTACGCATCCCCGGCGAACGCGCCAAAGTGGCTGTGGAGAGCTACGACGAGCGCATCGACCCCGTAGGCGCATGCGTGGGCATGAAGGGTTCGCGCATACACGGCATCGTCCGCGAGCTGCGCAACGAAAATATTGACGTAGTGCCCTACACCAACAACATCCCGCTCTTCGTGCAGCGCACGCTCTCTCCCGCCACCATCAACGACATCCGTGTCGTGGAGGCAGAGAAGAAGGTGGAGGTGTACCTCGACCCCGAGGAGGTGTCGAAGGCCATCGGCAAAAACGGCAGCAACATCAAGCTCGCCGGACAGCTCACCGGCTACGACATCGAGGTGTTCAGGGACATCGAGGAAGGCGCGGAGGACGACGTGGACCTCAAGGAGTTTACCGACGAAATCGAGGGCTGGATCATCGATACGCTCAAGTCAATAGGCTGCGACACCGCGCGCGACGTGCTCAACATCCCGCGTGAGGAGCTCATCAGGCGCACCGACCTCGAGGAGGAGACCATCGACGAAGTTATCAAGATCTTCAAGGAAGAATTGGAGCAAGAATAGTAAATAGATCAGACTAATTATTAACTTTAATTTCCTTATATGAGCATAGAAAAAGAAACAAGATTAAACAAAGTAGCCAAGGAGCTCAGCGTAGGAGTTGGAACTATTGTGGATTTTCTTATGAAAAAAGGGTTTACCGTTGACAACAACCCCAATTCTAAGATAACCGCAAAGCAGTACGAACTTCTACAGCGCGAGTATGCCTCCGACCAAATGGCTAAAAAACTGAGCGAAAGGGAGGCGGAGATCGAAAAAGAACGCAAGAGAGCAATCAATGCTGAAAACAAGGCAAACAAGTCTGCCAACGCTAATCAA
>JAEEGK010032297.1_pt1 | contig 10247 bp, 9 predicted proteins | sample 8958771 | NCBI WGS metagenome assembly JAEEGK01 (sample SAMN16246547, study PRJNA631951) | gut metagenome | biome: gut microbiome; feature: rumen; material: SC-attached | host: Bos | place: Iran: Karaj | collected 2018-10 | reverse complement strand
TTTAATTTTGCCATTTTTGAATAATTTTGGGTCGTGAGGATCACGTGAACCAATTAACTCAATGTTCCACTCATTTGGGTTAGGCATTTCTAAGATGGATAAGAACTCGGCGAAGTAGTATTCGACACGAGCTAAGTTCATTTCGTCGAGGACGATCAAGTTGACGTCTCTTCTATAAATTGTTGTATATAACGCTCTTAAGAATTCTGATTCATTGAATTTCTTAGTAAATTCATTGTAGTAACCTAAGAGTTCACTTCTATCCTTCCAGTTAGGTTGGACAGAACAGATGTTTGCGTCGTTCTTAAAGAATTTACCTAAAGCATAAGGCATGGAGGTTTTACCTGTACCGGAAATACCTTCAAGGATGACAATTTTACCAGCACCGATACCAGCGATAACGTGACGGACGGTGTCGATTGTGTAATATAAGCCCATTTGGCTTGCTGCGAAGTTTCTGAAGTTTTCGCAGAGTTGTGCAAGAGTGAGATCTGGGACTTCTGGGATGGACATATCTTTGCCATCGTATTCGAAGTCAACATGTGCAAGTTTTGGGAAACGAGATTGGATTTCATCGATGGTTTGTTCCTCTTCAGACATACCTTCTTCAGGACGTTTACCATCAATACCTAAAGATTTCATCTTTAATTCAAGAATCTTATCTCTTTCCTTCATCATGTCGTATAACTCATAGTTGAGTCTTTCGACTTGACGTTTTAAGGCATCTTTATCGAGTTCAGTTTTTGCAAACTTAACATATCTACGGATTAACAAGAATAAGCCATATACTGCACCACCAATCATACCGATTGCGAGCAAGATAAATAAAACGAACATAATCCAACCTAATGGACCAAATTCTGGCGAATACGCCTTTAAGTAATCGTTATAAAGCTTAAAGTTGTATCCAATGTTTGGCCAACCTTTGGAATGACCGCCCCATGGACACACGATCGCGTGATAGAAGAAAGCCCCAAAATCTTTAAAGAATTGGGTTAATAACTTTCCTAAATAATTGAAATACGCAGACATAAAGCCTACCTCCTAATATAATGGTCTGGCAATTTTAAACATGACATTGATGTAGAAGTTCGAATATCTGACAAAGTCAGTGTTCTCAAAATCCCAACCTTCTTGATAGAAGGAAAGAACAATTCTTTTAGAAACACCGGCTCTGACAGGAATAAGAACTTCCTTATCTACATTTTCTAATGCCACAGAGTGTTCTTCTTCAAGCACCAAACCATTTGCGAAAGAAGCGTCGAAATCAATCTTTCTTACTCCTTCTCTATTGCCTGAAGTAAAGCAAGTGAGTTCCTTATAGGAAACAGTTGTAGAATTTGCTGTTGGTTCTTTATAAACAAGAGTTTGTTCTACTGTTTTTTCTGGATCAGAGGAATGGCACTCGCCATAAAGTATTTCTTTATTTTCTTCTGAAAAGTCATAGTAGCCACTCTTGTCATTATCCAAGACACCAGACATATATGTTATTTTATCCTTAAATGGATCAACAATATAGTAGGCGTAATCAGGAAATTCTCCACTATCATCATCAGAATCATTTAAAACAAGTAAAGAAACACGAATAGATCTAACAACGTTATTTAAGTTGGCGTAAATCTCTTCATCAGTAAAACCAGGATATTTTTCACGTAATTCTTGAATAATAGCCTCGTTCCCTTCGTTATCCGGAACGAATGTAGTTAGTTCAGGATCAAGAGTTACATAAACATCGGATACCAAACTCTTAATGTAGATTTCTTGGCAGAAATAGCCTTCAGCAATATTGCCTGCAGCATTGCTGCTGTTAACAACATTAGCTGTAGCAAATCCAAAACCACCTTTAAAAATTGGTCTTTCTTCTTTTCTAGCAATCCATTCATTGCAGAACATTGTGCTTACAGCACGGAATCTATCAACTTCCATTAATTCATCATTTGGAATATATTGAGCGAAATGTTCATTATCTGTAGATATTTGAAGTTCTTGATCTTTTAAAGAAATTTCGAAATTTCTAATGGTTAAATATGAACTACCAATATACCAAGCAACGGTCATTGAAACAGATACCGCTAACATTAGCGACAAGCCTGCTATTCCTAAAATTGCTAATCTTTGTTTGTTCATAATTAAAAAATTATCTATACTGCGAATGATAAATCGAGATTGAAGCCAAATCCAATTTCTGAATTAACAACGTGCCTATCCCATCCTTCGAAAAATAGGGTCATCTTAAAACGGCCGATGTTGTGGTAGTTAGGGTTGGTGAAAGTAATAGGCTGACTTCTTGATGTCAACCCATCAATACCAACATAGCTTATGGTTTTAGGAACAAATGTTTCCTCATTAAGCGCGTATACACCTGCTTTATGATTTGCATTGAATGAATCTAATTCTTAACCACTAAGATTTCCATCTTGCGCTGTTTTTGTAGAATAAAATTCACGGTGTTCATATTCTCCGTAAACAATTTCCTTAGAAGTGGATTCAGAATAATCATAAAATCCATCATCATTTAAATCTAATACACCGCCGGCAATATCCGTACCAGGCGCGTGAGCAGTTGGATTAACAAGATGTCCTTCAGTGCCATTTGTCCAGTAAAATCTTACAGATTTATATAATTCATGTCCTTCTTCAGCAGTTTCAATTTGGAATTTAGAGAGGAAGATATTGTAACCGGCTAAATATTGACCAACATTATTAACATCTTCAAATCTAAAGACAAAATCTAAAACTGAATAATTGAAGGTATCAGCAAGATACATTCTAGTTTTACTATAATTCTTCATATAAGACGGATTCTTATATAACTTAAAAGAATCAGGACTTTGATTTTCACCATCGAAAGCACCAGTCGTGACAGGGAACATTTCTGTTGTAGCATAACCATTTAAACCTAAAACGTGTTTGATTGTTCTAGCAGAAATTGTTTCGCCACACCAATAAATGTATAACCCTTCGTCAGCTAATGTTCTGGCATCCTCTGTTAAATCATAGTCAAAACAATCTTCAATTTGCACTTGACTGACTAGGCCAGCTTGAAGAGAACCGATATCACCGACTGTAGTGCCATGATACTCTTTTTGTAGGCCTGTGCGCGTCGCATACGTATAGTAAGCAAAAGTCCCGCAGACAATTGCTGCGAGAGATATGTTGAATAATATGGCGGCGCTGAAGGTTATTAAGCGCGATTTAGCTATGTTTAAAATTTTAAGACTCGTGCGCACCTATTTCGACTCCAAGGATAAGTGCACTATCAACTGGAGCTTCTCCTGCACATTCAGGGTCTGATCCTTCTAACCAGAATACTAAAGTATATCTAACAACTTCTTTTGGTTTAAGAGCGGTAACTGTAGATTGTAAAATCAAATTTGAATTTACAAATTCTTCGGCATAGCCGCTTTCTTCACGATCAGAAACTCTTTCCTTCCAGGAAACTTCACCGTTTTCATCCAAATGGTAATTCTTGCTCTTCTTCGCGTATGTGACGTAATTATGCTCGTCTAAATTTCTATTCTCGTAGAAGCGCACACGTAAAACAGAATCCAAACCGAAGCGGTTGGAAGCTTGGTGAGAATGTTGAGACATAGTAAGACCTAGGTCATAATCTGTTGAACTAGATCCTTTATTAGTTACATAGAAAGTATATTTAAAGAATAAAGTAGATTGCTCATTTAAAGTTAGACGTGGGAACGTATGTTCATCATCGAGTTCTAACTCTTCGCTATCTAATATAAGCTGTTGTTCATCATATTCGACATATGAAGGAACAGCATCTGCAACTAAATAAACAGCATTGCTATCGTCATTTATTGAGGTTGATAAAGCTAATTGAGCTCCACTATTAGTTAAAGTAACAGTCAATGGAGCGGCCCTTTGACCTAAAAGAGCAATGGCCATTAAAATTAAGACCAAGCCCACACATGCACCAGCAATCGCTGCTATGATCCTTCTCGCTTTACGTTTGTGTATGTAATGAAGATCGACCATATTGAAAAAAATTATTTAATAGTGCTGTCTAATATTAATATGTGTCCCAAGGAAATAAAACAAAAAACCATTGCCTATCATCTTACAATGGGTGGATTTGTTTTAGATCCACAAGGCAACTGGCTGTCTTACCCCTTATTATATAAGACCCTGTAGTTTTGCGTCACCACATCGCTGTGGTTTTGCTTTTTACATATTCAAATATATAGGAACACGTTTTCCTTTGTCAACACTATTTATTTATAATAAGGAATAAAAAACGCCGATTGCACGGCGTTTTCTGATATTCAAATAGTTTGATTTCTATTACTTGTTTTCGTTTGATTTTTCTTCTTCAATTGATTCGCCTTGAAGCTCTTTTAATAATTCAGCGCGTAATGCAGCTTTTTGTTCTTCGTTAAGATCTTCAACGGCCACTTCTCTCTTCTTTGTGAATTTACGGATAAATAACACAAGAATGACGACATTAGCGACTAATAAAAGAATTAATGGGAAAACGCATGACCAGAAGTAAACTGTTGGGTGTTGTTGCATATATCCGATGAATGGACCATTTTTCTCGATAGCACTATGCGCATCGATACGACTTGATGGCATTGTAACTAACATAATGATGGCAATCACAAATAAGGCGATTGTGATGGCGACATCAAGGCCTAAGCCTGCAAATATTAATACCTTTTTAGTTTTTGGACTCATTGTTTTCACCTACTATACAAATAATAATATTTTGAAAAAGATATTAAAAGCATTTTTGTGCATTTTGTGGGTTATGAACCAGATATATAAAAATAGAGAGTGTATACACTCTCGGTTTTTCTAAAATAATAAAATCTATTTTCGCCAAAAAGAAACAGATTAGATTTTTGAATATATCAAGTATGATCTTTTTATACGGCAGGAAAAGAAAAAGGTGATATTGCCTTTCGGCCATACCACCTTTAATCTCAGTTAAACTAAATCAACTAATTCGTTAATAGTTACAACGATTAGGCTTGAGTTCCACGTTCAAGTGTGAAGACAGCAGCGATATCAATACCGGCTGTGGAAACATCGTTTGTGGTGATGTATGCTTTGTCTTTTGTTTCGAGTAAAGCACCATCGAGATAGACTCTCATAGTAACTCTAACAGCGGCGTTACCTGTATTCACTGGGATAACTCCGGTTGGTTCCATTAATGTGACGTAAGAAACATCTTCGCCTTCAGTTGTTGTGGCTGTATAAGAAGCTTTTGGAGCACCAGCGTGACCAGCAGAAGCGAGAACACCAGCTGCGTTTAATGTACCCATATAAGTACCTAAACCACTTTCAGTTGTGCTTGCACCAGCATTAACCCAGAAGTCAACTGTTGCTGCGTTTGTTGTTTGGTTTGGTGTGGACCAGTTAATGGAGGCTCTTAAATAACCGCCTGTGCCAATTGTGATACCTTGACCAACAGAAGCTAAGTAACAGACGTAGTCAACATAGTTGTGACCTAATAATGTGGCATCAGCATATGTGATATCACGGAAACCATCTGCTTCTTCAGTTGCTGTGTTGTTGTTGTCGTGTGCATCAACGCCTAAACCATTGCTGGCAACATATGGCATTGCTAAACCTGTTGCTGGGTTAATATCATTACCATTTGCAACTGTGTAAAGAGCACCGTTTGTTGCTTCGACACCATGGAAGTGGGAAGCTGGATTCATAATGTTTGTGTCAGCGGCTGTTTCATAGTCGATGACTGTTGCATCACCAATACCGGTACCTGCGACGATTTGTTTGCCGATGGCTAAGGATGATGGTGTGGAAGATTGAATCTTCATGCCGTTTGCGTTAACGACGTTGTTAGCAGCGAACCATGCGACGGTTCCTGTAACGGAGGCGGCCATGCCTAATGCTAAGACAGCTAAGGCAGGAACTAAAATTTTTGTCTTTTTCATTTTTGATTTTCCTTTCGAATAATTCGTATAAACGACAAAATCATCCAACGAAGTACTATTTCATTGAATGGGATGATAGATATGTGCTTCAAACTAGATAGGAATGGGACTTTCCACACTAATTCTCATGCACAAATAATATATACTGAAACACGTATATATGTGAAGAGATTTTTTACTATTTATATATAAATAAAAGTGGATTTTTCTCCACTTCTACTATTGATGACCACTATTTCTGGTGTTTGATCTCTTTGCCACAGTTTGGGCAGCGGACAAATCCGTTTCTCTTCCAGGGCCTGTGATCGATGCTTGTTTCAATATATTCAAATTCTGTGAAGCAATAATCACATTTTGCCTTATATGTTTTAACTTCTTTTAAATGTTTAAGCGCGTACTCGCCAAAACCGTATTTGAATATTTCTTGATATTCTTTGAAAGCGATCTTTCTGTTACCAATATATGCAGTTTGATACACCACACCAAACTCATTTGTGATTAATGGATTCTTTTTAAAACCATTTTTGAGATAGAACTGTTCTCTTTTCTTTCTTATTTCATATTCAGGATGTTCTTTATCTAGATATTCATAACAAAGTAAAAGGATGTAGTCCTTATATAGCTTCTTTAGTTCATTTAATATCTTTGTGCCATAACCTTGATTGCGATATTCTTCTTCTACTGCAAGAAAGAATATATAGCAGATATCTTTATAGATAATCACTGAAGAAAAACCGATAAAGTCATTCTTATCATAAAAACCATATAGATTATTAATCTCGTTATTATCAAAAGAAGAGAAGAAATAATCAACAGGTGGTCTTTCTTCACGAGGAAAAGCGGATATAAACAATGGTTCTATATCTTTTCTAATTAATTTGTTTGTTTTATAAGAAAGTACTTTCATAAACCACTACTGGTCTTTATTGACACGATACTTAATTATCTTGGGATTCACTTCAAAAATTTTGATGTTCGATTTTTCCGGAATGCTAGATATTAAGAGATCGTAATCGCAAAGTTTATTAAGAATCTTTAAAGCGCCTTGCTTACTCATATTAACATCAACCCATTTGGTGAAATCTTTATGAGTGAATTTTCCTTTATTTGAAATCATAATCTTCTTTAAATGAGCTTTTTCAGCAACAGTTAAAATAATGCCTTTATTCAATAAAGTTTGTTCAGCTTCCTCTATATTTTTATAAGTTAAGAAATAAGAAATAGAAACTTTGTAAATATAAAGTAAGAAATATGTTAAATCATTATGCGCATCACGCGTTTCGCTTAATGCAGCATAATATTGACTTTTTGTTTGGTTAATCGCTTCCGAAATAACTGGAGGTAAAACATTTTGATTTGTTAATAATGACACCCAATATGAAACCATACGTGCGGTACGTCCATTGTAATCAAAGTATGGATGGATATAAGCAATATAGTAATGGGCGATATGTGGCAAATAGAACAAATATTCTGAATCGGTTAAATGTTCATTTACAAATTCAAACAAACTATCCATACATTCTTTGATTTTGTTAACTGGACATCCTTTATAGTTACCAATTTCCACAGCGTCATAACGATAAAGTTCATTGTCTTTTAATTTGTGGTAGTCATCTAAACAGCCTTTGCTCAAAATTGAGTAAAGTTTAAATAGATTATCTTCGTTGAACTCTGGGCATTTGTTGACAAAGTCAATACCATCAAGCATATTTTTGATAATTTGGTCATTAAGTGTTTTTGGATCGCGTTTGCCATTAGCTAAATCAGCGACCACTTTGCGAGTGGTTGGCACTGATTCAATATTTAAAGTTCCTTCCACTTCCGAGTAAATACGAGACAACGTCATATCATCCATGTTGCGGAGCGATAAGAAACTTTCTTTTTGTTCATAATCTTGGACCACGAAAGAGGCGTAGGTATCAAATAAAGCGTTTAGTTCAAAAGCATTAGTAAAATAGATACCACAGTCGTTAAAAGTTTTTAAATCTAATGAATGTATTAATTCAGATTGTGCGGAATCTTTAAAAGCGAGAAATTGTTGATAGTCATAAGGAGTCAAAAATAATCCTGGTTCAGTTCCGTACATTATTTCTTTTGATGTGTAGTATTTTTTGGAAAAAACTAAGTTTTCAAGTAAGTTTTCAAAGTCCATAACAAACCTCCGTAAACCACTTCGTAAACTAATTATATACTCTATTTCAAATATCAGTCAACCACTTCGTAAACTAAAACGTAAACTAAAAATCACCACCATTGTGATGATTAATAGATAAATAAGTATTTTGGATTACCACTTTACTGTAATGACTTCATCCACAAGGGACAAGACTTCTTTAGATGGTTCTTCGAATTTATTATTTAATAACACGAGAATATCATCTGGTACTTTATTAGGCCAAACACGTTCTCCGTTATATTTAAGTGATTTATCTAATGTTGTAGGGAATAAGACTAATACCTTTCTATCATATTCAGGTGTAGTACTTAGATACTTTAGTCTTACTTCATTAACGTCATTTAATGCATCTAAGATAACTGTGACATCATCACCTTTATTCGCATATTCATGAATGCGACGTTCAAATAATTCCCAGACTTCTTTCTGACGGGAATGATCTTGATAATTACCACCAGTTATTTCTAGTCTTACTTCATCACTATTGATGATGTAGACATTTTCATGTTCTTCTTGGTATTTCTTTGCCCAAGTGGTTTTCCCTGCAGCCGGGACAGCACTTAACATTATTAATGTTTTCATATATTTCTCCTTAAGTTTCCAACCTTCAAAAGGAACTATCGTTATTATAACTGATAAATTAATTCTTTTTCACTTACTAAAATAAAAAGAAAACCACATTTGTGGTCTTCTATTGATTTTCTTGTAAGAAAGCGTTTCTTGCTTTAGTGACTCTCTTATTATCGTACATCTCCGCATCTGCGCGAGAGAAGACGGATAAGTAATCTCGATCTCGTTTTGGATTATAAATAGCCACACCGATAGCGATACTTGTATCTTCTAATAAAGAAGAAGCTTGTTCATGACTCTTTTCAATCTTTTCATGGAACTCACGAATGATTCTTTCTCTATTCGCGTAATCATCACCCATCACAATCGCGGCGAATTCGTCACCACCGATACGATATATTTGTGTGTTCTTGAAACTGTTTTGAATTAGTTCACAACATCTGACAAGCAACTTATCACCTTGATCATGGCCATATGTATCATTAGTTTGTTTTAATCCGTTAACGTCAAAGATAACCACCGCAAACTTTAAGGAAGAATCACCCATCTTAGATGTAAGAGTGTCCACCATACGGTCATAGGCTAATTTATTTGCGACATTAGTAAGTGCGTCTTTGTCTCTTTCAATTTCCGCATTCTTTCTCATAACTAAGTCTCTCATACGAAGAGAAGATAAGAATAAGGAGATTAAAATACCTGCGCCTGTAAATAATGTACCCGCAAGGATATCCGTTACTAAGACAATTGTGTTGCCATTAATATGGTTCTTAAAGATAGATGTTAAAGTGACGAATGTTGCTAAAGAGACAAATTGCATACATAAGAATCTAATTGGTCTATCAAGTGTTAAGAAGGAAATACCCACCATTAAGGCTGGGAAGACAACTGATGGTCTACCCTTTTCAATAAAGATACCAATATAGATAACTGTGCCAATAACAACCGTTAAGGTCATATAGATAAATGGCAATAAAGCTTTTGATTGAGGTTTTAATAACACTAAGAAGGCAAGGACAGAGAAAATCATTGTGCCAGCGAGAATGCCAAATCCCACAGACCAGTCACGATGGTTAGAGTTAATAAGAGTAAAGATAAATAAACCGATGAAGACGATTTCAAAAATAATGGAAACAAGTTTCCAAATACGATGGTTTTCTTCAGCGATTAAATGACCAATAGAGTCATACTCTTCTTTGGTAACGCCACCATAAATTAAATATTCTTTAATAGTGTTTCTTGCCATAAGGTTATATATATTCTATATATTTCATTTTATATAATAAAGCAAAAAAGAAAACCACCTAAAGGTGGTCTATTCAGTCACACAAAGTTTTTCAATGCGGTATTTAGTTTGTAAATCCAAGTAGTCAATGGTTTGTGTAATTTCTTTTCTAAATGATAATGGGAATAAAGGTTTGTCGGGTCTTTCTTGTCCAAACATGAAAACATATTTAATTGAGGGATTATATTTATCTTGGAAAATTAGAACTGCCTTTCCTAATTCTCTATCGTTCATTTCAACGACTCGTTTTGCATCAAAAATAATGGCATCAAATGAATCTTTAGAGTTTGGAAATAAATCG
>JAEEGK010032293.1_pt1 | contig 10248 bp, 8 predicted proteins | sample 8958771 | NCBI WGS metagenome assembly JAEEGK01 (sample SAMN16246547, study PRJNA631951) | gut metagenome | biome: gut microbiome; feature: rumen; material: SC-attached | host: Bos | place: Iran: Karaj | collected 2018-10 | reverse complement strand
CGTCATGACCGACGGGCGCATCGCCGCCGTCCGGGCTTTCTTCCGGGGCAGGAAGGCCTCGCCCAAGCTCACCTTCCTGCGGGTGGGAGACCGGGACTATGCCGGCGCCGGAGCTGCCATCGGGGATATCCTGGCGAAATACCCGGACTGCCGCTTTGAGATGACCGGCGGCAGCGACCTCCTGCTGGCCGCCCTGGGGACCGCCGCGGCCTCCCGGAGCCTGACCATATTCGAGCTGGACGTGCGGAAGCAGTCCCTGAGCCTGTTGAAGGGCGCTGCCCGCGAGCTGCGGCCGGGGCTTTTCCGCCCCCTCCGGGGCATCACCGTGGCGGAATACCTCCGCCTCTGGGGCGGGGAGCTGGCGGAGAGCAGCTATACCATGGCCGCCCGGCTGCCGGAAAAGCTGGAAAAGGACGTGGCGGACCTGTGGAAGATCTATGTCCAGGCCCCCCAGATATGGACGAAGCAGTGCACCCTGCTCGCCAACCTCTGCGCCCGCAGCACCGGCGGCGGTCTCACCGTCTCCGCGCCCATGCCGGAAAAATGCGCCCGCAGCCACATCGACCGGCTGCTGAAGGCGAAGCTCATCTCCGGCTATCGGGAAACGGAGGGCGCCGTCACCCTCACCTTCCGGGATGCCCATGTGAAGCGCACCCTGACCCGGGCCGGGGACCTGCTGGAGCTGCAGGTCTTTCTGGCCGCCCGTGGGGAGCCCGGCTTCTTCACCGACGCCGTCATGGGCGCGAAGATCAACTGGAAGGGCGGCGAGGAAAGGGGCGGCACCATGAACGAGATCGACGGGCTGCTGATGCACGGGGCCGTGCCGGTGTTCGTCTCCTGCAAGATCGGCTCCGTTCCCAAGGAGGCCCTCTATGAGGTGGACAGCGTGGCCGCCCGCTTCGGCGGCGTCTATGCGGTGAAGGCCCTGGTGTGCAGCCGCCTCAGCGGCTCCGAATCCGCCAGAAAGGCCATCCGCCAGCGGGCCAGGGACATGGGCATCCTGCTCATTGAGGGCGCGGACGGTCTCAGCCGCGCCGAGCTGGGGCGAAGGCTGGGCAGGGAGGCCCTGGAGGGGCCGGAGAAAAAACTGGGAGCGCTGTAGCACTGTAGCACAGCGCTCCTTTCCTTTTCTTATCTTCCCAGCAGAGGGAACGGGGTGGGCTCCGGCATGTCCGGCATCCGCTCCTTCAAGGGCTTTTCCATGATGACCGTGTCGTACCAGCGGCCGAATTTCGAGCCGCTGCCGGGGAAGCGGGCGAGCTGCCGGTAGCCCAGATGGGCATGGAAATCCGCGCTGTCCCGGGTGACGAAGGGGTCCCCCTCCTCCCGGGGAAGGGTGATGCAGGCATAGAGGCTCACCAGGCCCATGCCCCGGCAGGCTTCCTCCAGGGCCTCGCAGAGGCGCCTTCCCCAGCCCCGCTTCCGCGCCCACGGGGCCAGATAAACGCTGGTCTCCGCGATCCAGGCATAGGCCCTGCGGCTGCGGAAGGGAGAGGCATAGGCATAGCCCGCAAGGCCACGCTCCCCCTCCAGGCAGAAATAGGGATATTTCTCCAGCGTCTGCCGGATGCGTCGGCGGAATTCCTCCGGGGACGGGACCTCATATTCAAAGGTGATGGCCGTATCCCGCACATAGGGGGCATACAGGGCCAGCAGGCCCTCCGCGTCCGCCTCCGTCACGCTGCGCAGCTTCGGTTCCGCCACGGCGGTTTCCTCCTTTCAGCGATCCAAAAGCAAACCGGCCTGCGCCGCAGGCCGGTAAGGTTTTCATCATCAGGTCCAGAGCCAGGGGAAGGGGCATTCCGGCAGATATTCCTGGGGATCGTCCGCCGCGCCGCCGCCGGGATGGAACTCGAAATGGACGTGGTTGCCGGAGGCAACGCCGGTGCAGCCCATCAGCGCGATGATATCCCCCTGCTCCACCTCGTCGCCCTCCTTCACCAGGTTCTGGCTGTTGTGGGCATACCAGGTCTCGTCGCCGTTCTCATGCCGGATCTTCACCATCAGCCCGTAGCCGTTGTAGGTGTCGGAGAAGATGACCACGCCGCCGTCGGAGGCCATGATGGGGGTGCCGCCGTCGTTGGCCAGGTCCATGCCCTGATGGTTGGAGGAGCCGACGCTGCCGTCCCGATGGCCGAAATAGGAGGTGAGCCAGCCGCTGTCGATGGGCCAGATATAGCTGCCCTCGGAATGGTGGACCTTGGTGCCGGCCACCCGGACCTCCGTCACGGGCTCCTCCCGCAGATGCAGGACCTCCTCGCAGCGGACCATGCTCCCGTTTTCATAGGTGGCCAGGTATTCCATATATTCCGACCCGTCCCGCCCGGGGCTGAGCACATAGAATTCATCCTCATAGAGGTTTTCCTCTTCGATGACCTCCACGGGGTGGGTCAGGACGGTGCTGGCGGTGAAGTGCTTGGTGGTCTCCACGGTGACGGCCTCCGCCAGGCGCTCGTCGGCGTTCTCCGCAAGGCGGGCGTCCACCACGCCGGCGGCGACGACGATCTCTTCCCCATAGCGGATGCTCTCCGCGGCGTCATTCTTATAGGCGCCGGCCAGCTTCGCCAGAGCGGCAGCGGCCTCTTCCCGGGTCTCGTAAGCGCACACGGCGCGACCGTCGGCATAGACCACCTGGAGCTCCCGCGCCTCGGAAGCCACGGAGGCCAGGAGCTTTTCCTCCACCGAGATCCCCGACCGGTCCGTCGCCAGGGCGACATAGGTGGTCAGCTCCGGCTGCCAGTCCCGCCCCAGGGCGTCGCTCACGGAATGCTCCAGGCGGCTCACCAGCTCGTCGTACTCCTGGCGGGAATTGACGTAGCCCAGCAGGTCCCCGTCCATGTTCACGGCCAGAGCGAAATTCAGCTTGCCCGCCGCCATCAGCACCGCAAGGCAGAGGACCGCCAGCAGAGCGACGCGGCCGTTCCCGCTGAGCTTTTCGGTCAGACGCCGAAAAGCGGAATTTGTCCTGTTCACTTGTTCCTCAGACCGCTTCCGCATTCCCTCAGGCCGCTCCTATCGAATGATTACAAAAAGAGTTACATTTAGGTTACAAGCATTCTACACAGGTTACAGCCTCATGTCAAGGCGAAAAAGGGCAATTCTTCGGAAAAATCTTCGGCATGGGTCCCGGCGGGCGGGCATATCCATAAGCTGAGGTGATCGCATGGCAATGCTCTATGAAGACAACCGAAAGCCGCCCCAGTCCCACGTGCTGAACCTGACGGACCGGAAGCGCCTCAGCCTCAGCGGCGTGGAGGAGGTGGAGGCCTTTGACGAGGAGACGGTGGCCCTTTCCACCGCGGGCGGAGCGCTGACCATCCGCGGAAGCGGGCTGAAGATCAACCGCCTGACCCTGGACGGCGGCGAGCTGCTGGTGGAGGGCCGGATCGACGGCCTGGAATACGCCGGGGAGCGGGAACGCCGCCGGGGCTTCCTGGGCAGACTGATGGGCTGATGCGGATCGACCCCGGTATGCAGGGCCTGCAGGCCCTCCTGAGCCTGGCCTGCGGCACGGTGCTGGGCCTTCTGTACGATGTGATGGCGGCGTGCCTCCGCCGGGCCGGGCTGGGAAAGCTGCTGGCGGCGGCATACCTGCCCTATTCCCTGCTGGCCGCGGTGCTGCTCTTCCTCCTGGGCAGCATCGCGGGCCGGGGACAGCTGCGGCTGTTCATGCTGTTGGGCATGCTGCTGGGCGGCCTGATCTATCTCCTCCCCCTGCGCCGCCCAGGCCGGGCTCTGGCGGTGGCTTTTGCCGCTCTTCTCGCCTTTTTCGCCCGAATTATCCGCAAACCCCTGTACCTTTTGTGGAAAACCTTAAGTAATTTTTTCGGTTTTGCAAAAAAGTTCTTTTCTTTCGCAAAGAAATGGTATATGATGCATTTTGGAGTTTTAGTTTCCATGTCTGCAAAAATTCCGGCGGAGGCGAATCATGAAGCAGCGGAGATCGGGTATCGTTATCGTTATGGGGCTGGTGATGCTGGCTCTGATCGTATACGCCGCGTCGTCCCTGTCGCGGATGAACGCGCGCATCGCGGCAGCCGAACAGGCAAGGGACGCCCTGGCCGACGAGGCCCTGGCCCTGGCCGTCAGCAACGCATCCCTGGAATACGAGATCGAGCACAGCTCCGACCTGGACATGGTGGAAAAGGTCGCCCGGGATAAGCTGGGCCTGGTCCTGCCCGGCGAGATCATCTACTACGACATCGGCAGCTGAATCAGCCGCGGAGGATGCATAAGGGAGGAACCGGCGTTTCATGGAATTGACAGTTGGAAGCATCGTTGACGGGAAGGTCACCGGCATCATGAAATTCGGCGCGTTCGTTTCGCTGCCGGAGGGCCGCAGCGGGCTCGTACATATCTCCGAGATCGCCTACACCTATGTCAGTGAGGTCAGCGACTATCTGCAGGTGGGGCAGGAGGTCAAGGTCAAGATCATCGGCATCGACGAAAACGGCCGCATCAATCTCTCCATCAAGAAAACCGCCGAGCCTCCGGCCCGGCAGGGCCGGCGCAGCCCTCCCCAGAGCGCGCCCGACGCGCCCCGCAGCGCCTCCTTCGAGGACAAGCTCAAGCAGTTCATGCAGGACTCCGATTCCAAGCTCTCCGGCGTCCGGCAATACAACGAACGTTCCTCCCGCCGCCGGGGAGGCCGCAGCGGCGGCTACGGCGATTACGACGACTGAACAAAGGAAACACCCATCAGGGGCTGCCCGCGGGCAGCCCCTGATTTTTCGTTTTCGCCGCGCCGCCGGGCGCGGTTTTCCCTCGGCCCGGCCCCGTGTTTCCCCGGGCGGCGGATGCTTTGCCCCGTGGTGGAGGATATTAGTCCCCGCGCAGCGGGCATTTTTCCCCGGACGGCGGGCATTTAACATTTATCAGAGGGCGGGAATGGCCCCGGCCCCTTTTTTCCCCGCGGCGGCGGACGCTTTGTCCCGGCGCAGCGGGTATTTATCAGAGGACGGAGGAGCGGCCCCGGACCCCTTTTTCCCTCGGCGATGGGTATTCCCCGGCGGGCCGGGAGCGGAGGGGGAAGACCGTCCCGGCGGATGCCTGTCCCCGCGCGGCGGACGCTTTGTCCCCGGGCGGCGGGCAAAAAAACGGCGGGCCGGAAGGCCCGCCCATGGGGTCGCGGGGCCGGAAGGGAGACCCTTCCGGGAGATGCGCCTGCGCTTTTCGGCTGCCCCAGATAAGCTGTACCCAGAGCATACGACAGCAGGAAAGAAAACACCGTCGAAAACCGTCGCCTCCGCGAGGTTTTCCGGTAATCTCTCGATCCGGATTGCAGGCCCGTCTCCAATGAATTACAATGGAACCGGGTTTTTCTGTTTTTTTACCGGAACAGTTGCCCTTCTGTCCGTTTTATGGGTCACTGCACGGTATATGGTTTCATTCGGAAATGCTATTCTTTATACTGTGCTTTCGTTCATGACAGCAAACAAGCATCCGTTACCGGAGGTGTTCTCGTTGAGCGCTTATCTTGCGCATATTTCAAAAGACGGCGGCAGAACGCAAAGCGTCCCGGAACATGTTTCTAATACAGCAGAGCTGTGCGCACAGTTTGCCGGGTCATTTCACATGGAATCCCAGGGAAGGCTGATCGGCCTTGCTCATGATGCGGGCAAATGCTCAGCGCCGTTTCAGGAGCGGCTGCGGGGCGGTCGGATTGTCGACCATTCCAGCGCGGGGGCCTTTGAGTGTGCAAAGCAGAATGCTTTTTGGGCCGCTTGCTGTATTGCGGGGCATCACGGCGGTCTCCCGGATTTCGGCAATCCGAGTAACGATACAGCGGATGATCCCACGCTGTTCGGACGCCTCCAAAAAGCGTTCACGCGGCAAATCCCCCCTTATGAAATGCCTCTCCCCCTGCCGGAGACCGCTCCCCCGGAAGGATTTGGCCGCGATTATCTCACGGATTCTTTTATCATCCGCATGCTGTTCTCCTGCCTGGTGGACGCCGATTATCTGGACACGGAGCGATTCATGTCCGAAGAAGCAGTCCCGCGGGATGGCGGAGATTCCCTTTCCTGCCTGCTGGAAAAGCTCGACCGATACATCGAACCCTGGTGGAACCCGTCCGGCAAGCTCAACAAGCTGCGCTGCGAAATCCTTCGCGCCTGCATTGACGGGGGCCGGCAGGATAAGGGGCTCTATACCCTGACAGTTCCCACCGGCGGCGGGAAAACGATTGCTTCCGTGGCATTTGCCCTGAATCATGCCGCTCAGCACGGTATGGACCGGGTGATCTATGTGATTCCCTACACCTCTATCATAGAACAGACAGCCGCCGTATTCCGGGCGGTCTTTGGTGAGCACAATGTCATTGAGCACCATTCCAATGCGCTTTTTGACGTCGCAGAGGGCAGTTCGGCCGAGCGATACCGAGACATCAGAGCGACGGAAAACTGGGATGCGCCGGTCATTGTGACGACCGCGGTGCAGTTTTTTGAATCTTTATATGCAAATCGCCCGTCAAAATGCCGGAAGCTCCACAACATCGCCAACAGTGTGATCATATTTGATGAAGCGCAAATGCTCCCCTCCTCCCAGCTTCGGCCATGCGTCGCCGCGATCAGCGCGTTGGTCAGGTCCTTCGGCGCAACTGCGGTGCTTTGCACGGCAACGCAGCCCTCTCTGAACGATCTCTTTTTCCAATATGCACCCGGATTATTCCCAAAGGAACTATGCCCGGATACAGCCGCAATGTATGAAGCCTTCCGCAGGGTGACTTTTGAGGACATCGGCGCCGTAAACGGTGACGCCCTGGCAGCCCGGTTGACAGCGCTGCCGCAGGTTCTCTGCATTGTCAACAGCCGAAAGGCGGCGCAGGAGATTTTGGAAAAGCTTCCGCCCGAGGGCAGCTATCACCTGTCCACGCTGATGTATCCGGCACACCGCCGCACTGTCCTTTCGGAGATTCGCTCCCGCCTCCGGGATGGTCTCCCCTGCAGGGTGGTATCTACATCCCTGATCGAAGCAGGTGTCGACGTGGATTTCCCGGCAGTATTCCGAGAAATGGCAGGGCTGGATTCGATCCTGCAGGCAGCTGGGCGCTGCAATCGGGAAGGCAGGCGCGCACCGGAAGCAAGCATTGTAACGATTTTCGAGGGGGTTTCCAGAACGCCGCAGCTGCTGCGGGTCAACATCGGCGCGGCAAGGGAAGCCTTGCGAAGCGACGCTGACCCGGCAGCGCCGGAGACGATGACCCGATATTTTGAAGCCTATCGATCCCTGGCAGACAATCTGGACAAAGCGGACGTTATCCGTTCTTTTGAACAGGGCATACAGGGACGCATGCTCCCCTTCCGAACCGTGGCCGGGAAATTCCATCTTATCGACGACACCGCAAAGGCCGTATATATTCCGTTGGGAAAAGGGGCGGAGCTGGTGCGGCGTCTTCGGGACGGAGAGCGGTCCCGCGAGCTTTACCGAGAGCTGGGACAATATAGTGTGAACATTTATGATACCTATTTTTGTAATCTTCTCAACGCCGGCGTCCTGGAGCAGATGGACGGTGACTGTGCCGTCCTCAAGGCAGTCGACCTTTATGAACCGAGGACAGGACTGCTTCTGTTCGATGCACCGAGCGCTTTAGAGTTCCTTAATGTATAAAGCTGCGGGGCAGAGGTCATGCCTCTGCCCCGCCCGGAATCCTCATTGATATCGCTCTAATTTCAACCCGCAGGCATTATGCCTGACTCTTAATAAATCTAGTATATCACCTGTGTCAAGCTATATCTTTTATTAATATCACTCTAAAAGTTGACTAATACGGTTCCCTATGGTATATTATGGTTATCGTCAAGAGAATTCACACGGAAAGGAGTGATCCGAATTGTCCATATCATTGGAAGTCTGGGGCGATTACGCCTGCTTCTCAAGACCGGAAATGAAGGTGGAACGGGTAAGCTACGATGTTATCACGCCCTCTGCTGCGCGGGGGCTTATTGAAGCCGTGATGTGGCACCCGGGAATGCGCTGGACTGTGGACCGAATACAGGTATGCAGCCCCATCCGTTTCACCAATATCCGGCGCAACGAAGTAAAAGATGTGATATCCGCCCGCAATGTGAAAGCACTGATGGAGAGAGGCAGCGGAGAACTGTACCTCGCTGCATCCGACAGCATCCAGCAGCGGGCGGCTATGATCCTGAAAGATGTGCATTACATCATCGATGCGCACTTTGATTTGACGGACAAGGCGGCGCCGGGGGACAACACCGGCAAATTTCAGGAGATGACGCGGCGGCGCGTCGAAAAAGGTCAGTTCTATCATCAGCCCTGCTTCGGAACTCGGGAATTCCCCGCACATTTCCGGCTGTGCGGCGAACGTCCGCCCTGCCCCGAAGAGCTGAAAGGTGAAAAGGACCTCGGCTGGATGCTGCTGGACATGGATTACAGCAACCCTGCGGATATCCGCCCGATCTTTTTCCGCGCGGTCATGCGCGACGGCGTCATCCTTCCGCCCGATCCCCGAAGCAAGGGGGTGAGGGGATGATCCTGCAGGCATTGACGCAATACTATGAGGACCTGGTAAAGCAGGAAAGGATCGCCCGTCCGGGGTGGGCCATTCAGAAGATCAGCTACGCCCTCTGTATCGGCGAGGGGGGCCAGCTGGAGCAAGTGATCCCGCTGCTGGAGGAAATCGAAGGGAAGAAGCCGCAGCCCAGGAGGTTCTCCCTTCCCGCTCCCATCAAGCGCACGGTCGGCATTGCCCCCAACTTCCTGTGGGACAACAGCAGCTATCTGCTGGGAATCGACATGAAGGGAAAACCGGAGCGGAGCCGCAAATGCTTTGACGCCTGCCGCGCCTATCATCACAGCCTTTTGGATGGGCTAAACAGCACTGCCGCCGAAAGCATTCTCCGTTTTTTCGACTGCTGGCAGCCGGAAGAAGCAGAACAGCACCCCGCACTTCGGGATAGTATGGACGAGATCACGGCCGGTGCAAATCTGCTGTTCCGTGTAAACGGCATCTATGCCCATGAAGACGAGCTCATCCGTCAGGCATGGCAGAACGCCTATGAACAGGTAAACGGCGAACTGCAGCAATGCCTGGTTACAGGAAACACCGATGTGATCGAAGCGGTGCACCCTTCCATCAAGGGCGTGGACGGAGCGCAATCCAGCGGCGCTGCCATCGTCTCCTTCAATGCACCTGCTTTCTGTTCCTACGGTCAGGAACAGAGCTACAATGCCCCCGTGGGAAAATACGCAGCCTTCGCCTACACCGCCGCGCTGAATTACCTTCTCGCTGACCGTGAGAACGTGCAGAAGATCGGCGATACAACCGTTGTGTGCTGGGCAGAAGGCGGCGAAAGGCAGTATCAGGCCTTGACCTTTGCGGCTATATTCGGGAAACAGGATGCCGGTCTCAGCGAAGCAGACCTTCGGGACGCTGTCCGCAAGCTGGCAGACGGAAAGCCGGTGCCGGAGCGGAAGCTGGACCCGCAGCGGAGCTTTTATATCCTCGGCCTGTCTCCCAATGCGGCGCGGCTCTCCGTGCGTTTCTTCTATCGGGATACCTTCGGGAATCTGATGAAGAACGTGAACGCGCATCATGAGCGCATGGAGATCGTCCGGCCCGCTTATGACAGCTTTGCGGCGATCCCCTTATGGGCGATGCTGAAGGAAACGGTCAATCCGAACTCCCGTGACAAAAGCGCAAGCCCCGTCTTGGCAGGAGCGGTAGCCCGGTCGATCTTCACCGGCGGGCTCTACCCGGCGGCATTGCTGGAGCAGACGATGCTGCGCATCCGCGCGGAGCGGGATATCAGCCGCGGCAAGGCCGCGATCATCAAAGCATATTATCTGAGGAATCCAAACGACGGCTGCCCAAAGGAGGTTTTGACGGTGGCATTAAATGAGGCAAGCACCAATCCCGCTTATACCTTGGGAAGGCTGTTTTCTATCTTTGAAGCGGTGCAGGAAGCGGCCAACCCCGGCATCAACACGACGATCAAAGACAAGTATTTCAACTCTGCTGCCGCCACACCGGCGACGATCTTCCCCCTGCTGGACAATCTCTGCCAGAAGCACCTTCGCAAACTGAGTACGGGGAATCGGGTCTGGTACGAAAAGCAGATCATGGCCCTGACCGGGGTGCTGGGAGAAGAATACCCCGCCAGGCTGACCCTGGCGCAGCAGGGATCGTTCAACCTCGGTTACTATCATCAGACGCAGAAACGTTACGAGAAAAAGGAGGATAAATAAGATGGAGCCCATCAAGAACCGCTATGAATTCGTCATCCT
>JAEEGK010032292.1_pt1 | contig 10248 bp, 5 predicted proteins | sample 8958771 | NCBI WGS metagenome assembly JAEEGK01 (sample SAMN16246547, study PRJNA631951) | gut metagenome | biome: gut microbiome; feature: rumen; material: SC-attached | host: Bos | place: Iran: Karaj | collected 2018-10 | reverse complement strand
CATTTATTCACGTCTACACATTTTCCATGAACACAATTTTCACATAATGGAACATCACAATAAGTTCCTCCCCAACCTTCATAACATTGACAACATTGACCTCTCGATTTTCCTTTCGCATTCTTTTGAAAACATGAACGATAATATTCCATACAACTTATATTTTTTATTTCATATTGCAAAGTATTTTCGTTATAAACATATCTAAAATTTTCTGTATAATTACAATTTTTATTTGTGTCTCTATTTAATTTTACTACTTCACAACAAGGAAGTTCAGTGCAATTAATTCCATTTATTCCACAACCAGGATAATGAAAATTTGTATCTGAATTTAAATGAATTGTTGAAGTGTCATTGTCTAAACCACAATAATAATTTGATGTGTTTTCATTTCCTTGAGAAAATGAATCTAAATTACATGATTGAATTGCTGTTAAAATATATTCATCTTCTGAATAACATTTTGACATATTCGTTTCACATTTTCCATGTTGACAATTATAACATGAAGTGTTTTGAGATATGCAATTGTATGAATTTGAACCACATATGCAATCAGAGTCTGAAATGTTGTGATTTGCACAATTTTTACGACATGTTCCTTGACAACAATCTCCTCCATCATATAAACAATATTCGTTGTTGTTTGTTGAATCACAAAAATAATCACCTTGAGATGAAGCTATACAAGTGTTTATATTTGTGCTATTAGTATTTGTGTTGTTATTATCAGTTTCGTTTGTGTCCGTTGAATTTGATGTTGATGATGATAGAACAAATGATATTTGACGATCGACCACATTTGCAGGGAATAAACGATTTTTGTAGTAAATGTATTGATATGAATTTATTATTTTTATTTGAATGAGTAAAAAATATAAATTAAATTGATATTAAAAAAATAATCATTTTAAATAAATATATTATTATTATATTATTAAATATAATAATAATAATAATTATTATTATTATTAAAATAAAAAAATTTTTTTTCTTTTTTTATGTTCTTATATTAATTAATATTAAATATAAAAGAAGTTTATTATCAAATAAAAACATATTTTAAACTAATAAAACAAATTTAATTTAAATATATTTTCATCCAAAAATAAACGACTTTTACGAGAAATTATTTACATTTATACGCTAATGCATTGGTAAAATTTAGTGTTTAGGTAATTTCCATTCCAAATGCATATTATTCAAAGGTTGAAGTCCTCTTGTAGCTCTTAAAATATTTTCCATGCAAGCTCTTTGTTGGAATAAACTATTAATAACAGGTGTGTTATTTGGAGTTTTAGGAGCTTTAAATAAAAAGCTAATAACAGAATAAATAGCAGCCATATTTTCAAAATCTTTCATATTTTCATCTTTTATTTTAACTCTAGTAAATAATTCAAGTAAAATAACAATATCAACCATCAAAGGAGCAGCTAATAAACTATCTTCACAAGTATTATGAATTGAAATAATATTTTTACCTCCGCAGAAAATATCTGAATCATATTCATCTAAAGCTCTTTTTGAATCTCCAACACTTGGAACATATTTAATAACTACAATATGATCAGGGTGTTCATTATTTGGGTATAAAATTGGGTTATAACCTACCATATCATCAATAACAGATGCTTTTGATATTTCTTTAGATCTAAAACATTTATAATAATCTAAATTAGCTCCATCATTATTACCTAAATGATTATATGATGCAACTGCAGTTAATTTTAATCCAGAAGATATAAGAAAATCAGCCATAACAGATTTTAATTTAGTTTGACCTGTTTTCATATCATCTCCCATTAAGGCAACTTTTTCTCTTTCAGCTAATTCTACAACACCTGGGACTAAAGTATTTTGGGGAGAACCATTTGCATATGGACAATGTTCTAAGATAGAAGCAACTGCATATAAAGTACTTGGACTAATTTCTTTCTCTCCTTTTTTAATAGCTTCTAATAATGCATCTGCGGTTTTATGATATTCAGCTACTTCACAATATCTTTCTGTATTTGCTGTCCAGAAAACAACAACTTTATCTAATCCATTTTTTTCTTTGAATTCTCTTATATGACCTCTAACTGCATCTACTTGTTCTTGTTTAGTTCCTTTTATTACATTATCAGCTCTAGATTCTTGATTTGGGGCAACAAATTCTAAATCGAAAATTGCTGGATAGGGAACAATAGCCTCTAAATCAGCTTTAATTTGGTTGTACATTGCTGGTTCTAAAACTTTTGCTCTTCTACATGCTTCATAAGAATTTAATTTTGATATATCCCATCCTGAAATTACTAAATCATTTGGATCTACCATTGGTAATAATGCTTTAAAAGGGGCTACATATGTTGTTCCTTTATCATCTTGACCTAAATATGTTGTTGCACATTGAGTTAAACTTCCATGATAATTTGCTTTTACTTCTCCTCTTTTTGTGTCCCAAACTAATTTTTTTTTGTTTGCTATTATTCCTGCTGTTGCTGTTGTTCCGTTGTTTCCTCCTAATCCTACGAACATTACTCCTAATTTAGGTACTTTTAAATCAGTTTGAAATTCAAATTTTTTGACTTGAGGAATAATTTTAACGGTTTTTCCGTCACTTTCTACTTTAGAAGTATGATATTCATATTTTGATACCATTAAGTTGTCTTGACATGTTAAGTTAGGACTTTCAACTGTAAATGTGTCTGTAAGCATAGCTAAAAATAATAATTTAAATTTTTTTTGATATTTATATTAAAATTAATTTTTTTTTAATTATTTTTTTTATATTATATATATAATATATATTAATATAATAATATAGAATTTAAAATAGGTCTTATGTGTTTATATATATCTTTAAAATGCTATTTAAATATTATTGATAGACATTTTATTTAAATTTTATATTAGATATTATTTTCATTATTAAAAATTATTAATATTATTAACTATATATTTATTATTATAGATAATAAAATACAAAATTTTAATTTTAAAAAGTTTTCAATAAATAAAGTATATAACAATAAATAAAAATAATTTTTAATAATAATATATGTATTATTTAATATGTTAATATTTGTTATTAATATAGAAAGTTGAAATAAACTAGGTTAGTCTATATAATTAATTAATTATTAAATTATTTATTTAATTAAATAATATTATTAAATTAAATAAATATTTTATTCAAATATAATTTAATTTATTATTTTAATTAATTATATAATATATATAAATAATAATAATAAATTTATAATTTATAACAACAATATAATAAATATTATCCAAAAATCCATTTATATTTTTTCATATCATAAATATGAATTCCATTAATTTTGTTTTTATCATTTTTAAAAGCCAAAGCGATTAAATAATTATTAAAAATTGTGCAAGATTGTCCAAAAAAAGTACTTTTTACTTTTAAATCTTTATTTTTATAAATAACTTTTTTAATGGGATCAAAAATATAACAATCATTAATAAATTGTCTTTCATTATTTTCTCCACCAAAAATAAAAATTTTATTTTGCTCAGCTGAAATACATTGAGAATTTATTCCAGGATTCCAAATAAATCCTGGATCATCAGGAATAAAAATTTGCCAATCATCTTCTAAATTTTTTAAATTTAAATATTCAATTGAATGTAAAATATTATTATTATTTTTTCCTGAAAAAACATATAAATAATTATTATTATGAATACAAATTGAAGAACATTTTCTTGCTTGATTTAATTGTTTTAAAAATTTAAATTTTCGATTTTTAGTATTAAAAACTTGACATGAATGTAAAATTTCGTTTTTTTCATTTATTCCTCCAATTAAAAATAATTTATTATCAAAATAAATACTTGAATGGAAGGCTCTATTAAAATTTAATTTTTCTTTATATTCAAGTTTATTAGAAAAAAATCTTAAACAAATTAAATTTGAATAAATTTTATTATTATTTAAATTAATTCCTCCTGTCAAATAAATTAAATCAATGTCATCATAATTTAAACCCATTGAATAATTTAAATTTGAATAATTTGGAATGCAATTTTGAAAATTTTTTAATAAAATTTTTTGATTTCGAGAATCAAATAAAAAAATATTTTTTGTATTTTCTTCAAAACCAATGAAAAATCTTTGATAATTTTGTTTATAATTATTTGTAATATTCTCTAATAATAAATTATAATCATTAATAATTTTTTCATTATTTAATTTTGAATTATTTTCAATTTCTTCTTTAATAATAGAAAAATTTTCAATATTATTATTTGAAATAAATTTAATTTTATTATTATTATCAATTACTATATTAAAATTTTTTGTCAATTTATTAACAATCATCATTTGTTCTTCTTCTTTTGATAATTTTTTAAATGATAAATTAGCTGAATTATTTAAATTACTATTTAAATTATCTTCATCTTCTTCAGTGTCATTAATTAATTTTTGTTTATTTATGTTAATATTTTCAATTAAAGAATTTATTAATAAATTTTTATTACTCTTATTAGTATTTTTATTTTTACTTATATTTTTTAATTTTTTTGAAAAATAATTATGATTATTTGTGTTGCTTTTTCCTTTATAAATAATTTTTTTAAAAAAATTATCATTATTATTATTTCTTTTATGAATAGCTTTTTTTGCTTTAATTTTTTTAAAAATTTCTTCATCAATACTATCTTCTAAAGTATTTTTATTTAATATTTTTACACCATTTAAACCTACTATTATTTTTGGTGGAGGTTTATCATCTTTAATAATATTTAAAATATCATCTAAAACACCTTTTTTTTCAGCTATATTATTTTTTTCATCTAATATGAAATTATTATAATTATTTATATCATTTTGCTTATTAAAATATAATATGTTTTTAATTGAACCTTCATTTGCTATTCCATTTATTTCTTCTGAACTATCATTTTCGTCATCAAAATCTTCGTTTATTATTTTTGAATTTACATTTTTATAATCTTTTAAATTTAAAATTTTTTTATTCTTTTTGTTTATGCCAAATTTTTTTAAAACATTTATTAATTCTTCGTAATCATTTCTATTATTAAATAAATTTTGATAAGTTTGACAATTTTCTAAAAATTTTAAAATAATTTTTTTTGCATTGTCTAAATTAAAATTTGGTAAATTAATATTTAATAAAAGAGAAATTTTTTCGTTGTAATTTTTTTTATCTATTTTATTTAATTTATTCATTATTTTATTTATTAAATTATAAGAAGATAATTTACTAATTTCAATAATATTTTTATATTTTTCTTTATATTTTATTATTTGATAACTTTTCGCACATAAATCTTTTATTTCAATTAATATTTTATTAATTTCTGTAAAAAATTTTTGATTACAATTTTGAGAATGTTCTTTCCAATAAAAAATTTTATTACATTTTTTACATAAAATAATTTTATTTTTTAATATTTTTAATACTAAATTTAAAAAAGAAAAATTTACTTTAAATTTATTTCTATCTTCTTTTTTAAATGGTGTTTTACATAAAGGACAAAAACATTTTTTTTCTTTAATTAAATCATCAATACAATTTAAACATAAATTATGATTACATGGTAATAAATATGGTTTAGTAATATTTGAAAAGTAAAATAAACATTTTGAACAACGCAATCCTTCATCTTCTTTCCATTCATCATCTAATTCTTCATTTGTTGATAATATCATTATTATATTTTTTATTATTTTTTTATTATAAAATTAAAATTATATTTAAAAAAAAATTTTTTTGAATTAAATTTTTTAATTATTCAAATTTAAATTTAATTTATATTAATTTTAATTTTTAATTAATTTAAAATTTTAAATTAAATTTATTAAAAAAAATAATAATTTATGAACAATAAAAAAATTTCTAATGAAAAAGATGATTTTACAGAAACTGATCAAGTAAATTTTATTGATAATAATGGTTCATATAATTTTAAATATTTTAATGAGACTCCTTCTATAAATAATAATTTAGATGAAAATAACAATATAAATATTAAAGATTCCAATTTAAATTTAAATAATAATATTGATTTAATAAATAATGAATTTCAAAATAACACAAATTTAGAAAACAATAAAATTATTAATAATGATAATATTATTGAAAATAATAATAATTTTTCTGAAAAAGAAAATAATTTAATTGAAAATTCTGATAATAATGAAAATATGACAAATAAAGAAAATTCAAATAAAACACAATTTTATGAATTTAATTCCGATGAAAAAAATATTAAATATTTAGATAAAATAAGAGAAGATTAAAAAAAAATATAAAAAAATAAAGATGAAGAAATAAAAAATTTTGTAGATAAAATAATTGAAGAAAATGATGAACTAAAAAATTTAAATAATGAATTAGAAAATAAATGTAATTTTTTAGAAGAAAAAAATGAAATTTTTGAAAAAAATTCAGTTTTAATAAATTTAAAAGAAGATTTAAATACAAATGAAACATCTTTAAATAATTTAGAAAAAGAATATAATAATAAAATAGAAATTTTAAATAATGAAAATGAAAAATTTTTAAATAAATATTCAATAAATATTATTTATTCTAATTTTGAAGAATATGACAAAGAAAAATTATTAAAAAATTATTTAAATGAAATAAATAATCAATTAAATTCTTATAAAAATGTTATTAATGATTTTAAAGATAATATTTTTAATAAAGAAAAAATGAATTTAATTTTAGAAAATGAAAATTATAATTTAAAAAAAGAAAATATTTATATTAAAAATATTATTGTAGAAGAAAAACAAAAATTAATAAATAAAATAAATGAAATTAAAAATGATTATTTAAATGAAAATTTAAAAATAAAAAAAGAAATATTTGAATCAAATAGTTTAAAAGAAATGATTGATAATAATAATAATTTAGAAGATGTTGATAGAATTAAAAATTTAATTTATGAAAAAGAAAAACTTTTAATTAATAATTATGAAATGTTTAATAAAATTCAAGAATTTAATGAAGAAATTAATAAATTAAATAATGAAAAAAATGAAATTTTAATTGAAAAAAATAATTTTATTAGAAAATATGAAAATATTTTAAATGATTTAAAAATTAATGAATTAAAATATAATAATTTACAAAAAGAAAATGAAAAATTAAAAGAAAATATTTTAAATTTAAATAAAAATTTAAATGATATTAATAATAAAAATGATTTTGAAAAATTTAAAGAAAATAATCAAGAAAATTTAAATAAAATTTTTTATGATAATTTAGATTTACTTTTTAATAAAAATATTGATAAAATTAATAATTTATTAAATGAAAAAGATAAAAAAATTTTTAATTCCAATAATCAACAAAGTGAATTAAATGAAAATATAAAAATATTAAAAATTAATAATGATAAATTAAATAAAGAAATTGATAATTTAAAAAATGAAAAAATTGAATTATTAAATGAAAATTATAAAATAAATTTACAAATAACTAATTTAAATGATGTTGTTACTGCTTTACAAATTTCAAATGAACAATATTTAAGTGAAAAAAAAAATTTATTAATTGAATTAAGTAATAGCCAATCAGATATTATAATTGAACGTCAAAAATTTTTTGAAAGTGATAAATTATGTAAACAATATTTAGAAGAAAAAAATATTTTAAAAAATAAAAACGAAGAACTACAAATTAAATTAAATAGTATTGAAAAGCAATATCATTATTTAGAAAATAATTATAAAAATTTAAATGAAAATAATTTCAAAATTATAAAAAATGAATCTAATTTACTTGAAATAAAATCTGAAAATACAAATTTAATCTTAAAATTAAATGAAATATATCAAAATTATAATATACTTATAAAAAATATAAATGAAATTTTTGAAAATTTAAACATAAATAATAAAGAAAAAATAGATGAATTTTCTCAATTAAAAATAATAAAAAATGAAATTGAAAATTGTTATAAAAAAATTTCAAATAATAATGAATATTATGAAGAAATTTATAATATTAAAAAAAATTTAAGTAATTATTGTTCATTAACTTCAGATAAAGTAAATTACATAAATAATTCAAATCTTCCAAAATTAACAAATTTATCAAAAATTCAAATATTTGAAAAAATTATTAGATACATTTCATATTTAAAAATTATTCATTCTCTTCAATTAATAAAAATTTCATTAAAAAGTGAAGAAAAAACAATTTTATATAATAATATTATAAATAATAAAGAAAATAATAAAAATATAAAAAATAATTATATAAATAATTTAAATTTAAAAATCGAAGAAATTAAAAATAAAATAGAAAATGATTCAGTTTTTTTTGAAAATAGATTAAAAAATTTAATTAATGATGAAGAAGTAAATAAATTAATAAGTGATTTACAAAAAAATTATGAAAAAATTATTTCAAATATTTTTGAAAATTTATTAAAATATCGAACAGAAGAAAATGATAAAAATTTTTTATGTTTAAAAATTCCAATTCAAAATTATAATAATTTAATAGAATATTCAATGAATAATATAAATCAAATAAATAATTACATTAAAGAATGGAATGATTCAATTAAAAATCAAAATGGTGAACAAGTTGATAATGCATTTAATACTTTAATGAATATTACTAATTTAAAAAATTTTGAATCTAATAATATAGATGAAGAAAATGAAATTGAAGATGAAGTATAAATTAAAAATATATAAATATTTTTATATAATTATATTATAAATAATTAACTTTTTTTTATAAATTTGTTATTAAATATATTTAAACTTTTTTTAATTAATTTTTTGAATGGATGAAATAGAATTAAAAAATAATTTATTAAATTCTTTTGGGAATTTTTCTAATAAATTTTTTGATAGAGCAATATCAGAAATTTATAAAAATGACCAAACGAGAGTAAATGAATTAAATAATTCTATGATAAAATCTCAAATTAATAATTCAAAATTTTTAAATAATAACAATAAAAACAATAATAATAATAAATACATAGAACATAAAGGAATTAAATGTGAACAATGTGGTTTAAATCCAATAATAGGAGAAAGATATCAATGTGAAAAATGTAGAAATTATAATTTATGTGAAAAATGTGAAGAAAATAATTATTATACAAAAGAACATAATCATAATTTTATAAGAATTAGAGAAGAAAAAAAAAATAATGGTTTAATTCCATTTTTTGAAATAGGTCAAGTTTCAAATTATAATTTTGAAAATGAAAGTTCTCCAATTAATTTTGAAATAAAAAATCTTAAAGATCAATATATTTATTACAATGATATAAAAAATTACTTAATAGATTTTAGATTAAAAAACACAGGAAATAAAAAATGGCCAAAAAATATCGAATTAATATGTGATAAAGAAAATTCTAATATATATTTTGATAATCAACAAATTAAAGCAATTATTGCACCTGAAGATGAATGTTCAATAAGTATAAATTTTAATGATTATAATTATAAATTAAAAAATAAAATTTATAAATGTAGATTAAAATTAAAAGAAATAGATGAAAATAATTATTCAAATAATTATTATGATATAAAAATTAAAGTTGATAATTATGGAGAAATTCAAGTTAATAAATTTAAAGAAAAATATTCATTTATGATTTTTGATAATCGTTTTACTAATGAAAAAATATTAAATTGTTTAGAAAAGAATCAATACGATATGGAAAAAACTTATAATGAAATTTTTAATTTTTATTAATAATGATACACTATTTTATAATTAATTAAATATATAATTATTTATATTTTTAATGAATAAATAAATTATTTAATAATGTTTTTTTTATATTTATTTTAGGAAGACTATTATTTTTATGAAAATAAATATTTTTTTTTCTATCATTGTTTTTTAAACTAAAATTATTTTGATAAATATTTTTATTTATGAAATTTTTATTATAAATATTTTGTAAATAACTCATATTATTTTTTAATTCAATATTAAATGTATTTTTTTTTAAATAAATTTTTTTATTGTTTGAATTATAATTAATAAATTTACTTTTATTATTATTATATTTTTTATTTTTTATTTTTTCTGGTAAAAATAAATTAAATCCTGGCGTTGAATATAAAATATTTTCTGAATTATTATTATCTAAATTATTATTATCTAAATTATTAAAATTTAAATTTTTATTTTCAAAAATTACTTTTTTTTTAATTGATAATTTAGGTAAAAATGAATAATTATTAATAATATTATTATTATTTTTTTTATTATCATCTTT
>JAEEGK010032290.1_pt1 | contig 10249 bp, 11 predicted proteins | sample 8958771 | NCBI WGS metagenome assembly JAEEGK01 (sample SAMN16246547, study PRJNA631951) | gut metagenome | biome: gut microbiome; feature: rumen; material: SC-attached | host: Bos | place: Iran: Karaj | collected 2018-10 | reverse complement strand
TATGCGATTATGTTCTCCAGAGCTCGGGGCATCTCGTCCGATATGGACACCGACGCGGTCTTGGATGTCCTGGAAAGAGGGTTCAGATCTATCGATATCACCATCTTCCCCATCGCCACCAGCGCCTCGGCGCGGTCGCCGTCCTCGATCGGGACGACTATCACATCGCAGTCGAAGATCCCCTCCTTGGTGCACAGCGCACGGTCCGAGGTCAGTCCTGGGATCCTGGAATCCGGGTTCCTTCCCAGGATATCCTTCCCTCCCTGCTCCTCCAGATACTTGATCAGAAGCTCCATCCTCTCCTCGGTGCGGTGGAAGATGTTGACCTCCACCTTCGCCGGGATGGCCTCTCCCAGAGCGAGCAGGTTCTTCGCATCCAATGCCGCAGCGTTACCGTTGACGCAGACGACTGGATTCCTTGCCCTCAGCAGATATGCGGCCGCGGCCCTCTCCGCTCTCCTGGATGGTTCGAGCGTCCTCTCGCCCATCAGGTAATCGAAGGCCTCTCCCCTTCCGTGGGAGATCAGTCCGGTGGGATTCACCAACCCCTTGTCCACTGCTTCAGCCAACCTCTCCCTCACCATGAGGGACCTGTATCTCGGATGATCCTTAGGAACGCTCACACCCGCACATCTGTAACATACCTTATAAAATCTAGGCGCATTCCTCCCACCGATGCCTCACATACGCATAGTCATCGTCGGCCCCAAGTTCGAAGGGAACGTGGGAGCCATAGCTAGATCCATGGCTAACTTCGGCCTCGACGACCTGGTTCTGGTGAATCCCTGTCCCATTGGCGATGACGCATACCGCCGCGCGAAGCACGGATCCGACATCCTCGACAACGCGAGGATCGCGGACACCATCCGCGAAGCGGTGGAGGGATGCACTCTGATCGTGGGTACCAGCGGCGTCATAACCTACGGCGACAAGAACTGTGCCAGGGTCCCGCTTCCCATAAGGAAGTTCGCCGAGAAGGTGAAGGATTACGAGGAGTCCATCGCCATCCTCTTCGGCAGGGAGGACATCGGCCTCCTGCAGGAGGAACTGGAGAAATGCGACCTCCTGGTCACCATCCCCACCGACGAGGAATACCCCATCCTGAACCTGTCGCACGCCGCCACCATCGTCATGTACGAGCTGTACGACGGCAAGATCTGCGAACCCGTCAAGGTCAGCGACCACAACAAGGACCTCCTGTTCGAATCGTTCAACCAGCTGATGATCGAGGGGGACTATCCGGAGCACAGGAGGCACGACACCGAGGTCCTCTTCAGGAGGATGATGGGCCGCGCGGTGGTCACCAGGTACGAGTACAACGTCATCATGGGCGTGTTCAACGACGCCATCAAGAAGATCCAGGGCAAAAGGGGCGCGCTCTGATCATTCCGGTCTCAGGCGTTCGCGGGTGTATTCGCGGACCGCGTTGCGTATCGCATCATCTATGGATACGGCGTCGCCGTCCTTTATCAGCGATTCCAGTTCCAGTACGCTGCCCTTGGGGAGATCGACGGTCAGCTTCCTGATGTTCTCCGGAGTGTAGAAACGGGAGAGGTACTCCTCCAATGAAGCACGGACAACGTCCGAGATGGACTCGGCGTTGCCCTTGTCTATCATGTCCTGGATCAGCCTCAGCTGCTCCTCGGAAATGCGTATGGTCACCCTCTCTCCGACCGCCATTGCGATTGTCGGACAAACGTTCGCAGTATATTAACCTAGGACCGCGTACGCTACAATCTTTACTAACTTTACAAACTTTACAAATATCTGTTAAAATACTACTAACGCATACCTATAATTAGGCGGGTCCGGAACGGTCTGACGTCTGTTCACTCCTGTTTCGTTGTTGCTTCGGCTGTTTCCCCAAACCCCTTACGGTCCGGATCCGCGCCCAAACCGCTTACACACAAAAAGGAGGAAAAGATGACTTCGGAATCGATCACCAATGCATTACACAAGGATTGCTTCGACGACTGCTGCCCCGACTGCGGCGGCAGATCCTTCTTCACGGACCTCACCAGAGGCGAGAGGGTCTGCAACAGATGCGGAATGGTGATCGATGACTCGATCGTGGACGAACGCCCGGATCCGAACTACGGGGACGAGAGGTCCCAGGCCAGGATCCACCACGGGATGCCCGTGGACAGGAACTTCCCCGGCAGCAGCCTCTCCACCGACATATCCGCGGGGAACCGTGACGGCAACGGGAACCTGATCCCGCTGGCCACCAGGATGAGATTCAGCCACCTGAGGAAGGTCCACCGCAGGAACTGCGTCCAGAAGGGCGTCGAGAGGAACCTGAGATCCGCCATGGGCGAGATCGACAGGCTCACCTCCGCCCTCAGCCTCCCCGACAAGGTCCGCGATATGACCGTGACCATCTACGGCAACGCGGTCAGGAAGAACCTCGTCAAGGGGAGATCGATCGACGGCGTGGTCGCAGCCTCCGTCTACGCCGCCTGCCGCCAGCTCCGCATCCCCAGGACCATGACCGAGATCGCGGACCACACCCGCATCAAGAAGGCGGAACTGCTGCGCATCAGCAGGATGATGAGACGCGCCCTCCGCATGAAGCTGGACGTGACCTCGCCTAAGGAATATCTTCCCAGGTTCTGCTCCGAGCTCGGACTCAGCAACGAGGCCGAATGCAAGGCCAGGGAGATCCTCGAGGAGTCGGAGCACCTGAACCTCTCCTCCGGACGCACCCCCGTCGGCATCACCGCGGCGGCCATCTTCCTGGCAACGGTCATCTGCGGGGAGCGCCGCACCAAGAAGGCCGTGTCCGATGTTGCCAAGGTGACCGAGGTCACCATCAGGAACAGGCTGAAGGAGATCTCCGAAGGCCTCGGGATCGATGCTGCGGCATGATCCCTCAAACTTTTTCTCATTTTTCCAAGTAAAAAGAAGGTAATTGGAAAGGGTTTGTATCTTGTCAGAAAACCCGTTATGGGTTCATCCGAAAAGTGCGCTGAGACCGGCTGCTGCCTCTTCCTCAGAAACAGTCTCTTCCTCGGGCTCCTCAGCCTTTGCTGCGGGTGCCTCGGATGCTGCTGCTGCGGGAGCTGCGGCTGCTGCGGGTGCGGCTGCCATGACGGAAGCGGAGGCGATTGCCTCTGCGATGTCAACTCCCTCAAGTGAGGAGACGAGTGCCTTGATCTTTGCTGCGTCTGCCTCTACTCCTGCGGCCTTAAGGATAGCTGCGATAGCGTCCTCGGTGATGTCCTTGCCTGCTGAGTAAAGAACCATTGCGCTGTAGATATACTGCATTGTATTCACTCCTATTTATCCGAATAATGCGCTGAGGCCGGCTGCGGCTTCTTCCTCGCTGACCTCACTCTCTTCTTCTTCGGGCTCATCCGCTTTCGCGGGCTCGGCTGCTGCGGGTGCGGCGGGCGCTGCTGCTGCGGCGGCGTTAAGCCTCGCAGCGATGCTGTCGTCCGTGTATCCGGAAGCCGATGCAACGGCAAGCATCTGTGAGTCTGCCTTTGCAATGAGCATCTCTATGTTCTCTTTGGTTGGTATCGCGGCTGATATGGAAAGGCCGAGTGCCTCCCTGAATGCCTTCTGGATGAGAGGTGCGATTGTCTCCTTTGCGGGGTAGACGATGGAAACTCCCAACGCGCGGGCATTGTAAGCAGCCGTAGCGAACATGTCTCTGTAGTAGTTCTCCGGGATATCCAATACATCCTTGTGGTAGATCACTCCGTCATCGTAGACCGCCCTGAGGTCGAGTCCGACGACCATGGGAAGGATCTCCAGTTTGGGGAGCATTGCTGCGACGTTCGCGGGGATGGGTTCGCCCTCCTTCACGAGCGTGGTATCCTTCTTAACTGCGATCTTTCCGCCCTCGATGGAAGCGGGAAGACCGATCTTCTGAAGTTCACCGATGATGGGTCCGGGTCCGAACGGCGTGGGTCCCTTGGGAACCACGATGTCGTAGGGCGCGATCTCTCCGGGCTTCGCTGCTGCGCGGGTCTTTGTGGACTCCATCTTAGCAAAGAGCCTGAAGGGGTTGATGTCCGTGGACACAACCGCGCACTGACCGTAGACCTTGTCCTTGAGTCCGATGATCTCGGGCCTGGACTCAGCTGCCTTCTCGAGTGCGAGAAGGATCAGGTTGTTCTTCGTCATCTTGACGACGGCGTGTCCCCTGAGTCCGGCTCTCATGGACTGGATCTGCTGACCGCCGATGCCGTGTACGTCGACGATCGCGACGACGGGCTTCTCGGTCATGAGCTGGACCAGTTCATCCACCAGTGTCTTCTTCCAAGCTGCGACGTGTGCCATCTCGAGACCTCCTCAGATTAACCTCTCGGACGGACCCATGGTCGTCTTCACGTAGGATGAATCGATGTTCATCCTTCCCTTCTCGAGCTTGAGCTCGATCCTCTTGAGAAGAGCGTCGATGTTCTCGGCGATCTGCTCAACGGGCATGTCGGCGGTTCCCACGGGTGCGTGGAAGGTAATTCTGTCTTTCGTCCTGACTGAAACAGTCTTGCGGAGGGACTCGATCATTCCCGTGGGGTCTGCTCCCGGGGGAATGGGCTTCGGCATCTTTCCGCGAGGACCGAGAACGGTTCCCAGCCTCTTACCGACGACCGCCATCAGAGGCGCTTCGGCGATGAAGTAGTTGGTAGTGTTCGCGATCTTCTTTGCCTGTTTCTTGTCGTCCGCGAGCGTCTGAAGTTCTTCAGGCGTGATCACGAGATCGGCAACGTCCTTGGCCTTCAAAGCTAGTTCGCCACCACCAATCACGCAGATGCGGACCGCCTTGCCGCGACCGTTCGGGAGGATGACATCCTCGGTGATACGGTTCTTGGGCACGGAAAGGTCCACGTCCTTGAGATTGATGGCCAACTCAACCGTCTCAACAAAATTGCGCTTCTTTGCACCCTCGAGTGCCTTCTGCACAGCCATTACGGTTGACTTTTCTGCCAATACAATTCCTCCTCGTAGTGCTAGCGGGCTTACGCCCTCCTACAAGTATGCGGGACTAAGGAGGAGTCATATTTAAAGATGATGCATCATGAGGCATCAGGGACTTCGACAGAGTGGCCGCAGATGATGGATTCGTCATCGATCTCGCTGTATATCCCCTTGGGAGTCATGTGCCAGGGACCTCCAGGTCTGTGGGTGAGTTCGACCAGCTCTTCGGTCTTCAGCCCCCCGTATCTATCCAGGGTCCTGTCGATCGAGTCCATCTTCATCACGCCATCCTCTGAGAACATTATCCTGCTTCTGTGCTGTACCCTTAACTCGCTGCTGAAGACCTCGGTGTCGTCATCGTAATCGATCTGCTTTCCCGGATGGATCCTGCTGCTATCCCTGAGTGCATCATAGACAGAAGCCACGACTGGACCGTGGTCGAAAGCGTATATCTTGTCCTCGAAGAGCCTCTTGCCTGTGCTGCAGAGATAGTCGGCGTAGCACATGTATGTGAGCTTCTGCACCCTGGTGTGGGTGCATTTCTGCCTCGACAGGATGTATCTCGCCACTTCTTTCCCGTCGATGTGCTGCTCTCTTTTCAGCAGGTCGGTGAACTCGTCGGCCGTTTTTATGATTTTAACATCGTCGAAGTACGGATCCTTCTTCACGACTGAATCCCAAGATTCGGAATCTGCGTATAACTGATGCGTGCTGAATGGTGCACCTGGATACGCAGAACCGACCTTCTTGACATCCTCGCTCATCAGGCTCTCCTGGCCGCCTATGTAATGGAGACCGATGCGGGTGCCGGTAGAATATGAGCTGCTTAGAATTACCATATGTTTGATCATTCCGAACTCAACTCCGATTCCCACTCTTTGTATCTGTATCTGTGATTCTTATGAGATTCCTGATTCGTTGTCTCATCCTGGCTCTTCCATATCTGAAGTTCCCATCTGAACGCTATGTTTTTGTATTCTCCGTTTTCGTATTAAAGTATATATGCGTCGCTCTGTAGACGTGTCCCAGCGACCTATGTTTCTCTTTTTTCTCTTCAATGACAAACCCACGATCTTCAAATCTCTTACGAATGTCTATAAACTTGTAACAGACAATCGATTTGTCATATGCAAGAGTGGGGCCTAACAGGTGAAACCCGTCCTCCCCGCTCTTACAGAACAATCCTCGTCCCGATATTAACAATATAGCAGAGGATTACTTCCACTTAACGGTGTTAACGACCATCTCAGGGAGCTTCTCCGGATCCTTGAAGGTCTCGATGACCCAATCCCTCACGGACTCGATCAGCTTCACGTAGCAGTCGTAGAGCTCCTTGTCATCCGTTGCGGATTCGAAGTTCTCCTTCCTTCCGAAGTCCTTCAGCAGCTGGGGGCCCTCCCAGGGGACGTCGTCCTTCAGCCTGTCGTAGGTGGCCTTCTCCAGGAACACCAGGTAATCGACCTTCTGCATGATGTCCTTCCTGCTGAACTTCTTGGATGACCAGCGCCTGATGTCGTATCCGTTCTGGTACATCACGGAGATCAGTTCACAGTCGATGAAATCGTTCTTGGGTCCCGCGCTCTGCACCTCGTAGATGTCGCCGTACGTCTCCTTCAGGAAGTATTCCGCGATCTGCGACTGGAGGTCGTTGAGTTCGTCGATGAGAAGAATCTTGATCTTGTTGGTTTTCTTCTTCAGCAGGGCCATGACACTCAATCGCCCCATACGGTTTAAAGGTATCCCGCCCGTCGCCAACGCAACAATTATTTCGATACACGGTCATGGCACGTCGCCACGATGATGATCGTTTTCGAGCTGAACATGATGATAGACGGGCGAGCTGAGTGGCCTCTTATCGTTCGACTCCTGCCGAATCCAATCTCTTATAAGGAAAATAGCCTATCTGCGCATCATGTGGCCCGCACTGCAGATAGCATTGGACCTTCACCAGCTGAAGAGGGCGATGGGCATCGCCAAGGAAGCGGTGGAAGGCGGAGCGGATTGGATCGAAGTTGGAACACCTCTCATCAAGAGCGAGGGCGCCGAGGCCGTGCGCGCGCTCAGGAAGGAGTTCCCCAAGCACAAGATAATCGCCGACACCAAGACCATGGATGTCGGAGGATTCGAGGTGGAGATCATGGCCAAGGCGGGAGCGGACATCATCACCATCCTGGGCCTGGCCGACGACGGCACCCTCACCGAAGGCGTGATGACGGCAAGGAAGTACGGTGCGGAGGTCATGCTGGACCTCATCAACGTGCCTGACAAGGTGAAAAGGGCCAAGGAGGCCGAGAAGATGGGTGTTTCCTACATCTGCCTCCACATGGGAATCGACGAACAGATGAAGGGCGAGGAACCCCCCATCGAGATACTGAAGACGCTGGCCAAGGAGACCAGCATCCCGATCGCGGTCGCCGGAGGCATCACCGCGGAGAACGCGGGGGACTATGTGGCCGCCGGAGCGTCCATCGTCATCGTGGGCGGAGGCATCTACAAGACCGGCAATGTGGTGGAAGCGGCGAAGAACGTCAAGAACTCCATGCTCGGCAAGGAGATCACCCTCTCGCTGGCGAAGAAGTACGGCGAGAACGAGCTGTTCGAGGCTTTCTCGCAGGTATCCACATGCAACATCTCCGATGCATATCACAAGCAGGGTGTCGTCTTCGGACTCACGCCCCACATCAAGTCCGGGGAGAGGATGGTCGGACGCGCGCTCACCGTGCAGACCACCAACGGCGACTGGGCCAAGCCCGTCGAGGCCACGGACCAGGCGAAGAAAGGGGATGTCATCGTGATCGACGTCGGAGGCGCACCCGTCGCAGTATGGGGGGAGCTGGCATCCTGGTCCGCCCGCATGCAGGGATGCAACGGTGTCGTCATCGACGGAGCCATCAGGGATCTGGACGACATCAAGGCCATGGGATTCCCGGCATTCTCCAGGACCGTAGCGCCCTGCGCCGGCGAACCCAAGGGATACGGCGGAATCGGCATCGAGATCAAGATCGGCGGACAGCCCGTCAGGACCGGCGACTGGATCATCGGCGACGAGAGCGGACTGATCGTGGTACCCAAGGAGGTGGCCGTCGAGGTCGCCAACCGTGCGGTGCACATCCACGAGAACGAGAACCGCGTGCGCGAGGAGATCAAGAGAGGTTCGACGCTCTCCAAGGTCAACGAGCTCGCCAAGTGGGAACCGGTCAAGTGAAACCTATGCGGCAGGGACCCCCTGCCGCTCACAATCATCTTATCTGGCTCTTCGCCGTTCTGTAAAAAAATTAAAGGAAGGTCCCGAAGGACCTTCTGTTTCATGCTGCCTTTTTCTTCTTCCTCGCAACGACGACGATCACTATGATGACCACCACTAGGAGGACGATGATACCGATGACGACGGCGCCGATGATCAGCAGCATTTTGGCCAGGTCATCGATGGCAACGTCGATCACGACCTCGTCGAATGCGGATTCCGCATCGGAATACTCCCTGCCGATGGTGACGTTGGCCGTCCCCGCAGGGATCGCCGCGGCCTCTTTCTTCAGATCCGACAGGGTGCTGTTCAGCATATCGTCCGTGTAGAGCGTGGCCTTGGTGTCGTAGGGGGACAGCGGGGTCAGCGTGTACTCCGCGGAATATTTGTCCCCGTCGACCCTGTAGGTCACGTCGCCGTCCATATCGGTGTACGTGTCCGGACCGTACCTGATGGTGCAGGGGCTGGTATCGGTGAGATCTGTGTACGCGGTACCGTGGTAATCGTACTCTATGTCCCTTTCCATCTTGAACTTGAAGTCCGAGGTAGCGGTGATGGTCTTGGTCTCGCCGCCGTGGGTGAACTCGATGGTCAGATCGATGTCGGTGACGAAGTACTGGGCGTTCTCCCCGCTCTTAGCGACCTTGACACCGTCCTTGACGACGGCCAGATGGCCAACGTTCTGGGCCGAGTACTCCGTCTTGACCTTTCCGGTGAACTTGAGGACATCACCTACTGCCACTTCGTCCCCGAAGTACTGCTTTATGGCCTTCATCGCGGCCTGGAAATCCTCATCGTATGTGTATTCATCCCTGAGGAGGGATCCGGTGGAATCGGCCGTGTAAGTGATGGTTACGCCCTGCGCATCGACCGTCTCCGAATCGATGTCCTTGACGGCATCGGAATAGAGTTTCATCCCGTGCGCATATTTCGAGGAATAGGAATCAGCGGTGACGACGGGGGATTCGAAAGCGAACTTGTTGAAGATGCCGATGACGAAACGTGCCTCCGTCACGATATCGGAGGCCTTGGTCATCACCCCGTACTCGTCGATCTCCTCGTCGGTCGGATTGACCATGTCAATGCAATAACCTGCCTCGCCCTCGTTGATCGCGGCATCCGAATCGTAGGACACCATGATCGGTACCGCCAACATCATCGCGATGATGAAGACGGCAGCGAGGACAGTCATGAATCTGCGGGAATGGGATCCCGCACTGCTGTTGCCAGTCATGGGGAAAAATCTACCTGGTCGGTATATAATGATTGACAGGCCTGTTCTACCGTCTGGGACATTCAGAGTCCCATCTTGTCGGCGAGCTCGTTGAGCCTTCTGATCCTCTCCTCCATCGGAGGGTGGGTGCTGAAAAGGTTCGATAATCCGCCTCCCCTCAGGGGGTTGGAGATCCACATGTTGGCGCAGTCGTAGATGTTCTTCGGCGTCTCCTGGCCGTTGGAGCTGAATGGGTCCTTCTCGTTCCTCCTCTGGGAGATCGCGGAGTTTCTGTACTGGGCCTCTCCCTTCTCGATGTGCTCCAGCGCCCTCGCCAATGCGCGCGGGTCCCTGATGGTCTTCCCGCCGGTCTCGTCGGCCAGGTACTCGCGGTTCCTGGATATGCCCAGCTGGACCATGATGGCGGCGAATGGCATAACCAGATAGACGACCAATCCCGCCAGGATGGCGAGTCCGTTGTCCCTGTCCCTGCTGCCTCCGAATATCGCCGCTATGTAAGCGATCTGGCTGAGGTTGGTGATCAGCGATGCCATCATCGAAGCGAAGGACATCACCAGGATGTCCCTGTCCTTGACATGGGCCATCTCATGCGCCATGACGCCCTTCAATTCATCGTCCGGGAGCATCTCCAGAAGTCCGCGCGTAGCGACCACGGCAGCGTTCTTGGGATTCCTACCGGTGGCGAACGCATTGGGTGTCCAAGATTCCACGACCCCGACCTCCGGCATGGGCAGGTTGTAATCATAGGCGACTTCCCTGATGATCCTGTACAGGCGCGGTTCCTCCATCTCGGATACTATCCTCGCCCTGTTGGCGCGGAGCGCGTTCTCCTTGCATCTGAAGTA
>JAEEGK010032289.1_pt1 | contig 10249 bp, 8 predicted proteins | sample 8958771 | NCBI WGS metagenome assembly JAEEGK01 (sample SAMN16246547, study PRJNA631951) | gut metagenome | biome: gut microbiome; feature: rumen; material: SC-attached | host: Bos | place: Iran: Karaj | collected 2018-10 | reverse complement strand
CCCAATCCCCAATCCCCAATCCCCAATCCCCATTATCCCAATTTTTTAAATTTAATTATTAATATAATTGCGCTTAATTAAAAAAAATCATATAAAACATATTGAAAAATAAGAATCACCATTTTCCTATAGAGCAAAATCCAGAATTTATTTATAAAATATAAATTATTTTGTTTTTCAAATACTTAAATCTTAAAACTTTTTTTAAATGTCAAAATTTTAAAATTGAATTTTAAAAAATTATAATTACAATTAAATATTCAATATATAACAATCAAATAACTTAAAAAATTTATATTTTTTTCACTCCAATTATATTATTATTTTCCAAAATTTCATCAATATATTTCTCAAAAATAATTTTAGTATCTAAAGGAAGAATTTTTTTAATTTTTCCATTTTCCCAAAATTGTTTTTTCATTTTCCCAGATTCTAAAATAATAACATTACCTTCAAGTGAAGAATTTTTCCACATTCCTAAATAAACTTTTTTATGTGAATAAAAGACTCCAAAACCTTCTTTTTTATCTTCACAAAATTCTCCTTCATAGAATTTTCCATCAGGCCAAGTGATAATACCACAACCATGCATTTTATTATTTTTCCACTCTCCTTTATATTTTCTATTATCTCTAAAATAGAAAGTTCCAATTCCATTAATGCAACCTTCTTTAAATTCTCCTTCATAACCACCATTACCTTCAAAATTTAAAATTCCATATCCATCTTTACACCCATTAACATATTCTCCAAAATAATTAGAACCACTTGGCCATTTTTCAACTCCAAATCCATTTTGTTTATCATTTTTCCAAAATCCTTCATATGAAGCTTCTTTTTTAGTTTTATAATAACCTACACCTTGAGCTTGAAAATCATTCCAATAACCAGTATATGTATCTCCATCTTCATGAACTAATTTACCAAATCCTAAAACTTTATCTTCTGAAAATTGACCTATAAATTTAGATATATTTCTCCAACATAATATACCAAAACCATCTCTTTTTCCATTTTTCCATTCACCTTCATATGATGATTCATCTTCTAATATTTTTGGAAAACTATGACGAACATTATCAAAGGGACCATCTCGTGGATCATTTATTTTATTTTGACTTGTATATGTTTTTTTCCCCTTTAAAAATGGGTCATTTGAAAATATTAATGAATCTCTTAATTCTGCTTTCACTGATGGTATTAAAACAAAGGAATTATTATTATTATTTGAATTATTATTTGAATTTGTTGTGTTTTGCTTTGTTTCTTTGTTGTCTGTATTATTCCTACCTTGAGTTGTTGTGGTTATTAATATTGATGTGTCGTCACCCTTTTTTAAATTTTTTTTATGGTTTTTTAAAAAGTTTTTTATTTTTATTTGAAGAAATATTATTTTTGAATAAAATGGTTGGCGATGAAATCTTTGGGTTAAAGTTAAGTTCTCAAAATTAGCATTATATAAGGAATCTACACTTAAATCTTTTTGTATTTTTATTATATTTTCACACGCATTTACACAATTTCCCATTAATTAATTTATTTATTATTACTTTAAATTGACAAAAATAAATTAATAAATAATATTATATTGCTATTTATAAATAATGATGTTATATTTTCAAACATTTTTATTGATAATATATTGTAGTTGTTTTTTTTCTTAAAGATAAAAAATTAAATTTTTGAATTAACAATTTAAAAAAAAATATTAAACGTTAAACAGTTAATATTTTGAAAAATTAAATTAATTAAAAAAGAGAAAAAATTTTTTAATTCATAGATTTATATAATTAAATAGTATAATATTCTATATAAAATCATTTTATTTTATTTGAAAAAATAATTTTCCAAAATACATAACTTTATTCATTTTTTCCAAAAAAACTAAAAGAATAAATCAGAATAATTATTTACAAATACTATACGATTTAACTTTCTGAAAAATTATTCTAAAAATTAATCCAATAAACATTATTACTAACAAATAAATAAAGCAAATCCCATAAATAACAAAAAAAAAATTAGATAAAACTAAGAATGAATACTCCATCTAACTCTCTTTCCTTCATTCCAAAATCCTTTTTTCCAAACATTATCTTTGGGATAAAAAACTTTTCCTTCTCCATGTTGTTTTCCATTTTTCCATAAGCCTTTATAAATTCTTCCGTTAGGCCATCTAAATTCCCCAAAACCACTTTTTTCATCTTGAATATAATGTCCAATATAAACTTTCCCATCAGGCCAATAAAATTCACCTTCACCATCCATTTTATTATTTTTCCATTCTCCTTCATATCTCTTATTATCATACCAATAATATTTTCCTTTCCCATGAATTTGATTATGATTAAAATCACCAATATAATAACTTCCATCTTTTAATTTTAATTTACCTTTACCACTTTTTTCTCCATTTTTATAATCTCCTTCATATTCTGTTTTATCAGGCCAAATTTCTTTTCCTTTTCCTTCTTGACGATTATTTTTCCATGTTCCAATATATGAAGGTCCTTCTTTATGAATATATTTACCATAACCTTCTGCATTATCATTTATAAATTCTCCTTCATAATAATCTCCTAAAGGATCTATTAATTTACCTTTACCATTTATTTTATCATTTTTCCATAATCCTATATATATTGATTTATCATTCCATAATTGAATTCCTCTTCCATGTCTTTCTTTTTTTTCTGGATTCCATTCACCATGATATTCACCTATGTTTGGAAAGGAAAGTCTTATAAATTTTAATTCTATATTATCATTCAATGGTGGATATGTTTTTAAAAGGTTTTCTATTTGAGATTCTGAAATTTTAGAATTTTCAGTTATTATATATGGTGTTTTTGTTAATAAATTTTTTAAGGGTGTTTTAGATTTGTGATATGGTGATGTTGACGATGATTTTTTCCTAAAATTGTGACCACGAAATGTACTTTGGATTTTTATTATTTGATTTGTGTAATTTGTTTCAAATTGTTTTATGTCTATAGATATTCCTGAATGGGATATTTTACTATTTATACATATTGTACAATTTACTCCCATTATTCTTTTTTATTTGCATATTTGTAATTTTTATTATTGAAATTAAAAATATATTTTTCAAAATTTATTTTTTTAAAGATAAAAAATTAAATTTTTTGATTTTAATGTGAATTATAACTGTTAGAGGGATTTTATATTTAAAAACAATTAACTAATTTAAGCTAAATTCTATTTTTACACTACTCACTACTCTTTAATAAAATTGAGAAATTTTTTTAGATTTAATAAATTATTAATTTGTCTATTATTTAAGGTATAATTATTTATTTTATATATATTATTAAAAATGTTTATACCACAATCCATTTTTTTAATTTTTGAATGATTTTGGGAAATAGATTCATATTTTTATTATTTCATTTATCCTTTTTAATGTAAATATTAACTCTTACCATAATTCATTTTTTTTTTAAATTAAAAAAATAGGGAATTCTAAAATACATTAAAAATGATAAAAAGAGGATTTAAAAAGAATCATTAATAATCTTCTTCTAAAAATTTGAAATAAAATGATTATGTTATTCTAGACATATACCATTTTTAACTTTGTTCAAAAGTACTTTCTTCAGTTGAATTTTGGGATTCATCTTTGATTATTTCATTTCCTAAAGATAATTATTATCAAAAGATATTCCAAATCTTATTCTTCTCATTTTATTAAAAAATTTCTAGTCATTTATGTTTATCAAAATGTTTTAGAAATTTATTGTTCTTTTTATAATTATCAAATTTGTTTATTTCTTTGTATTTTATTTATTAGAATTATTGAATTGATTAGAATCTCCATCTTTTTTAAATTTTTTGTTTGCTTTTTATTACTTTTATAACATGAATCTCTTAACTTTCTCTTTTCAATATTGATGGATTTATAAACTATTATAAATGTTTAAATTTACAAAACAAAATTTCAATTTTTTATATGATAATAAAAAAAACAGAAAAACTAATATTTTTGTTATTTATTACTATTATTCTGCTCAGAAAAAAGATTTATTTATTAATTTATTTCAAACATTTAATTCAGAAAAATAAAAATATTTTTAATTAAATAATGGGTTGCGTACAAGCTAATGAACAAGCTACTTTAATATGTTTTTATGAAACAGGAAATGAAACACAAAAAGCTTATTGTATTAAATTAAAAGATAATTGGCACAATGAAAAAGGAATTAAATTTGAAATCAAATCAGTTCCTCAAGTTAAATTTGCTATTAAATTTAAAGTCAAAGAAAAATTACATGAAATTCAAAAAGAATTCGATGATAGTGAAGAAACTATGAAAGAAACTTTACAAAAAGCATATGATTTACTTAAATAAATATGTAAAAATCTTTTTTTATTTTTTGATTAACTTAAACATTAATTAAAACGTTTTTTATTTTTTTATAAGTTTATAGATATAAATTCAATTATTGATAAAAATTAATAAAAATAAAATGACTTTTTTTTGAAGTTAATTGATATTAAAAGATTAAATCAAAATTATATTTTATTTATTAGTCAAAAAAGAATGATAATTAATTATAAAAAATAATTTATAAAAAAAAAATCATACAAAATTCTTAAATTTATTTATTTATAAGATAGAAATGATTAAGGAAAAAATCAAATATTCAAAAAATAATTGTTATGATGTCAAAAACTTTATCAAAATGTAAATATTATGTTCAAAATACAATTAGGAAAAAAAGAATAAAAATGAAAAAAAATTTTAAAATGGAGAGAATTATTTGAAAATCTTATAAAATTATATTGTTAAAAATGAAAGTTAAAAAAGAAATATCAAATTATATATTAATTTTTTCAATTGAAAATAGATAATATTCAAACAATTATTGAAAAATTACTGTTTTGTATCAAAGATTGAGAAAATGAAAAAAATAATTTTATTATTGAATAATTAATTAATATATATTAATTAAATGATAATTATATTATAACTTTCTTTTTTGTCAGAAATTATATAAGAATAAATTCTCTTTAGAATTTGACAATAAATGTTAATTAAATTTACATAAAATTCAAAATAAATATAAATATTTTTTAAAAATTATAATAGTCATTTAAAATGATAAAGATATAATACAATGAGCTTTAAAAATGTTAATCAAATATTTAAGGGGTAATATTAGACGTAAAATGAATAGAAAATTAATTGTATAAAAACATAAATTTGATTCATTAATAAATAAGACTTTCACTAATTATAATTTAAATTTGAAAAATTATTTTTTTTTTTTGGTTTGTTTTATAATATTGTTTAAAAAAAGTAAAATAAATATATATTATTTGTTTTGTATTTTGATATTCAGAAACAAGTTCTTTTGAACATTAAAAGAAAAGTGTTTCATAATTATAATATATTTAAGATTATCAAAGTTTGTTATTTCTATATAAATATAAACGGTTTTTCAAAAGTTTTGTACAAAATTATTTTATGAAAAAATTAATTAATTGGTCCACTTGAATTTACTTTTTTATATAACATAATTTTTTTTTTGTCATATATTTTAGGAGGATTAACTTCACTTTTACAATTTTCCTTTGTATTTTTATGTTTAAAATTTAAAATTTGACTTAAAGACTTTCCCAAACTATTTTTATGATTTCTTTTATTTAAACCTATATTCTTTTTAACAGCGATTTTTTTATTTCCATTTTCTTCATCACTGAAAGCATTTTTTTCTTTTTCTTCAAGAGCTTTATAAATAAGATGAGGATTAACATATGACGCTTTAAGATTTGTATTTTTAGGATTTTTTAATATTATCCCATTTAAATCATCCATCGACAAATGGGTTTTTTTTATTGATTTTTTTTTATTTCTACTTTCCTTTTCTCTAATTTCATATTTATAATCATCGTTTTCACTTAAAATATTTTCTTGTTCAATTAAAGATTTAATGACATTATCTCTTTTTCTATCATAGTATTCATATGCTTTAAATTCATAAATATATTTTTGACTAGTCATAATTTTTAAATATCTTTGTTTAGTTTCTATACCTTCTTTTTCAGGGGTATTAAAAAAAGATTGATTAAAATTATCAGAAAATTTAGGAACAAAAGGGGGAGTCATTTTTTGCAAATATAAATCTTTCCAATTAAAATATTTAAGCCAAGGATGTTCTTTTATACTTTCAATTCCTTTAAAACCTAATCTTTTATTTGGTTTTCTCATAATTAATTTATTAATAAAATCTCCACTTTCAAGACTCCAATTTTTAGGAAGAGTTTTACCAGTAATTTGAACTTGTTTAGACATAATTTGTTCTTTAATTTCTCTTCTATTTTTTCCATTATAAGGTCTTCTTCTAAACATGAATTCAAAAGCGATTATTCCAAGAGCATAATAATCAACACACATATTATGACTTAAATTACATAAAACTTCAGGTGCCATATAACCTGGAGTCCCACTATTTTCATATGAATTATCCATATTTTTTTTATAAATTTTTGCTATACCAAAATCAGTTAATTTTAAATAACCTTTATTATCAAATATTAAATTTTCTGGTTTTAAATCTCTATGTATTACATTATTATTATGAATATATTCAAGAGATAATACTATATTTGCTATTATAAACTTTGATTCTTCTTCAGTAAATTTTTTTCCCATACATAAATGATATCTTAAATCTCCTCCTGTTATATAATCTAATACTAAATATAAATTATTTTTATCCTGGAATGCATATTGCATATTTATTATAAAAGGATGAAAAATATTTGATAATATATCTCTCTCTGATTTAACTGATACTTCACTATGAGTATCTATTATTTTTGTTTTTGACATTTCTTTCATTGCATAAATTAATTTTGATTTTCTATGTAATACTTTCCAAACTTTTCCAAATCCTCCTTTACCTATTATTGTTAGATAGTCAAAAGAATTTTTATTAACCATTTCTAATTGCTTTTTTTGTTCTTCTGTTAAAGATTCTAAATTCACATTTACTGAATTTTTTGGACCCATTCTTTATTATTATTATTATTTTTATTTAATTTAAAGAGTATTCAATATAATTTTTTTTTATAAAATATATTTTTTTTTTCAATTTTTTTGTAAGAAAAAAAAATGAGAATTTTCTTTCATTTTCTTTTTATTTTTTTTTATATTATTTTCAATAATTTCTTCGTCAAACTTAATGATTGATAAACTCAATAAGCTTTAAAAATTTGTTGTTTGAAAAAATATTGTAAAAAATAAAGATTAGAATACAAATCAAAAGAAAATTTTGTAATAAATACATATATTTGTATTTTAAATTTTGTTAGTGTTAAAATGAAATTGCATTAAATATCAACGATGAAATTCTAAAACTTTAAACTATTAAAATTTTTCTCATATCTAATTTAATATAATATAAAAGTATTAAGTAATTAATAGAAATATAATGAAATAATAATCAAAACAATGAAAATATTGAGCAATAATATAAGAGGAAATCATTTTTCAATATAGTATGATATAAATAATGGTCAAATAAATCTCAACAAATCTCCTCCAAAAATTCAATCTCTTCAAATATATTAGAAATAAATTTAAAATTAAAAATTAAAGAACAAAAAAAACTAACTAACAAAAACCAAAAAAAAATATTATTATCCACTAGAACCAAAACCCCCACTTCCTCTTTCAGTAGCATTAAGTTCTTCATTTTCATTAACACAAATACTTCTTGTAGGAACAATTTTCTCAATAATTAACTGTGCTATTCTATCTCCTTTATGAAATTTAGCTGTTTCTTTAGAAAAATTAAATAAAATAACACAAACTAATTATTATATTAAATATATTTACTTTCTCCTCTATAATCTTCATCAATTACACCTGCTCCCACATCAATAAATTTTTTCCAAGTTAATCCACTTCTTGGCGCTACTCTTCCATAAGAATATTCTGGTAATTGAACACTTATTCCTGTATGAACTAATGCTTTTTCCATTGGAGGAATTTCTATATTTTCATATGAAAATAAATCATATCCTGCCGATTTAACGGAACCTTTTATTGGGATTTGAGAGTCTTTATGTAATTTTTTAAAGTATAATGGCTTTAATTCTTCTGACATTTTTTTTTTGAATTAATTTTTTTTTTATTCATTTTTTGGAGGGATAATATAGGAATTAAATGTTATTAATTGTTAAAATTTTTAACAATTGATTTTTGAAATAAATTGGTTCATATATAGTGATTTTAATTTAATTTTTTAATTTTGAAATTGATATTTAGTAATTTCTTTTTATTTATTTATAAATTACCTTGTTCATGGAAAATATTTCAGAAGAAAATGTGAAAAATTATATCAAAATTATTTAATGAATTAATTAAAATTAATCAAATGATTGATAGTAGTATAGAATATAATGATGATATAAAAAATGATAATGTTTTTTAAAGCTTTTATTCAAAAATTTAAGAAAAGGGAAAAAAGGGTATAGTAAAGAACAAAGGAAAATTATAAAAACAGCAATTCATAATTGCTATAAATTAATTCAAAATGGTTTTATTTCAGGAAATCAAATAGAATTGAAAAATAATATTATTATATTAGTAAATTAATAAAAGACCCATGAGAATTCAAAATGTTAGTGAAGAATTAGTTAAAAATGTATTTGAAAGTTCTTTTAATAATTTAAAATTAATGGCAAAAGAAGAAAAAGAATTTGAAAGAAGATTCAAATATTTCCCTATTATAAAAACTAATAATGAAAATAAAAATCTTAATGATATTAAACATTTTGATGAAGATAACAAAATTTCTAAAAATAATATAATTACAAAAGAAAAATTATGAAGATAAAATCAACAAATTAAATAATAGAATACATTATTTAGAAAATGATATTACTGAAATGAAATCTCTAATTTCAAATCTTGGAAATTCATTTAAATCTCTCAAATAAAATTATATTTACTTATTTGTAAAAAGTTATTTAATTCAGTATAGGGATTAATTATAAAAATAATCTTTATTATAAAAATTTCAAACTTATTCATTAATTTCAAAAATTTGAAAAAATTAATATACTCATTTTTTATTCATCTTATTTTCAAATAAATCTAAATTTTAATAAATTTTAAAAGCAAAAGCATTTTCTTTTATTATTATCCTCTTGAGCAAAAGCTTTAGGAAACTTAATTCTTAATAATTTTTTAGAAACACACAAAAAGCATTCTTTAACATTAATTTTTTCCAAAGCACTACATTCCAAAAAATCAATATTTAATCCTTTACAATATAATTCTCCTTCTTCTCTACTAACTTTCCTCTTATTTTCTAAATCACATTTATTTCCAGCAATAACAATAGAATATTTATTATTTCCTTTATTTTTAACAATTCTTTCATATCTCATTTTCATAGATTCAAAACTTTCTTTATCATCAATAGCATAAACTAATATAAATCCATCAACAGAATTAATCCAAGTATCTAACATTGATTGATAATCATCTTGTCCTGCTGTATCTAATATTTCTAATTTACATTGAATTCCTTCTATTTCTATTGGTAAACTATATTGATCTTCTATTGTTGTATCATGTTCTTCAGGAAATTTATCATTTATAAATCTATAAGTTAATGCTGATTTTCCCACTAATGATTTTCCTAAAACTGCTATTTTTAAATCAGCTGAATCTACGCTAAAATTTGATAGAGATGAATTCATTTTATTTTTTTATTTTATATTTATTTAATTATTTTTTTCAAATGATAAATTTTGTTATTTATTTTATAATTTCATTTTTTCATTTTGTTGTTTTTTTTTTTTGAATTTATTCTTATGATTTATTTTATATTCTTCATATTTATTTTAAGTTACGATTAAATATCTTCAATATCTAATTCATATCATTTTCATTTTTTTTAAATTAAAAATTTTATTTTTTAAATTTTTATATATTTTGATATGTAATTTTTTGAACCTTAATAATATTATATATATTAAAATTAATTATATTTTGAAATATTAAGATTTAAATAAAAATATTAAACATTTTAGGGGATTGGGGATTGGGGATTGGGGATGGGGGATTGGGGATTGGGGATTGGGCCCAATCCCCAATCCCCAATCCCCAATCCCCAATCCCCAATCCCCAATCCCCATTTTATAAATAAATTTAATTTTTTCTTATTGTTTTTTAATATTAAAAATTAATATAAAATTAATTAAAAATACT
>JAEEGK010032288.1_pt1 | contig 10249 bp, 7 predicted proteins | sample 8958771 | NCBI WGS metagenome assembly JAEEGK01 (sample SAMN16246547, study PRJNA631951) | gut metagenome | biome: gut microbiome; feature: rumen; material: SC-attached | host: Bos | place: Iran: Karaj | collected 2018-10 | reverse complement strand
GCCAGCGGAAAGGACCCCAACAAAACCTTCAAGTTCGACAGTGGCACGTATGTAATGAAGAACATGAGGCAAAACACTGCCAGCATGTCGGTAAAAGTCAACTACATCACCACCCAAGGCCAAATTGGAAATGCCCCACAAGCTGGAGAAATGATGGAGAACAAAAAACTACCCATGATTGACCAAAAGGTGAAAGTGGTGGTTGCAGCTATGGGCGGTGCCGACAAGGCCTCAGCCGATGAACGCTATGAGTTGCTGCGTTATTATTCGCTTACTAACGACCGACTCTTCACCAAGATGGACATCGATGCTTTCCTGCGCAAGGAAATCATGGCGGAATTCGGAAAAGAGGAATTCAAGCGTATCTTCTTGAAAATAAGCATCGAAGGAACCGAAGGGGCGAGCAAACTGCAACGTGGACTCTATATCGACATCGAGTTTAAAGACACGAAGAACTACCAAAGAGCTGTAGACATTTCGTTTGATACCCTTATGCAACAACGAATCGAGAACAAATCGTGCATATCAATGCCGATTATTGTTACTTTGCGCAACCTGGAACAAATCTAAACAATCAGATTTCAGATCATGGAATACAGTTACACTCACGGGAAGACATTACAAACAGGTGAGGAGATTCGGAATTTTCAGTATAAACTCAATGCAATACGCGATATTTTTCATTGTCCCTGGAGTCATCTGACAACCGACGGGGTTTTCGGCAGGAACACGCGTGATGCCGTCAAGGCTTTTCAGATTTTCGCCAATGTTTCTCCTGTGACCGGCAACCTTGATTCAAATACGCAAAGAGCAATCGACGCCAAATTTAGAGAATCACAACGCACCTACTCTTCCGTAAAAAAACATATAGACAATTATCAATATGCCGATGCCCTATACACCGAGGGGGGTGTTTCCTTTAAAGAAAACAGTGCTGTTGTTGATGAAGTTTGGAACGTCAATAAAGCTCAACTGGAAGCCATATCGAAAGACTTCATTGATATCGTAACGTCCATTGTTGGTGAGCGAACACAACGGTCACTTGAAATCAAGTTTCAAGCCAGACAAGGTGAAATTAAAAAGCTTTGGCAAGAATATACAGATGTTATAAAAAAAGCTTATAGCTCGAGTTATGATAATTTAGATGCATTTTACGAGGCAAGTAAAAAACCTGTCATTGAAAATGGATCCTTAATGAAAAGACGGTTAAATAAAGGATCTTTCTTCAGTGAAACTCTCAAAAAAGAAGCAGATGTGCATTTGAAAAAAGTTGCAGGCTCCAAAGCGCTTTCAAAAGTTGGCTATGCTATCCCCGTATTAGATATGATTTATCATGGTAGCAAATGTCTCTTTGCAGAAGGTCCTGCGGATACCGCCAAATGCGAAAAGGAATTCAAGAAATCTTTAGAGAATGGTTTGGCTACTGTCGCAGTTGGTGTTGCCACTGATGTAGGAGCCAAATTGGTAGCTGGGGCAGCTGGAGGTCCATACGGAGTTGCTGTTGTTGTAGTAGTATCCGTATTGGATATTGTTTTTGTATCAACGACAGGAAAGTCTTTTTCTGACCTGCTAGTTCAATCATATAAAGAAAAAAGGAATTATCCAATTATAAGTATGATCCAAGTTGGCTTCAGATAACTTTATAATAGGAACAACCATTCTTGCATTTTCAACTATGTAAAAAGCATTTCCAAAACAGAAATGAGATTAATTACAAGTTTCCTTTTTTTTATTGTAATCTCGGTTTCGGTCTCTGCCCAATCCCCCACAGAAATACGAGCCTACATCAACCAATACAAGGCTTTCGCCTTGGAGCAGGAAAGGCTGTATGGCATTCCAGCTCCCATCACCTTGGCGCAAGGCATCCTTGAGTCGGGTGCCGGCTTAAGCGGATTGGCTCAAAATGCCAATAACCATTTTGGCATCAAGGCCTTTAACTCATGGTCAGGCAAAATCTATCTTGCTTGGGACGACGAGCCTCAAAAGAGCAAATTCAGGTGCTATGCCTCAGCCAGGGAATCGTTTGAAGACCATTCTTTGTTTCTTAAAAACAACAGTCGATACAGTTCCCTGTTCAGCATCAGCAAATACGACTACCGAAGCTGGGCCAACGGCCTGCAAAAAGCCGGCTATGCCACTGCCAAAAACTACGCCAAAGCTGTCATCGGCTATATTGATGCCTACCAATTGTACACCATCAACGGAGGCGTCAAACTCAAACCTGGAAAAACCGTCGTTTTGACAACCGCTACTACCATCGAAGAAATCACCCAATCAGACCAACTCTCCATAGAAGCATCGGAGCTCACCGAAGAAGAGGAAGCCTTGACCACAATCATCCGAAAAAGCGTCGTCGAAATCAATGACGTGAGATGCACCATCCTCTATCCTGGCGAGACCCTTTCTTCCATCGCCATGAAATATGACATCTCAAAGCAAAAGCTTTTGAAATACAACGAAACGACAGACGAGTCAGACATCAAGGAAGGCGACATCGTCTATCTTGAAAAGAAGAAACGAAAATACCAAGGTTCACAAGACTATTACCGAGTGAAACCCGGAGATACGCTTTATGGAATTGCCCAGCAATTCGGCATTCGCACAGCCAATTTGGCTAGGATGAATGGGAAGGAACTTTACTCCTCATTAAAAGAAGAGGAAAAGCTTCGCCTTAAATGACCACACACCCAAAGAAAACAGTATTTTTGCAGCCAATAATCAATGCTCAAATCATCTCATTGAGCTAGGAATTATTTGTAATTGCAAAAGGATCCAAAATGACTAATATACAGGATATTGTCGATAAAGGAGAACTTTTCGACGGACATTATAAACTATTGCGTCCGCTAAGCACAGACGGTGCTACCGCTGATGTTTGGCTCGCTTTAGATACTAACACCATCGACACTGAATATGATGAAGATGGCACAGCCATTAATGAGAACGCCGATGAAACCGGTATGTTGGTGGCCATAAAAATATACCGTCCCAAGAATGCCCTCGACATCGAAGGTGAGCAACGTTTCCGTGATGAATTCAAAATCGTTTATGAATGCCGCCATGAAAATCTGCTCCAACCCACCAGTTTTGCCATCTATCAAGACATTCCGTATCTGGTATTGCCTTACTGCAAAAATGGTTCGTCAGAACAGCTTATCGGGAAAAAATTGACTACTGATGAGATTTGGAAATTTATCTCAGATGTGGCATCTGGCTTGGCCAAACTGCATTCCAACCAACCACAGATCATTCATCAGGACGTCAAACCCGCCAACATCCTCATCGACAACAACCATAACTATGCCATCACCGATTTTGGCATCAGCGCCAAGACAAACGGTTCACACGGAAGCTATTATGATGAAGAGCACAGCGGCACGTTTGCCTATATGGCCCCCGAGCGTTTTGAAGACAATTGCATACCCACGGTAGAAAGCGACATTTGGGGCTTTGGAGCAACCTTGTGTGAGATTCTTACTGGAAATGTACCTTTCGGCGAAGAGGGTGGTAAAAACCAAGACGAAAACACCCCCATGCCTTCTCTCCCAGGTTTGCCTGCCAGCATCAAAAATCTCATTCACGCCTGTCTCCAATTTAACCCAGAAAGCAGACCCACCGCGAAACAAATCAAACAAGCGGCACAATCAAAACAATACCCCTTAAAGCGCAAAACACCTCTTATTATCATCCTTAGCCTTTTAGGATGCCTGCTTATTGGGGCTGTTGCCTATTATTTTTTGGGATTCAACAAACCTGAGATAGTAAACGAACCAATAATCACAAACACACCTGTAGAACCGGTAGAAATAAACACACCAGAACCTCCACAAAAGACAGTTGAGGAAGTCTTTGACTTGGCATTAAAGCAAATGAACACCTATGACAAGGACACTTTGGAAGCGGGTAAGCGACTGATGGATAGCCTAAGTAAAACCAGATATATCCCAGCTGTGTATCAAATAGCTTTTACTTACGGATGGTACTCAGACTCACTATCTTGCCAAAGAAAAGACCTCCTCGGAATAGAAATGACACGAAGTAAGTTCCCCATTGATGACAACTATAACATAAAGGCTAAGGCCCTGCTTTCTTCCATTTTGGAAATGAAAGACACGCTCTATCCCGAGATCAATGCATTAGCCGCATATCGTTTGGCTTGCTACTATGGCTCGACCGAAGGTTCAAAGGACGCAAAAAACAAAGTGGATGCCGATGAAGCAAAAAAGCATTTAGACATGGCAGAATACTGGATACTTAAGTCAAATGACGATTCGTTGTCGAAAAAAATGATAGAAGATATCAACTTCAATCGAAACATCTTAAATAGAGAAAGAGAATAAAAAAGTAAATACCAATAAACCAAAAACAAAGATTGTCACCCGCCCAAATTGTTCAGACATGAGAAAAACCAGCATCATATTGCTTGTAATGCTAATGGCAAGCCAAGTCAATGCCCAAGTGGCCAATTGGATCATCCATCCCAATTATGACAGTATATATTTCGCTTCAGGAGCTAATCTAATCATCACCGATTCACTTAATGAGACAATCGTATGGACTGCTGATGGGAAACGCCTCTTCAAAACAACCGATAGACTATATCCTTTTGAAGAAGGTTACGCTGTTGCCACCGAACAAAACTCCGACAAAATCACTGGATTCTACGCTGTTAATGGCAATTTCACTCCCCTTGAGGATTGTTCCATCACGCACGATTATCCATTTTTTTCGGATGGATATCTGACAGTGAAAAAAGGAAACAGTTATTACTTTGCCAACCCAAAAGGAGAGCTTAATAAAAAAGGCATTATCATGGCCTACCCTTTCCATCATGGCTTTTCATCGTGCAATAATACAAACCCCGACAGACCTAAAGAAACATACAATTTTCTGATTAATACAGAGAAGCAGCAACTACCCTTTTCCTTCAACGGCAAAGAATTTTCTCCCGATGATGTGGAATTCATCTCCTCTGTAAATGACGAGGGTATTGGCATCGTTGTGGCAAAGCACAAAGTCTATTACTTTAAAGGAGAGACGGAACTTGAACCTGTCCTGTTTGCAACTGATGAAAAAGGGAATACAAAAAAGCAAGCCAAACTTGAAGGTAAAATTTCAAAGTGCCTGGTGGAATTGGATAATTCCGATTTCATTTTATATATGGAATGCGGAAGGTCGAAATCGGACCAATTTTCTTGTCGATTCAATTCCAGACTGATTCCATTGGAAATAGGCCCCACTTCTCATCGTATTCCTTTCCAAAGCCTCCAAACCACTAAAGAAAAGCCAAACTCTCCACTGAAAATCACCAAGAAAAACAATTTGTTCGGTTGTTCAATTAATGATATAGAAGTACTACCTGAACAATTTGAAGCCATATATGATTGTTTCGGCTACAAAGCCTTCGTGAAGATATCAGGAAAACAAGGTTTGATTCGCATAACTGAGAATAAAAAGTTTAATCCGTTAATTAATGACGGAAAGGAAATCGGATTCCGTCACCAAACTTTCAACACGACCCTCCGTCTCGATATGCCTTCTTATATACCTTCAGCAACAACGTACATCGAAAGTCTTGATCCGAATTGTTCCATTGACCAAATCTCAAGAGAATTCAAGAATACATCAAGAGGAAATTCCATCCAATATACAAAAGGATGTACGCTCAACTTTCCTGACAATTTGGATGATAATATGACCGAAATCACCTATCCAATTCAGATTGTCTCAGATGGAATCAAGTTCCCCGTTATTGAATTAAAAGCCAAAGCTTGGCATTACAAATATATTACCATCCAAGTCAACGATTCAGAAAATACCATCAAAAAAGGCAAGGTGACCTTTACTTTTGATCTTATTGCGGAAAGGTTTCCTGACGATGATGTCTATCCCCTTACTGTTAACATCGTGACAGATTCGTTGTATTCAGAGTGCGAAGCATTGTCAAGCACACGTTATAAATGTACAATTTCTGACCTTAAAGAAGGGCAGAATGACATCACCATTGAGGTTCAGGAAAAAGGATGTGCACCTATCTCATCTACATTTAGTCTCACTTACAACAAACCTTCAGCAAAGAATAAGCACAAAGAGAGTGTCCGTATCAAGAAAAAGGTTGAAGAGAATCAGTGGAGATACTAAAAACTATTAGTCATGAATATCTCTATAGCTGCCAAAACTGACATCGGCAAAGAACGCGAACAAAACGAAGATGCCTTTGTCATCTGCCCCGACTTAAGTCATCCCGATTGGAAAAAAGATAAGGATAGCCTAGAATTAGGGAAATTTGGCACCCTTTTAGTCGTGGCAGACGGCATGGGGGGAGCCAATGCCGGCGAAGTGGCTTCAAGATTAGCAGTTGAAAGCATACAAAAAGCCTTCAACTCATTTGATCTCGCTTCTATCATTACCTCAGAGAAAAGCATCAAAGCATTTCTTCAAGACACAATAACATCTGCTGATAGATGCATCAATGAACACATGATTGAGCATCCTGATACTATTGGAATGGGAACTACTATGGTTATTTGTTGGATATTGCAAGATCGAGCTTTCATTGCCTGGTGTGGCGACAGCCGATGCTATGTTTTCAATCCGCACACAGGTTTGAAAGCCTTGACAAAAGACCATTCTTATGTTCAAGAACTTATCGACAAAGGAGAATTGACCGAAGAAGCGGCTTTGACTCACCCCGATAGCAACCTCATCACACGAGGGTTGGGCGACTTCGACACCCCAGCCAAAGCCGACATCGTCACACATACCCTCCAGCCTAACGATATGTTTTTGTTATGCTCGGATGGTTTATGCGGTTACTGCACAAAACGTGCGATTGAGAATATCATCAAGACCTATTATGATGATATTGATGAGTGTTGCAACAAACTCATGGAACTCGCTTTGGACACCGGAGGATATGACAACATCTGCATTGCTTTAGCAAAGGTCTATGACAAAGATGAAGAACAACTTTATAAACCAAAACAAAGTCGTTTCTTCTCAAACTTGTTTTCAAACAAATAAGCTTAAAAAGCACTCGATTTCATACGAAAGGTGCCATGAGTCCTCCCCATGGCACCTTTCTTTTATTTATCGGTAATCTTAATTGGTTGAACTTAAGGGTCCTTGAGCCTGTCGAAATCGCAGATTCAACGAAGTTAAAGGCCCGACTCGTAATAAATCGGCCCTTCGACAAGCTCAGGGACCTTGCTTTTTTAGAAATATAGGTCTCTCTCGCCCTTCTTGATGCGCTCGATGCGGCTCTTCAGCTCGTCCAAGAACTTCGGGTCGACGTTCTTGAAGTTGTTCTCGATACACTTCCAGCCTTTGGTGGCGACTTCAGGCGTGGCGTAGTCCACCAAGTATTCGCTCAAAGTGAGGATGGCATTCGGCGTACAGTAGCGCTTGATAAAGCCTGGCACGCTGAATTCCATGAAGTGCTCGCCCGTGCGGCCCAGACGGTAGCAGGCCGTGCAGAAGCTCGGAATGAAGTCGTGGTCGAGAAGCTTGTCGATGATATCGCCCAACGAGCGGTCGTCACCAATCTTGAACTGCTCGCGGTGCAGGTTCTGGTCCTCCTGCTTGTCGCTGTTCTTCTCCTCTTCCTCGTGGTGGTATTTGTAGTCGCCAATTTGCAGGTTGGTGCCACCGTCGATTTGCGAGATGCCGTATTCGATGGCCTTGGCGCGGAAAGCGGCGTCCTCACGAGCGGTCAAAATCATGCCCGTGTAAGGCACGGCCAGACGGAAGATGGCGATGATCTTCTCGAAGGTGTCGTCATCCACAAAGTATTTCTTATCAATATTCAAGCCTGAAGCATCTTTAATACGCGGGAACGAGATGGTGTGCGGACCCACGTTAAAGCAAGCCTCCAGGTGGTTGGTGTGACGGATCATGGCCAATACCTCGTAACGCCAGTCATACAAACCGAAGAGGATACCGAGGCCATTGTCATCAATACCAGCCTGCTGAGCGCGGTCCATCGAGGTAAGGCGGTAATTGTAGTCGCCCTTCTTGGTGTTGGCGGGGTGGTATTCGTTGTAAATCTCAGGGCAGTAGGTCTCCTGGAAGATCTGATAGGTGCCGATGCCCGCCTCTTTCACGATGCGGAAGCCTTCCACATCCAAAGGAGCGGCGTTGATGTTGACGCGGCGGATGCTGCCCTTGCCTTTCTTGGTGGCGTAGGTCACCTTCACGGTGTGGGCAATGTACTCAGGCGAGTATTTCGGCGACTCGCCATAGACGAGGATGAGGCGCTTCTGGCCGTCGTCTTCTAAGGCCTCCACGTTGCGGATGAGTTCTTCGTCGGTCAAAGTGGTGCGGATCTGTTCCTTGTTGGAGGAACGGAAGCCGCAATACACGCAGTTGTTGACGCAATAGTTGCCCACATAAAGCGGTGCAAATAGCACGATGCGGTTTCCGTAGATGCGGCGTTTCAGCTCACGGGCGCCTTCCTTGATCTCTTCCACCAATGCGGGGTCGGTGGTGTTGACAAGGACGGCAGTCTCCTCCATCGTCAGGCGGTTCTTGTCCAACGACTTCTGGATGATTTCGTGCACACGCTCAGGGGTGCTCTTGGTGTTGTTGATGTAGTCCCAAATCTCTTCCGAGGAGATAAACGGGCGGTTGGGCTCGTCGGGAATGCGACATTTTTCGGGATGAAATTGCATATCAGTTTTTAGTTTTAAGTTGTTCAGTTGTTCAGTTTTTGACTTCGAGACTTCGAGACGCGTGACTTCGAGACGCGTGACTTCGAGACATTCTATTTGTCCTGCAGTCTCGCAGTCACGTAGTCTCGCGTCCTTTTAATAGGGCCGACTTCACCTCAATGCCTTCAATGCGACCCAATTGGCCCGTGAGGGAACCAATCTCATCGGTGGTGCCTTCGAAAATGACGGAAATGATGCTATAATTACCACGGGGAAAGCCTTGGCGGCAGATGATGATGCCTGCGTGACGGGATAGCACCGCGTTGACTTGTGGTGCGGCTTCACGATTTCCCACATAAATAAGGACTGAGCCTATTCTCCTTTCCATTTGAATGTCCTCCGGATCAGATGATTAGAATTCCCGCAGCGGCCTTGATGTCAACGCATTGTCTTCATCTCAGCGTGGTGCGGCTTGGTTTTGCGGCTGCAAAGATACATTTTTTTTCGTTTGTTCCTTTGATATTCCAAAAATGTCGTATTTTTGCATTGGTTCTTTGGCGGAGTTTTGCCGCCGTTATTTATCGAACTAAGAAGCGTTATGCTTGACTTGTGAATGAAAACGTAGGAAATTTTCATTGAAGTAACAAGGATGGTATAATGGTTCACGCTGTTTAGCGTGGGCTTTTATCCTTTCTTTTACTTCGGGTTTTTCCTACGACCTTCATTCATAGATTGGTATATCAGTGCCACGCTTCTTTTGTAGATTATTGTCCTTGGGGGTGCTGAAAAGGAAACATTAAAAGTTGCTCCCGTCACAAATTTAGGGAAAATAAGATGAGAAATAAGATTCAAACATGTTTGTTTTTATTGTTGAGCGGCATTATTTTCCTTGCATTGCCGAGTTGTAAAAAAGACCCTATTAATAACCCTGATAACCCTGGTTCAACAGACAACCCGACGCCGGACAATCCTACTCCGGACAATCCGACAGTGGGCGATACAACAAACTGGGATCTTGTAGATTTTGCATTCAGAGATCTTGTTGGTACATTTGGACTGGATACTGTAGGCAAGACAAAAACTCTTCAAATGTCTTATCCTTTCAACGAAGGAGATTATATGGTTGATAATTTCGAACCTCAAACGAAACAAGATACAATGTATGCCAACGGAGTTTACCACTACACCGGTTCTGATGAGTCTATTTCGAGAGAAACACCTTACAGAGTAATGTGGACAAGAGTTCCGGTGGATGAACAGCAGAATCTAGTACGATTAGAGTACGATTTTGGTGATAAGGATGCGGTATATTGGCCTAAACCTCATGTAATGTATCTTGTACCAGGAGAAAAAGGAGACAATGCGATGCAAATGATTGTTTCCGATACAGAAGATTCGTCAATGAATGAAATAGCGGATATAACTGGCAACAATGCTGAGTGTGGCATCTATACAACAGATGATGAGCAACATTTTAATAATCCTTTCAGCGTAAACATTACAGCAAATTATCCAAAACCATAGTATGTAAAGGCTAAGTAGAGGATTCGCAATCCCTAAAACGAATATCCCCGCAGGAAGACCTTTCTTGTGGGGTTTGT